>Ga0302320_10007144_pt1 | contig 24643 bp, 14 predicted proteins | sample Bog_T0_3_FD_202130 | JGI IMG/M metagenome (GOLD analysis project Ga0302320, IMG submission 202130) | Peat permafrost microbial communities from Stordalen Mire near Abisko, Sweden - Bog_T0_3 | ecosystem: Environmental > Terrestrial > Soil > Wetlands > Peat | place: Sweden: Abisko, Stordalen Mire...
TGGGTTCATAGGTCCGGTTCCGGTGCCCTGGATTTTGCAAACCCGGCAGGCGTGATTTGCTATGAGTACAATTCGCATCCTGGTGGTCGATGATTCGGTGGTGATCCGCAAACTGCTCTCTGCGACCTTGTCGGCGGACCGCGCGCTGGAGGTGGTGGGCACGGCCAGCGACGGGCGCATCGCGCTGCAAAAGATTGTGCAGCTCAAGCCTGACCTGGTCACGCTGGATATTGAAATGCCAGTGATGGATGGCCTGAAAACGCTGGCCGCTTTGCGCAAGTTGTATCCCAAGCTGCCGGTGATTATGTTCAGCACGCTCACCGAGCGCGGGGCGGCGGCCACGCTGGACGCGCTTTCTCTGGGCGCATCCGACTATGCGACGAAACCCAGCAATACGGGTAGCCCGGCGGTGGCCATCGAGCGCATTCGCGCCGAGCTGATTCCGAAAATCAAGGCGCTGTGCAGCGCCGTGGTCCCCCTGACCCTGGTGCCCATACCGGGGTGCCGTCCGGCCCCGAAAGTTCGAGTGCGGAACAACCCGCGCATCGAAATCGTGGCCATTGGAACTTCCACCGGCGGGCCCAACGCTTTGGCGGAGGTGCTGCCGCAGATTCCCGCCGATTTCCCGGTTCCCATTGTCATCGTGCAGCACATGCCGCCCATATTTACCCGGCTGCTGGCCGACCGCCTGGCCAGCCACTCGGCCATTCCCGTGGAGGAAGCCAGGTCCGGCGAGCTTCTTTCCCCCGGCCACGCTTGGATCGCGCCGGGCAATTTTCATATGAAGGTGGTGCGGGCGGGGCTGAACTGGCGACTGGAACTGAATCAGCAGCCGCCGGAAAATTCCTGCCGCCCCGCGGTCGACGTTCTGTTCCGCTCGGTCGCGGTAGCCTGCGGGGGAAACGTTCTTGCAGTCGTGATGACCGGCATGGGCTCCGACGGCGTGCTGGGAGCGCAGGACATTCGCGACGCCGGAGGCGACGTCATCATTCAGGACGAAGCTACCTCCGTAGTCTGGGGCATGCCCGGTCTGGTGCATGCCTCGGGGTTGGAGGATGCCGCCTATCCTTTGGATCATCTCGCCACCGAGATCACGCGCCGCGTGACCCAGAGCCGCCGCGCTCATCCGCGCATTGACCACAAGAGTTATGCCGCCGCAGCGCCTCTAACCAAATGACCAGCACCCCACAATCTGCCCTCACGCCTCTCGCCTCCGGCAAGATCCCCGAAGCCATTGACCCCATCTACCGCCAAATTCGCGACTTGGTGTACAAAGTCTCCGGCATTTATAAAGCCGAGGAGAAACTCTATCTGCTCTCGGATGGCTGCGCCCGGAGAATGAAGCAGCTGGGATTGCGGACTACGCGCGAGTACTGGGACCAGCTCACGGCGCAGCCCGGCCGCGATGGCGAACTGCGCCACCTGTTGAACGAAATCACCATCGGGGAGACTTGCCTGTTCCGCAGCCAGCCCCAGCTCGATGCCCTGCGCAAAGTGATCCTGCCCGAGATCGTGAAGGAGAAAACCAAACAGATCACCAAGCGCTTGCGCATCTGGAGCGCAGGCTGCTCCACTGGCGAAGAGCCTTATACGCTGGCCATGAACATGCTTGAGGAAAGCGATCGTCTGCTTCAGGGCTGGACCGTGGAAATTCTGGCTACCGACCTGAACGACCGCTCTGTCGAAACCGCCAAGGCCGGCATCTATGTCGACTATGCGCTGCGTTCGACCACGGATTACTTCAAACGCAAATATTTCACGATGGTCGACGAGAAAAAGCTGCTGGTGCGCCCCGAGGTCAAGAAGCTGATTACCTTCAGCCGGCTGAATTTGCAGGATGATTCGAAGATGCTCTTCATGAAGGGTATGGATTTGATCTTCTGCTGCAACGTCCTGATTTATTTTGACGGGGTTTCGAAATCGAAGGTGATTAATCACTTTTTCACCAATCTTAATTTCGGCGGGTATTTCTTTCTGGGGACCTCGGAGTCGCTGATGAAACTGAATGACCAGTTTCACCTCGTCCATTTTCCCGGCACCATCGCCTACTGGAAACCTTCCTTGAGCAGCGGAAAATTATGACCGTATCGCTTGCCGTAAACATTCGTGAACGCGTACAGCAGATCGACACCATGCCCGCGATTCCGGCGGTGTTTTTGCCGCTGCTGAAGATGTTGGGGAGTTCGACGGAAGAAGTAAAAGTGGATGAGGTGGTGCGCCTGGTCTCCTACGACAACACCATTGCGGCGCAGTGCCTGCGCGTGGCCAGCTCACCGCTGTTCGGGCTGGCGCAATTGCCCCGCTCCATCAAGGCGGCGGTGATCAGCCTGGGGCTGCGCCGGGTCGAAACCATTCTGCTCACCTGTTGCCTGGGCCAGGCTTTCCCGCCGGAAAAGTGGCCGCTCGATCCGGAAGTATTTTGGCGGCATTCGCTGGGTTGCGCCATGGTGTGCCGCAAATTCAGCGAGAAGTTGATTTCGGTGGATGGCGAGAAGGCTTATATGGCGGGCCTGCTGCATGACCTGGGTTTCATGGTCAATTGCCTGGTATTTTCCAAAGAGTTCGCCGCCGCCATGGAACTGGCCTGCCGCGAAGAGATTCCGCTGTACCAAGCCGAATTTGCGACCATGGGGTTCACGCACTGTGAGACAGGACAGGCGCTGGCGGAAAAATGGAAACTTGCCGACGATATCGTCGAGGTCATCGCCCATCATCACGCGGTTGAATTGAGTCAGAACGCCCGGCCGCTCGTCGCCCTGGTGCACCTCAGCGATCTGCTCTGCCGCATGCGCGGCCTGGGCTACGGATATTACGAGCGGCAGAAGGTGGATTTGATTTCCGATCCGGCCTGGGCGGTCCTTCTTAAGGAACACCGCGAATTAGAGGGCGTGGATTTGGCGCGCTTTACCTTTGAACTTGACGAATCGGTGGCGGAAATTCACACCCTGGTCGCCACCGTATTCGGGTCGGCCCCGGCCAGGAGCTGATTCTCAATCAGCGCAGGAAATTCGGAGGCGTCTGCGGCGAGTAGATTCGGTTGTCTCTCTTAAGTCGAGTGCGCCAGACAGATCGACCTAGTTCGGAAATCGCCTGGGGACGGACGCATTCGTCCCTCCCGCGAGCGACCCCGGACGAATGCGTCCGGGGCCACGCAGAAGATTTCGAGTGGCATGGCCGGGCTCCGCGCTCTCAGCGGATTTCCTTTGCGGGTTCTGTGACGAAAGGCTTAGTTTCCGCGCCAGCGCAGGCCGATTGGTGACGGGCACATTTTCGGTGCACCACACTAGCTGTGGATTTGGAGGGTAACTTTGATGGGCATGCCTTCAAACAGCAGCCGGATCTCAAGGCCGGGGGAGTCGGCCAGGGAGTGCATATCGTAGTCGCTGCCGGTGATCACAGTGGGCGGCGAGAGCATGCAACCATCCCCCAGTCCGGCTATCTTGTTCTTGAAATTCCCGGCCACCATGTTGCAGATTTCGCCCAGCGCATCCGACAGTTCCGGCCCCGCCTTTTCGAGGTCTACGCCCAGCATCTTGGAAGTCATGAGCGTGGCCGCTTTTTCGCTGCAACAAAAACTGAGCACGCCGCACAATTGTCCCGCCAATCCTACCATCGCAGTAACGGCCATCGGGGAGTCGTCTACGGCGTCCGGCGACGTCAGTTGGCAGCTCAACATCAGCTCGAACACTTCCTTCGCCGCCACTTCCATCAGCGGCATCCAGTTTTCGTGGCTGTCGTGCGTAGCGCTCATCGCAGTAGCGGATTTCATGATTTACCTGCCAGAACTGGGATCACATGCTCCTTCACCTGCTCCGCCGTAAATGGCTTGCGAATATAACCGCGGGCGCCGGCGGAGATGGCTTGCACGACATGGGCCTCGCTGCCTTCGGTCGTGATCATGACCACGGGGACGCCCTTGGCATTGGGCACTCCGGAGAGCTGCTTTACAAATTCCAAGCCGTCCATAACGGGCATGTTGATATCGCAGAGAATGAGGTCGACGGCGTTGTCCTGGAGGACGCTAAGCGCTTCTGCGCCGTTTCCCGCCTCCAGCACCTGTTTCAGCTCAATCCCTGCCTGGCGCAGGCAGCGCTCGACAATCTTGCGCATGACGGAGGAATCGTCCACGATAAGAGCACGTACACTATCCATGAGGCGGCACTCGTTTTCTTAGAGTAAGAAGCGTCTTAGGTTTCCAGCTTCGTGCGAGACAGCTTTTGGGTATATCGGCAAGGGGCGGAAGAACTTCAGTCCCAGCGGACTGAGAACTAAAACTTTCCATATTCGAGGTCCGGCTGGGTCCAGACCAGGCGGGACCGGCGGGCGACTTTAAGGTATGGGCGTAGCCTGCTGAGGAATATTCCAGCCGCGAAGCGCCAGCCGCGCGGCGCCGTTTGCCGACTTCACCGGATACTCGATTTCGATGTGGCGGCTTTCGCCCGGCAGCAGCGAGACATAATTGTCGGTATAGTAGGCGGGCAGAATGCGCGAGCCGTCCGCCGCGTTCAACAGAGTCAGCTTGTCCATCAACGAGGCGACAGCGCCAGTGTTGCGCAGTTCGACTTGCACGCGGACATTCTCCCCGGTTCGGGCGGACTGGGCAGTCATCGCGACCGAAGCGGCAGGAAGGCGATTCAACCGGCGATACGAAGTACTCTCAGCGCCCAGCCAGTAGAAGTTATCCGACAGCATTTCGCCCGGCGAGTTACGCAATTCCAACTTCACCAGGAGAACTCCGTTGGACAACAGCAGGGGCGCAAGGTCCAGCTTGAATGCATCGCTGACTGCGGAGATCGCCGCATCTTTTTTTTCTTCATGATGAAGCAGGAGTTTGTTTTCCAGCGAATAAACGCTGGCGCTCACGGTTAACGCTGTGAGCGGATCATTGGTGTTATTGACCAGGGCCACGTTGTAATTCGAGAGGTCAAGCTGCACGTGCACGGGCTCGCAGGCTTTTTTTACGGCGTAGAAAGAAGATTGGGTATCGTAGTCGGAGGTCAAAATCTGCCAGGTGTTGCTCGGCCATGCGGGCTGGGTCATCCATAGAAGGCGCGCGCTGTTGGGGTTCCACAGGTGCGCGTTCATGCCTTCGAAAATCGCGCGGTGGTCGACGTAGTCGAGCATCTGCGCCTTGCGCTCGAAATCCTCCAGGCCCACCGGAGCGCCGAACTCCGCTTGTATCTGCGCCATAAAGGGCGCCATGTCGCCGTTGCCGCTCTGGTGCCAGTCGTGATAGGCCCAGTCATCGCTGATGGGCCATTGATCCTCCTTCGGTATCCACGCCCGGAAGGATTCGAGAGTGGAAAACGATGGAGTCCCGGTCTCGACCGAGAAACCGTGATTCAGCGTGGTGTAATAGAGCGCCGGGTCCATGTATTTGTACGGGCCGCTATGCTGAAGATTAATCTCGTTCGAACTGGGCGAGTAGTAGCGCGTACCGTCGAGGGACCGAGTCAACTCGGCGAGTCCTTCGTTGATGACCGGCTGGGGCACACCTTCGTTGCGCCCGCACCATACCGCGATCGAGGGATGGTTGCGAAAGCGCAGGATGGTATCGCGGGCGTTCTTCAGGAACAACTCGGGGTCCTGCGCTTCGACGTTGTAATTCTGCGTAGACTCCCAGAAGTCGTTCCATACCAGCAGTCCGTATTCGTCGGCAAGATCGTAAAAAACCTCTTCCGTGTTCTGGCCGACCCAGTTGCGAATCATGTTCAGGTTGGCGTCGCGATGCAGGCGGAAATAAGGTTCAAGCTTGGCGCGCGAGACGCGCTTGCGCGAATCGTCCATGCCCCAATTGCCGCCGCGGCAGGCGATGCGCACGCCGTTTACCTTAATGACCAGATAGGGCGCAGGTTTTGTGTCTTCGAGCATCCGCACTGCGGGAGACGATTCTGCTCCGGGTGCCAGCGAATACACCCACGACTTCCACCCTGGCTTCCACTCGGGAGGGAAATTCGGCGGGAACGGGTCAGAGGGAGGAATCTCGCGAATGGCTTCGTGGCGGGTGTCGACAACGGTTTCTCCTCTGGCCGTTGTGGGCGAATATTCGAGACGCTTCAGGTGGCCTGTGCGATCGAGCAAGCTCAGCTCATAAGTGATCTGGCGAATGCCGAAGCGCAATTGTTTTGTATCGGACTCGCGTGCGCCTTCCGAGAATTTCAACTGCAGCGTATACAATTCGGGCTTGCCATAACCGTTCGGCCACCACAAGCGCGGGTGTTGCACAGTGAGCTGGGGGAACTCCGAGGAGGCCAATTTTACCGAGCTCTGGCCCGGAGCCACTGTAACTTGTTTGCGCACGCGGACATCGTCGAATGAGGCCTCAAGCATTCCGCTTACGGCCGTGTTCGATAAGTTCTCCAGCGGCACTGTGATTTCGATTTCGGCGCGGCTGGTATCGGGCAGGGGCAGCGTGGTGATGACCTGCGCGTCGCCAATCTTCACCGCATCCGTTGCGGTTAATGTAACTGGCTGCCAGATGCCAGTATCGCGGTCTCGAACCGCGGGAATCCAATCCCAGCCTTCGGTGGCCACGAAGGTTGGACCATCCAGGCACATCAACCCGCCGTTTTCTCCCGGGCCGCCTTTGATCGATTGCTCTTGCGGAATTCCCGGATGCGGCGGGGGAGAGACTCGGACGGCGAGAGCGTTCGTCCCCTCGGGCCCCACTATATCGGTCACATCGAATGTGCCGCGGATGAAGGCCCCTGTAATCGAGCCCAGCGATTTGCCATTCAGCCAAACCGCTGCCGCATAGTTGATGCCTTCGAAAGTCAGCGTCAGCCGGCGCCCGCGAATCGCGTTCGGAGCGCGGAACTCCACGCGATACCAGTAATCCTGTTTATTTAAAGTCTCCGGAATTGCCAGGTTGTTCAAACCATAGTCCGGATCGGGATAGACGCCGCGGTCGACAAGCGTGGTGAGTGCCGTGCCGGGCACGGTGGCCTGAAACCAATCGCGAGCGCTGAAGTTGGACTGCGATAGGGCGGCGCCGTCGGCAGTAATCCGGGGGGCGGGGATCATGCTCCAACCGCCAGCGAGCGTCCATTGGTCTTTGTTGTTGCCGTTTTCCTGAAGCGTTTGCTGCGGCGGGGGCGTGACTGCGACCGGGCGCGACGGCGCGGCTTTGCTGCGTGGCATGGTTGCGGGATCCTGGGGGGCGCGATACCCGGCCTGGGCGCGGGTCTCGACGGGCCACGGTTTTGAGCCGGCTTCGAACTCGATCAACGAAAAATCAGCGGGCGACTGAAAAATATCTTTGATCTCAGCCGAGCTCAAAGCGCGGCGGAGCAGAGTGAGCGAGGCAACGGTCCCGCCAAAGTGCCGCCAATTCTGCGCCGGAGCCGGCGCTGCAGGAAGGGCTGAGACGGGAGAAAGCGCAGGGGCGATTTCCAGCACCGGGCTCACGCTTCCCCAGTCGAGTTTGCCGCTTGCAATCTGGACGCCGTCACTGTAGAGACGGAACTGCTCTCCATCGAAGGTGGCCGCGAGGAGATGCCATTTCTCTGGAATCAGCGATGCAGGGCCAGAGATGCCGTTATCCGCGCCCATCGACAGGAGCACGTGCTCTCCGTCCGCCGCTAGATACCTGGGAAACTCCTCCGCGGGATCTCCGACACCGGCGACGAGAGTTGGACCCTTCAGCATTTCCTCGGGCTTTACCCAGGCGTAGAGCGACCAGGGCGAATCCGCGCGCAATACCGAGTCGTCTTTCAACAACGCTTTGCTCAGCCCTTCGCCGTCGGGCAGGAATACGGCGTTGAAGGGGCCGTAAAACGGAGGATCGTTGGTGACCGGCGTCTGGGAAGAAACTGGGGAGCAGATTGCAAGCAGACAGAAAGACAGCACTGCGATTTGCATCACAGGCCGTCGAAAATCGGGAAATGTCCAGTTCATGAATCTCCGTTCGTGGCACGTGGGATGCTGTCGCGAAGAGAATGGGGAATGCTACAACCGCACTTCAATTTTTCTTTAGACTGGCGACGGGGTCCGGACTTTTATCGCTCTGGGCCGCAGCGGCCGCAGCGGGAGGTTTTGTCATTTCCATGGCCCAGATTCCCGCAGGGCGCATATACATGGAGGCGCGGAAATTTCCGGTGATGTCGTAGGCTTCCGGAGTGCGGAACCAATATCCCTTGGTTTCATAAACCACGTGATAAACGCCCCAGGCGGTGCGGTACGCTTCCTCTTTCATTCCGTCGCTCAGCATGAGGGCCGCGACGCTAAAGGTTGCGCCGGTCCAAACTTCGCCGACCTGTTCGTTGTCAGCTTTGTGGATGATGCTGCCATCGGCAGCCATGCCGCTGACTGCGCCCATTTCGCCGTGCCCAAACTTCATCACGTTAAAGTCGAAGACTTTTTTCAGAGCCTTCTTCTGCATTTCCATGGGCACAAGGTCGCCGAGGCCGGTCATGCTGGCATACCACTGTCCGGCAAGCTGCTCGGCCTGAATGTCGTTCTTGTATTCGCCTTCGGTGGCGTAGAGGAAATATTCTCCATTCCACAAGTGCTGGATGTAGCTGGCCTGCCCGCGAGTAAACAGCTCGTGGTATGTTGCCGCGCTCTGGGTATCGCCTAGAATCGTGGCCATCTCTTCGGCGGCGCGCAGCGCGGCCAGCCACAATCCGCCACAGTAGGCGCTTTCGCCCCGCACCGGCCAGGTGTCATAGGTCTGGTCGGGGAATCCATCATTCTGTGGAATCCCGTCGCCGGTGTGCGCGAACTGCTGCAGATAGGAAAGCGATTCTTTCACCGAGGGCCAGGTGTATTGCAGGAAGGCAGCGTCCTTGCGCCCGGTGAAGACAAAGTCCCGGTAAATCATTAAGACAAATTTCGGATTCAGGTCCTTCCAGCCATTGGTGTTCTGCCAACTGAATTGGTTGACCTGGATGAACGGGTCTTCGTCTGGAACTCCAAGATCGTGCGGCACCGCGCCTTTGGCTTTTCGCGTGCGGAATTGCGTGGTGCCGGTTTGCTCGGACTTCCATTGCCACATGTACTTGTCAGTGACTTCGGTGGGCACGGTGTCGGCGAACTGACGCAGCACCTGTTTGTCGAGGTCGGGCCAGAATTCCGCGAGAGGCATCGATCCGTAGAATAGGACGTCGAGCGTGTCGTAATAGGGATAATCGAAGCACTCGAGAAAACCGAAGGTGGGGGCACTGTCTTTCGCCGATCCCAGCGGCCGGCCCCACAGCGAGCCGCCGTCGGCCAGGGTGTATAGCTCATTGAATAGGGCGCCGCGATACCACAGAGGCTTGCTGTCATCTTCGATGTAGGGCGCTTGCCAGGCGTCGATGGCGTCACTCCACTTCCCAGCGTTGGTTAATCCATCGGCCGCGATCTGCCAGGCGTTGGCGCCGCTGGTGCCGTAAAAATCCGTGTAGTGCCGGTACCACTTGCGGCCCGCTCCAAATTCAACCACAGGCAGGTCCCAGGAAATCACCATGGGGACGGTGCGCTTCTCGCCGGGTTTCAGGGTGAAGCGGACGGCGATCGCTCCGGCAAGGTTTTCGCTGCTGCTGATCCACTGGCGGTCGCTGTTGGCGAGGCGGCCATCCTTGGAAAAAGGAACCCAGACTTCCGAACCGTCGGAATCGGGCGAGTAGGTGGTTTGGTAGCTGACCTCGACCCCGGAGGATTCCAGCGCAGCGATGGCCATCTGGCCATCCCAATCGTCGGCCACCGGCGAACTCATGCGGTGGCGATCGAAGACAATGCCCTTCATGGTGGCCCCGTCGTGAGCTTCCGTCATGAAGCGGTTGGTGTCGCCTTCGCTCAAGTGCTCGCTGAAGTTGCCGGAGAAACCGCGCGCCCAGCCGATCATATTCGTCCAGGAGAGCAGCACTGAAACCTCAACGGCCTGGTTGGTGGGATTCTCCGCATGCCAGCGGTAGACCGCGACCGGGTAACTGGTTTCCTTATAGTTATTGGGAAGAATCGGAGAAAATTGTTCCAGCGTGACCTGGGCGGGAAATTTATCCCACCGGTAGTCGTACCAGGATTTGGGATAGAGAGCATAGTAATCGCCCGCGCCCACAGGATAGTTCCACTTCCAACTGCTCAGCGAAGCGCCTTTGGGGCGGTCGGCGGCTAAGACCTGGGCAACACTTCTCGGCGATCCCACCACGTGTTGGTACATGGCGAACTGGTTGGCATAGAGAGTCTCGTACTTGTGAACGCCTGTCTTGAGATGCCAGCGGGAAAAATCTCCGGCATAGGTGCGGGAGAACGTGCCCGCGCCGAACCCGCCCACGGGAGCGCCCTGCCAATAGCCATCGTCGATGATAGGAAGTTTGGGTTTTTTGGTGCCGGCCGCGCTCAGGGGCTGGCCCATGCCCCTTTTCCACGCGGCTTTCGGAATGGAATCTCCAGCGTATGCAACACAGTGAAGAAATACCAATGAGACGAAGATGGCGCTGCCCACAACCCTTGGTTTCACGTGTTCCTCCGGGAACCCAGACGGCGGAAAGTTAATAGAACCTTAATGGGCCTACAAAATCGTTTTTCCTTAGTACTACATACTCCTATGGCTGCCGAATGTCGAGAACTATTATGGGAACGGAGCGTATCATAAATCAAGCCGGTCGGTTGGTCACGGGTTTCCGAACGGCCGGTTGGCCCCGCTCTAACCACGATTCGATCCATAAGCATTTAAGGTTGCAAGGGTGCGCTTCTGGTATAAAGTCGTCTGGCACTGTAGGTCCACTGTAGGTCCGGACGCTGATCGGAACGAATCGGAGACGATCTCGAGTATGGGGCAAACCAGGAAGCCGCGCCAGAAGCCGGGAGTGGTCACTCTCAAGGTGGTTGCCCAGTACGTCGGGTTGACGCCCGGGACAGTTTCGGCAGTGTTGAACGATGCGCCCTCGGCCCGTTCCATCCCGCAAGAAACCAAAAATAGAATTCACGCCGCCGCCAAGGAACTGGATTACCGGCCTAACTTTTTTGCCCGCACCTTGCGCAGCAAGCGCACCTACACGATCGGAGTAATCGCGGAGGAAATTGGCGATTCCTACGGCTCTCTGGTCATCAGCGGTATCGAAGAATATTTGCGGCAGAAGGATTATTTCTTTCTCACAGTGGTTCACCGCCACAATCCTGAACTGCTGAGCCGATACTCCCAACTTTTGCAACAACGTGGAGTGGAAGGCTTCATCACCGTGGACTTGCAATTGAACGAGGGACTCTTGCTGCCCACCGTAGCCGTGCCCGGTCACAAGACTTTGCCCGGCGTTACGAATATTGTGCTGGACCACAATCACGCTGCCCGCGTGGCGCTGAATCACTTGGTGCAATTGGGGCACAAGGACATTGCGTTCCTGCGGGGGCAACCCTTCAGTTCGGATTCCGAACACCGCTGGCGAGCGATTTGCCAGGTGGCCGAAGAATTGAAGATCGAGATCAGGCCGGAGCTGACCATCCAACTCGATATACCCGACTCAACTCCTCTGCTCGGTTATCCCTTTGGCAAACGGCTGCTGGAGCGCAAAGTTCCGTTTACCGCGCTGTTTGCCTACAACGACATTTCGGCGCTGGGAGCGATTCGCGCCTTTCAGGAAGCGGGGCTGCGGGTGCCGCAGGACATCTCAGTAGTGGGCTTCGATGACATTCAGAGCGCGGCCTTGGGCACGCCGAGTCTAACCACGGTGCGCCAACCGCTGGCCCACATGGGACGGCTGGCGGCCGAGACGTTGCTGGCCCGGATTGAAGGCGGCGCCAAAGACTACCCAGCGGAAATCCCCATCGAGCCGGAACTCGTCGTGCGGCAATCTACAGGAGTGGCTCCCAAGACCGCGAAGACCGCATGATTGGAATTCATCCGAGGTTAAACTTAATTCAAAATTCGCGGGTCTTTGTGCCCGTCATTGCGGCACTGTGACTGCTTAAAATAAAACTCCATGCCTTCAGCAGAAGTATCGGCCCGTGCCTCCATACGCTCGATGAACCGGGCGGCGCATGCCGCGTTCGTCCCCATTGGGGTGGTCACGGTACTACTGGGTCCGTTGTTGCCCAGCTTGTCGGCCCGCTGGTCCTTGAACTATTCGCAAGCCGGTTCGCTTTTTACAGCGCAATTTCTTGGGGCAACATTGGGAGTAATCATTTCCGGAGTCATGGTTGCGCGCTTGGGATACCGGTTCGCGATCAACGCCGGCCTTCTCGCCATGGCCATCGGCGTGGGCACGCTGCCGTTCTGTTCCCGTTCGCTGGGTGTGGCCTGCATCGCCGGTTACGGACTCGGCCTGGGGTTTGCGATTCCGGCGATCAACTTGTTAGTCGCAGAGATCAACCCGGAACGCCGCAGCGCGGCGCTTAGTCTGCTGAATTTTTCCTGGAGCGTGGGCGCCGTCGCATGCCCTTTTGTAATCGCTGCCGCCGTCAAGGTTGATCATGTCCAAATGCTCTTGCTTATGCTGGCCGGATTCCTGCTGCTCGTGCTTCTGGGGATTGCCGCCATGCCGTTCTCTTTTGCTCACTCGGTTCGGGTTGAACCTGTCCCGCTTCCATTAGACCAGGGCCTGAAAAGCGGAAGGCCCTCGCCGCTCCGATGGAGCCGCCAGACGCTGTTCGTCATGTCTGCCCTGTTCTTTTTATATGTGGGCACGGAAAATGGATTCGGCGGTTGGATCGCCTCTTACGCCAAGAGTCTTGGAACTTCGTCCTCAACCTTGTCGGTGATGACGCCGTCGTTCTTCTACGCGGCCCTGATGGTGGGCCGATGGGTTGCGCCGCTGGTGTTGCGAAGGATGGACGAAATCAAAACTGCGCGCGCCGGGCTTTGCATCGCGTGCCTGGGCATGGCGGGACTCGTCTTGTCGCGCACCATGCCGCTGGTAGTTAGCAGCGTGTCGGTCGCGGGGCTGGGACTTGCGGCCGTGTATCCCATCACCATCGCCCGCTTGTCGCAGGAGTTTGGAGCCGATGCGGCACGCGTGGGATCGATCGTCTTCACGTTGTCGAATTTTGGGGGCGCTTCTCTGCCCTGGGTCGTCGGCTTTTTTTCCCATCAATTCCACGACCTTCGATTCGGGCTGGCAGTTCCGCTGGCCGCTACCGTGGTGATGCTCATCCTCTACTGGCGCCACTGGGCTCCGCCGGCGTCGGTCGCGGCGTCGTAGCTGAACCGGAGCGATTTATATCTCCCATTAGGTTGGATGCTTGCTATTCGGGGAACCCCTCGTTTGCGCGGACGATTCGAATGCGATGGTCGGTGAACTTGTAATGCATTTCCGGGACGTAAACTTTCTCCATGTGGCAGGAAACGCAATTCTTCCTATTCGCGGGGCACGCTGGGGCCAGGTGATCTGCGGTCTTCTCGCCACGACTTTTGACGTGACAACTGAAACAAACTGCATCGTAAGCGGACGCTTCCGTCTGCAGTTGCTGGTGCGGATCGTGGCACGCCATGCAGGTAAGCCGGGCGTCGCCTTTTCCCCAGCACTTGCTCTCTTCCAGGCGATAGGGTTGTGACCGGGTGGTGGTCACGCCTTTCATTCCAGAAAGTTTCGTGTCCCACCAGGTGCTGTGGCAAGCGCCGCAAAAATCCACCGAGTCTGCCGGTCCGAGGCGCGCGGGATTGAAGATGGCCCCCGGCGCTTCGTCCGTCATCCCGGCCAGCGCGGAGGCCTGGGCCGAAGCCACGTGCCTTGCGCCGCCGCCATGGCAGGCCTCGCAGGACACACCCAGGATCAGATTTTTTTCGTCGAACTGTTCCCCGATGGTCGATGCCGTCGTGTGACATCCAAAGCAACGGCTGATCTCGGCTGCGCCCACGGGGCGATACATCGCTTCCTCGAGGTCCTTCGCGGATGTCAGCGCGCGCGCGGGCGTGAAGCTGACCGTCTTCAAAGTGTCGAAGTAGGTGACGCGAGCTTCGTAGAAATTTCCGTCGTCTTTTTTGAAAAGGTAAGATTGGGCCGCGCGACCCACGCCAAAGGCCCACAGCAGCGTGGCCACTGAAGTGTGCCCGCCATCGGTGACCTTGTAGGCGCTGTGCTGGGCGTCGGTCTGGATTTCGTAGCGATAATTTCCCGCCGCGAATTTTATTTCGGGGTGGGAATGAAGAATTTCGGAATCGCCCGCGTGCATGGCATTTTGCGCCATCGGCGTGGCCTTCTGTGCGGCCACTTTCGCGGCATGACACGAAGCACACGCGTCCCGCCCGACGTAGTCGCTGCGGGAAGCGCCCGGCCGCGTAGGCCAGAAGCCCGGCTCCGCCAGATGATCTTGAGTGGAGAGTTGCCCAAACACAGAAGGACAGCACTGCGTCCAGAGGACAAACAGCAGGCACGCACGAAGAGCCCGCGCACTCCGAAAGAAACACGGCTCCGCCAGGCAAAGTATCCGCTTCAAACCAACTCCTTCGCAAAGCCCCAGGCAATAGCCGAAGTATACGCAAAGTGGGTGAGGATTCGATCCGCCAGATGGAGCCGCGTCACTCCGACGTGGAAACTTTTGCGATCACGCGTGTACCATGGATTCCGGGATGCCGCCCTGCCAATGCGCATCCTGCATCGAAGGAGGTGTCATGCCGCAATCGCGACGCCGCTGGCTTACTACTTTTTTGGGTGCTGCCGGAATTCTTGCAGCCAAACCGCTTCTGCTTTCCGCCTTGCCCATGCAGGTTCATCCGCAACCCATCCCCTCTCCGAATGCCCCCAATCCGAATTTTCCTCCGGGGCTGAACGGTCCGGACAACAAGCCTGCTCCCGATCATAAGGACGTCGATCCGAAGAAGCAGCAAGAGATTAAGACGGATGTGCAGAAGCTTTTTGAGCTGGCCTCGGAACTCAAAAATGAGACCGAGAAAGCCGATCTGAATTCAATGCTGCCCGTGACCATGGTCAAGAAGGCGCAGCAGATCGAAAAATTAGCCAAGCAAATCAAGGACCTCTCGAAGGGCTAAACGATGCGATCAAATCTTTATTTTTCGATCCTGCTGATCCTCGCCTTCCCAGTCAGCGGCCGGCCGCAGCAGCAAACGGGACCGGAGACCGCCAGCCCGCAACAGGAAACCGTATTTCGCTCTTCGGTGCGGCTGGTGCAGGTGAGCGTGGTGGTCGAGGACAAGAAAGGCAATCCGGTAACCGGCCTCAAGCCGGAAGACTTCACCGTGCTGGATGAAGGCAAGCCGCAGAAGATTGCGTTCTTTACCGCTGCCGCGCCACCTCCGGCTGCGCCGGTGCCGGAACTCACCACGAAACACCCGGCCAGCCTGCTGCCGGCAAATGCCTTTACCAACCGCTACGATCTGAAGGGGCAAGAGCCTCCCGCGGCGGTGACGGTTGTGTTGTTCGACGCGCTCAACACCGCTCCGCAGGATCAAAGCTACGTGCGCAAAGAAGTGATCCGGTTTCTCGAGTCGCTCAAGCCACAAGACCACGTTGCAGTTTACGGGCTTACGCAGCAGCTATTCATTCTGCACGAATTTACCCGCGACGCTTCGGACCTGGTCGCGGCCGCCCAGAAGTTCACTCCGCAGGAACTGGCTGCGTTCGACGCTTCGCACACGCCCGATATCGACCTGGTCAGTCTGGGAGGCGACCCGCAATGGGGCACGCTGCAAAATTCGCTGAATAATGCCAACGGCATCATTAGCGACCAATACACGAAAGACCGCGTCGCCATCACGGTAGCGGCGATGGATGCGATTGCAAATCATGTTTCCGCGATTCCCGGCCGCAAGAGCCTGGTGTGGATTTCTGGGGGCATGCCCATCCAACTGGGCATGTCGAGGATTGGGACGGGCGCTTATGGCGGCGCTTCGACCATGGGTGATAAAGGCACTGCGAACCGCCTTCCCGCCGCAGATCGGGAAGGAGTACTCAAGTTTGATGAAATGGTCAGAGAGGTTGCCGATACGCTGAACCGCTTCAATATCGCGATGTATGCGATCGATGCGAAAGGCGTGGAACTGGATACCACGATGGACGTCTCCCAGCGTGGTCCGCGACTCTCGAACCAGGTCCGCGACACTTCCATGTTGAATGCCGAACAAGATGCGCGCGACGCATCCAAGCTGTTGGCAGACCGCACCGGCGGCCTGGCATTTTTCGGAAACAATGACATTCGCGGCGCCATCCGCCGCGCCTTCGACGACGGCCGCTACGCCTACAACATTGCGTTCTATCCCGACCACGGGCAATGGGACGGCAAGTATCGCAAGATCAAGATTCAGGCCAAGGGCGAAGGGCTGCGGTTGCGTTACCGCTCCGGCTACTTTGCCTCGCCGCAAGCCACCGACGCGAAAGAGGAAATCGAAACCGCGCTGCAACAGGCGGCCGACAGTCCACTTGACGCCACCAATCTAGGAATGATTATCAGCGCGAAGCCGGCGGGCGCGGCCGCCAATGCTGGGGATGCACGCCGAATCGAGCTGCATATCGGAATCGATCCCAAACAACTTCTCCTGCAAAATTCCGGCGATCACCGGAAAGGCGCGGTGGATTTGTTCTTTTTGCAGCGCGATGCTTCGGGCGACAGAATCGCCGCGGAGAAACAGCACATCGACCTGAATCTCGAAGAGAAGCAGTACGAATATTTGGCCAAGGCCGCGATGGTGCTCGACCGGCACCTGATCGTCGCGCCGGGATCGACCGAGATTCGCGTCGTGCTTCGCGATAGCGGTTCCGGCTCGCTGGGTTCGGTCACGATCCCAACGGCAGCACTGTTTCCGAATGGAGCCGATGCGGTGACGCCGGTAAAGCAGCCGAATTGAGCCGGGCTCCCGCCATTTTCGCAGCGTGTGGTGGCTAGCGCGATTCCGGCGCACTCGTGGCGTTCGATTGTGCGCTGGGGATTGAGAATGTGCTCTGATCGTGAGAGCCTGCATACGATTGATTCCCGTGCTGGCTGCGTTGCTGCTCCGCCAGCGCGTTGAGGCGGGCGAAAATGACGCGCTCCTGCTCCGCCTTTTCCGGAAGATTAGCCCGCGCGTAGGCCTTCGCCAGATTGAAATGCACCTCGGGACTGCCCGGCGCCAGCCTGCGCGCGATCTCTAATTCCTGCACCGCTTTGTCTTCCTGCCCCAACTCCAGATAGCTGCGCCCCAACAGATAGTGCGCCTCGGCGGAATCGGGCGCGAGTTGCGCGGCGCGCTGCGCGGATGCCGACGCATCTGTGGGGCGGTGCGTCTTCAAAGCAATCGATGCCAGCCCAATGCAGGGCAGTTCGCTCGCCGGAGAAATTTTTAATTCCTCTCGAAACTGGGCTTCCGCGTCGTCGTACTGCGAAAGCGCGGCGAGCCCTGTTCCGTAGGCATAGTGAAGAAAGGGCTCGGTCGGGTGCTGCTGTAGAAGAACGCGGAATTTTGGAAACGCTTCGTCATATTTGCTGCCCTGCAGAAGCGCAGCGATGTCCCCCGCGGCTCGCACGAGATCACCCTTCGAAGCCCCCACTTCATCGGGCAAGAGCGGGATGCGCAGCAACGACATGCCTAGCGCGAATTGGATTTCCTGGGCGTACAGTCCTGGTCCGGCTTCCGGAGCCAGCAATTCGGCCGCCCGCTCAAACTCTGAGTTTCGATTCAGCAGCGTGGCTAAACGAAGTTTTGCGAGTTGCACCGATTCCGCGCTGCCTCCCAACCCCAGGCCCTGCCCGCGCTCGAGATGGATCAGAGCATTGTTGTAGTCCCTGGTCTGAAACTCCGAGAGACCCATCACGGCCCACGCGGTACCGTTATTGGGATTGTGCGCTAGGTAGTCCTTGAGCGCACTCATCGCTTCGGGATAGTGCCCCGAGGAATACGAGAGCATCGCGGAATTCCACTCGTTTTCATTCGCTGCCTGCCCGCTCACCAGTGGCGCAGCCGCTGTGTGCTGGGAATACATCTGGATGATCCGCTCCTCCCGCGCCGGTTTCTCTGGCGCGAGGGTTTCCGCGACCCGAAGTTCCGCAGCACTTTTTTGCTTTCGCCCCAGTGCCAGCAGACTTTGCGCCAGCGCCCGATGTGCCGCTGCCGAGTCCGGCGCCCATCGCACCGATTGTTCTGCGGCACGAAGCGCCTCTTGTGGACGGTGCAAGCGAACATCCAACGAACTCTCTTCCGTGTGCGGCAGCGCGCTCTTGGGAGAAACTTTCGCTTCCTCGCGCAGTTGGAGCAGGGCCTCGTCGTTCCGCCCGGCCGCGGCCAGAGCCATGCCCAAGGCAAAATGCAGGTACGGAACATTGGGATACTTCTGCAAGAGCGCTCGCAACGAATCCAGTGTCCGCGCGGAAGCACCCTGCGCAAGAATTGCTGCGGTCTCGCCCGCCGCCTGCACCAATGCATCCTGCGAAGGATCCACTTCCTCGGGCATCAGAGGAACGCGCAGCAACGAGAGTCCAAGAGCGATTCGAACCTGCGGCGGCGCTTGCCCCTCGAAAGTTGTGGCAAGCATGCTGCGCGCCTTGTCGAATTCGCCCTCGCGGTTCAATAACAGAGCCAGGTGATACTTGGCAACGCGCGCCATCTCAGGATCGTCGCCCGTTCCCAGCTCCTGCCCCCGTCTCAAGTGTTCCAGAGAATTCGCGTAGTCGTGCGTCTCGAATTCGCAGAGCCCCAGAAAATTCCACGCCGCCCCCTGTGCGGGATCGAGTTGAACAACTTTTTCGAGCGCCGGGATCGCGTCGGCGAAGCGATCTGCGTCGTACTGCAGAGTCCCCAGATACCACCAGCCTTCTTCCCAGTCCGGGCGCAGTTCGAGGGCGCGCTGGTAATCGCGAATTGCCTCCTCGGTCTTGCCGGCTTCCCGCGCCGCGGCTGCGCTATTCGCCAGGCTCTCGAAACTGGATTGCACGCTGCTCTGTGTCAAACCAACCGGCTTGGCGAATGCCCGCGACAAGCACAGAATGCCGCCCACGGCCACGAAAAGAAACAGCTTCCCCACCGCTGCACTCAGCCTCACCCGGAAGCCGCCACAACCGGAATTCGGCTCCTGAAGAATGTCTGTCACAGAATCAAATATTACCCCTGTCCGGGCCGCTTTCATCCTGCAACCAGCTTTGCACAGTTGATTTGTTCTAGGCATAATGCTCGAGATGCGCAACGGAGGCCTGACTCGGAATCCAGTCCTGTTCTCCCGGCGCCGCTTCCTGCAGGGTTGCTCTCTTCTTGCTGGCAGCTTTCCTTTTCTAAAGTCCCCGCTATTGCCTGCGTCTCCGGTTATTCCCTATGCGTTTGAAGAGGTTCCTCCGTCCACTAGCGGCATTACGTGGGTGCATACCGCGGGGAAATCCCCGCAAAAATATCTGCCGGAAACCAGCGGCGCGGGCTGCGCTTTCCTCGACTACGACAACGACGGCTGGATGGACATTTATCTGGTCAACAGCGGCAAGTGCGATTTCTACGATCCCCCGCATCCCTTGCGCAATGCGCTCTATCGCAACAATCGCGACGGCACATTCACCGATGTCACTGAGAAAGCTGGCGTAGCCGGTGGCGGCTACGGCATGGGCGTGGCCGCCGGCGACTACGACGGTGACGGCTTCCAGGACCTCTACGTTACGCAATACGGACGCAGCATCCTCTACCACAACAACGGTGACGGCACTTTTACCGATGTTACGGAGAAAGCCGGCGTGGCTGCACCGGGCTGGAGTTCCAGCGCCGTCTGGTTCGATTACGACAACGATGGCCGGCTCGACCTGTTCGTCTGCCAGTTCTGCGAGTTCAACCAAACGCTCAGTTGCGGCGTCGATAAAGACGGCATGCATCACTACTGCATCCCCCGCATCTTCAAGCCGCGGCCCAGCTGGCTGTTTCACAACAATGGCGATGGCACTTTCACGGATGTAAGCCGCGAGACCGGCATCGCCGATCATCTGGGAAAAGCCTGGGGCGTGGTCGCTACCGACCTGAACAATGACGGCCGCATGGATCTTTTCGTCAGCAACGACACGGTGGCGAACTTTCTGTTTATGAACCGTGGCGGACGCTTCGAAGAAACCGGCCTCGCCGCCGATGTCGCCTACAGCGCCGAGGGCAGGGCCCGTTCCGGCATGGGCGTCGATTCCGCCGACTTCAATCAGGACGGCTGGATGGATCTCTTCGTCGCCAACATCGATCAGGAAATTTTTTCCTTGTATCAGAACAACCACGACGGAACTTTTGACGATGTTGCCATGCCCGCAGGCATCGGCATGGCCACCCGCTGGTTGAGCGGCTGGGGACTTAAATTCTTCGACTACGACAACGACGGGAACCTGGATCTGATCCTGGCCAACGGTTTCCCAGATGATCTAGTCGAGGAGCTGTCGCACCAGGTTACCTACAAGCAACCACTTCTACTTTTTCAAAACCAAGGCAAAGTGTTCAAGAACGTGAGCGAGCAGAGCGGACCGGTGTTTGCGAAAACCTTCGCCGCCCGGGGCCTAGCCATTGGCGATTTCGATAACGACGGTGCAGTCGACGTGCTCATCTCGAACAATGACGGCGCTCCCCTGCTATTGCGCAATCGCGCCGCCGCCCAGAATCATTGGCTGGGTCTGCGTCTGGTGGGCCGCAAGTCGAATCCCGACGCCGTCGGAGCGCGCATTACCTACCAGGCGGGCGACCTGAAGCGTGAACGCATGAAAGTTGGCGGCGGCAGCTTTCTCTCCTCGCATGATCCCAGAGTAGTGTTGGGCATTGGCCAGCGCTCGAAAATCGATTGGCTCGAAATCAAGTGGCCAGCACCTGGCGGCTCGGTCGACCGCCTTACCAACCTCCCCTTGGATCGTTACATCACCATCCTCGAGGGGACCGGCGCGTGGCACTAACCCGCGCGCCTGCTTTCTGCGTCCAGTCGTACTCGGCAAAGATGTGATCCCGAGGGCAAATTCCTGCTGAAGCGCTCGGCATTACCAAAAAGGTACGCCCCGCGCGACCGCGACCTTCCACCTTGCAGACCGTGCCGGAGGCCGATTATCCAAAAATCATAGGCGACTGAGCAGTCCCATTCGTCCGCCGCAGACTGTAAGTTATTGTCGAAACAGGCGAAAGCAGCGATGGCGCCAATGCAAATTGCCGATCTTCCATTCTTCATAGGCTCGTCAGGCCTCGCCCGTGACAATGTCTCTTCCCTTACTTTCCCCCAGTTTTTACAAAACCCATTTTGCTTTCTACAAAATCGTTATTTTTAGCTTGACAAAGGGAGGTCCTGCGACTAATACTCGCGGGCGCTAGTTCTTTTGCACTAATACGAAAGCACTGTCTCGTTCGTAGTTTGTGGCTCGGAGCAAGGCTCGGGTTCAGGTTTGGGGTTTGATCTCAAAGGTTTCGGAGGGTGGGCGGATGAAAGCTTTACTGGCGGAAACGAAGCAGATGATCGGGAAATCAGCGATGATTCGCGTGCTGTTTTGCGTGTTGATTCTGGCTCTCCCGCTGACTATGTACGCGCAACAGTACTCCGGCACCATCACCGGCACGGTGACTGATGCTTCGGGCGCCGCCGTACCTGGCGCCTCGGTCACGGCCACCAACAAGGGCAACGGCTCGGTCTATACCGCGACCACGAGTGAACAGGGCGTGTACACCTTCGCCCAGTTGCCCGTGGGAACGTATGACGTTTCAGTCAAGAAGGCCACTTTCAAGGATTTCCTGGCCAAAGACGTTGAGGTCCACACCTCCACCACCACCGAGGCCAACGCCAAGTTGGCCGTCGGCTCCGCTTCTGAGACCATTACCGTCGAAGCCAGCGACGTGCAAGTAGAAACCACCCAGGCATCGGTCGGTGAAGTCATCGAAGGCACGCAGGTCCGCGAACTGCCCCTCAACGGCGAAAATTTCATGGGCTTGGTTGTGCTATCGCCAGGTGTCTCCGAGGCCAACAGCTTTGACAGCCGCGACAAGGGCCTGCTCGGCGGCAGCGACTTTTCCGTCAACGGCAATCCCTACACGAATAACCTCTTCCTCGTCGACGGCGTCAACAACAACGACGTAGGTTCGAACCGCACCATTCTCGTCTATCCTTCGACCGACGCCATCGCCGAATTCAAGATGGTGCGCAACTCCTATGGTCCGGAGTACGGCCAGGCTTCAGGCGCGATCATCAGCATCACCACCAAGAGCGGCGAAAACCAGTTCCACGGCGGCTTCTTCTACGCTGGCCGTAATGACAAGCTGGACGCCAACGACTGGTTCTCCAACCACGTCCCGAACCCGGTCAAGGCGGAACTCCGCCGCAATGACTGGGGTTACCATATTGGCGGCCCGGTGATTAAGAACAAGCTATTCTTCTTCTGGGGCCAAGAGTGGGACCGCGAAATTCGTGGCAGTCCACAGTCTGCCTGCGTCCCGACCGCGGCCGAGCAGGCTGGCGACTTCAGTCAGGATTTCGCCGGGGCCGCTGCGCCCAACAAGCTGGCCACAGACCAGTGCGGTGCCAATCAGCCCGCTGCGTGGGTTGGAGGAGTCTATACCTCGACCATCCCGCTCGCATTTCAGACGTCGGGGAACCCCTTTAAGCTCAACGCCATCGACCCGGCCGGAGCGTTGCTCGGCCAGTTTTATCCGCTCCCAAACATTCCGCTCGCAAATGGTGTTAACTGGTTCGACTCCGAGCGCGTGACACCGCAGTGGAGCGAGATCAACGGCCGCGGCGACTACGACGTGACCCAGAAACATCGCATTACTTTCCGCTGGACCCAGGATACCTGGAAGGCTCCCGGGCCGGATCCCGGCGAGTTCTGGGGAGATAGCATCTTCCCGACGGTGAGCTCTGATTGGAGCCAGCCTTCGAAAAGCGTCATGGCGAAACTGACCTCTCAATTGAGCAGCAGCATGGTCAATGACGCTGAGTTCGGCTACGGCCACAACGCCATCATCACCACCGTTTCCCCGCAGTCCGTTGCCTTGGTAAACGCCACCAATGCCGCCATTCCGACGGCATGGCCCGAATCTCTGAAGCAGCCGGTCGCCTACATCGATGGCGGCGGCGCATGGGGAGGTTTGAACCCCTACGGTAGCGGACCTGCCGGCGCCCAAACCATGTGGACGATCGCTCCCTACGGCAACCACGAAGATCTCTACGCGCTGCAGGACAACATCTCCAAGGTGCAGGGGAACCACCTCTTCAAAGCTGGCGTTTACTACAGCACCAACGCCAAAATCGAATACAACAACGGCGGCAATGACCGTCCCGATGTTCCCGTGGGAGGCAGCAGCGTCCGGGACCAGACGAACAACCCCCTCACCAACATCCTTATACCGGGACTAAACACAACACTCGATCCCACCGGAGCCGGGCAGACCTACAACACCAGCGAAAACAGCGTGAATGGGCTGGCGCAAGTGGGCTGGCACGATTTCGAGTGGTATCTCGGCGACACTTGGAAGTTCCGCCACAACTTGACCTTAAGCTACGGCTTCCGCTGGTCCTTCTATCGTGAGCCTTTCGGCATCGACAACAAGTGGGCCTCGTTTAGCCTGGCCGACTGGAGCGCCTCCGAAGCCGCGGCGAACCCCTCCGATGCCTGCAACGGCATCGTGATTGTGCCCGGAACCACTCCCTGCGCTTCCCAGGCGGCCCTGCTCTCGTCGCTTGGCGTTACTCTTCCGCTTTCCAACGGAACACCGGGGCCGGATCGCGCCCTTGTCAACAACAATAACCATGCCATCGCTCCTCGTCTCGGACTTGCCTGGGACGTGAAGGGCGACGGCAAAACCGCCGTCCGCTTGGGTGTCGGTCAATTCTATCAACGGGAACTCGTGGGCATCGATGAGAGCCTGGCCCGCAACGCCCCCTTCGTCATCAACGCTGCCGATACCCGCAGCTTGGAGGTGCCTACGCCACTGGCCAATCCATCGGTCTCGCCCAGCGCGGCCAAGGATCCGCGGGCTGTCGTACCGAACAGTTGGCAGTGGAACTTCTCGATCGAGCAGGAACTGGCTCGCAACACCTCTCTGCAGATCGGCTATGTCGGCAACATGGGCATGCACCTTACGTCGATGGAGGACCTGAACCGCGTTCCCAGCCAAGACTGGATCTACTCCTCGTTCTTGGGAGGAACCCAGATCAACGGTCTGAACAACAGTCCGACGGACATCGACTCTTACCGCCCGGCCTCGAACTTCGGCACCATCGGCGAGTTCGCCCGCGAAGGTCAGGCGTCCTACCACTCCCTGCAGGCGCTCTTCCGTTCGCGTGTCGGCGCCCGCTCCAGCTTCCAGGCGTCTTATACCTGGTCGCACTCCATCGGCGACGTGGAACTGGATAACTCTTCCGGCAGCGTCAATCAGGAAGCGTTCATCGATCCCGGCCACTCCGGCCTCGATAAGGGCAATACCAACATCAACCGGCCGAATATCTTCGTGGCCAACGAAGTCTTCGACCTGCCAAAATTCGCCGGCAAGAACGGCTTTGTTCAGGGCGCGCTCGGCGGATGGGAACTCAACAGCATCATCAACATCCAGTCCGGCGCTTCGTTCAGCGTCTTCACCAACGGCGTGACGGACGCAAACCATGCCGTCAACCCGGAGCAAATCCCGGGCGCTCCCGCGGGGAATTATTATCAGTTGAACACGCTGACCGGAACTGGCTTCGGGAACAACCAGCGCGCCAACGGAACGGGGATCGCTTGTAACTCCGACCAGAGCGGCGACCAGCTCCTCAACCCGGCTGCGTTCACCTTAATTGGTTACCAGATCGGCACGGTGGGTACGGTCCGCCGCGGATCGTGCTCGGGC
>Ga0302320_10007145_pt1 | contig 24642 bp, 30 predicted proteins | sample Bog_T0_3_FD_202130 | JGI IMG/M metagenome (GOLD analysis project Ga0302320, IMG submission 202130) | Peat permafrost microbial communities from Stordalen Mire near Abisko, Sweden - Bog_T0_3 | ecosystem: Environmental > Terrestrial > Soil > Wetlands > Peat | place: Sweden: Abisko, Stordalen Mire...
TGCGCCGGATCTTGGAGATCCGCCGGACCATGGAGAGGAAATGATGCGGGAGATCGTGCTCGACACCGAAACTACCGGATTGGACCCGGCCAGCGGGCACCGCATCGTCGAGATCGGTTGCGTTGAGCTGATCAACCATGTTGCCACCGGCCAGAATTTTCATCGCTATCTCAATCCGGAACGCGACATACCCGAGGAAGCCCAGGCAATCCACGGTCTTTCCGCGGAGTTTCTGGCCAAGCATCCGCCTTTCGCCGCCATCGTCGACGATTTGCTGGCGTTTCTGGCGGACTCGCCCTTGGTCATTCACAATGCCGACTTCGACATGAAGTTCCTCAACTGGGAACTGACTCTGTTGCGGCGTCCCGCCTTGCCCAGGGACCGCGCACTCGACACCGTGCAGATGGCGCGCCGGCGCTTTCCCGGCGCGCCGGCCAGCCTCGACGCCCTGTGCCGCCGCTTTGCCATCGACAATTCGGCGCGTGACAAGCATGGCGCCCTGTTGGACGCCGAGCTGTTGGCCTCTGTCTATCTCGAGCTGATCGGTGGCCGTGAACCAGGCCTCGCTTTGTCCGCACGACCGACCGGTCGGGACAGCACCCGACCGGATCAGCCGCGGGCTCCCCACCCGGCACGTCCGCATGCGCCGTCGGCGACGGAACTGGCAGCGCATGCCGCCCTGGTCGACAGGCTGCCGGATGCTTTGTGGCGCAAGCAGCCCTAGGCCGCCTACCGGCGCTGCGGTGCCGCCCTCGATCGCCGGGCGCTCGAGGGCGATTTTGTTGGCTCAGGCGCTTCCCATCGGCGCGATCTGCCCCAGTTGTTCCAGCCGGGCGCGATACAAGGCATTGAAGTCGATCGGTTGCAACAGCAGTGGTGGCAAGCCGCCCTCGCCGGTGACCCCGGCGATGATGGCGCGCGCAAAGGGAAACAGCAAACGCGGCGCCTCGATCATCAAAATCGGCTGCAGATGCTCTTCCGGCACCATCAAAGTGAAGACCCCGGCATAGGAGAGTTCGACAATGAAGGCAACCTTGTCCTTGACCTTGGCTTCGGCCGCCAATTGCAGGACTACCTCGTAGTTATTGCCGCCGATCAGTTGCGCGTTGAGATCGACCCGCACGCTCAGCTCCGGTTGGGTCCCTGCCAATTCCAGGAAGATTCCCGGCGCACCCGGCACTTCGAAAGATAAGTCTTTGATATATTGTGCGTTAACCTGGATGGCGATGAGCGCCCCGGTGTCCTGTGGCTCGATCATGCTGGACTCCTGAATTCCGAGGCTGGTTGCTAACACGCCTGCCGGGCGCTGACAACAGCGGCGCCGTGCCCTTGCTCTTTGGCCCTCGAGCCTCTATCTCTTAGGCAACGTCCGTGGCCGCCGCTTCGCCGAAGCGCGCCGATCAGGGCAGGGCCTGGGTATGACCGACATTCCGCAATTTCTTGATATCGTCATTTTCGCCATGATCGCCGTGTTTCTCGGACTTCGCCTGCGCAGTGTCTTGGGTCGCCGCAATGCCACGCCGCCACCCACCGCGGTCGGCGGTCTGATCGACAGCGCGGCACCGCGCCGCATCGGCCCCGATGCGCCGCCCACCGACCCGCTCGCCGCCGGCCTCGCGCGCATCAAAGCGGCTGACTCCGGGTTCGACGCCGATCAATTCCTGCACGGCGCCGGTCTCGCCTTCGAAATGATTGTCAAGGCCTTTGCCGCCGGAGATCTCGTGACTCTGCGGCCACTCCTGTCGGAAAAAGTCTTCACCGATTTCTCCCAGGCAATCGCCGCCCGCAGCCAAGGCGGCGAAACTATGGAACTGGTCCGATTGGTCTCAGCCACCTTGTCCGAGGCACAATTGAACGGCAGCATTGCCGAAATCGCCGTGCGCTTCGTCAGCGAGCAGCGTATTGCCGACGCCACCGAGTCACGACTGATTGATTTGTGGCGTTTCGCCCGCGATCTCGGCACCAAGGATCCCAACTGGCGCTTGATCGCCACCGGCACCCTCGACGCCTGAATGAAGACGAATGCAGCGGCGACAGGCCGGCGCCTGGCACTGTTGCTGGTGCTGGCGCTGCCGGCCGGCTGTGCCAGACAGGCGGCGCCACCGCTTCAACCGGCACCGCTTCCCTCACCAGATCGTCTGACCCTGACGCCAATTCCCTTCTCTCAATTGCCGGGCTGGAACGACGACCATTTGGCCGAAGCGCTGCCCGCCCTGCGCCGCAGTTGCGACCGTCTGAGCGAGCTGCCATCCGACCGATCGATCGGCGAAGACGGCAGTGGCGGCCTGGCGGGCGATTGGATGGGTCCCTGCGGCGCGCTGCGTTGGTTGGCCAGCGACGACGAAAAAGCCATTCGTGCATTTTTGCAAAGCTGGTTCGAAGTGGCGCAAATCGGCAACGGCCATGGCGATGACGGCCGCTTTACCGGCTATTTTGAACCGGAGCTGCGCGGCGCCCGTCACCCGAGTGCGCGCTTTTGCGTCCCTTTGCTCGGCCGCCCGCCCGGCCAACCAGCCAATCCGGGACCGCAATCGGCGCCGACCCGCGCCCAGATCGAAGCCGGCGCTCTCGCCGGCAAAGCGCCGGTGCTGGTTTGGGTCGATGACGCCGTCGACGCGCATATACTGCAGATTCAAGGTTCTGGCCGCGTGACGCTGGAAGATGGCAGCGTGCTGCGGCTCGGCTTCGCCGGCAGCAATGGCCTGCCCTTCGTCGCATTGGGCAAGATTCTCAAAGATCGCGGCAAGATTACCGCCAGCACCATGCCGGTGGTGCGCGCCTGGCTCAAGGCACACCCGGCCGAGGCGCCGACGCTAATGGCAGAAAATCCGCGCTATGTGTTCTTTCGCCTGATGCCGCCGAGCGCCGAGGGGCCGGTCGGCGCCCTGGGCGTGCCGCTCACCCCCGGCCGCAGCCTTGCCGTCGATCCCCACTTCATCCCGCTCGGCGCGCCGCTGTGGCTCGACAGCCTGGACCCCGATGGAGTCAAGCTGCAGCGTTTGGTGGTGGCCCAAGACAGCGGCAACGCCATCACCGGGGCGGTGCGCGGCGACCTGTTCTGGGGAGCAGGCGAAATTGCGTTCGACAAGGCCGGCCGCATGAACAGCCGTGGGGGCTATTACCTGCTGCGACCCCTGCTGCGTTCGGCGCCGCTGGCTTAACCCGGGTTCATCGTCATGCGCCGGCCGCGATCCGCCAGCCCCGAGGAAATCGGTTTATGGCGCGCCACTATCCGCGACGTGACACCGCTCGGGCGCCGACCCGCAGCCGTGGATCCACCAGGCGCGGCGACGACCCCACCGCCGCTGGCCGCTCCTGCCGCCGGCCTGCCGGCGCAGCCCCCGCCCGGCGGCATCGACCGGCAGATACTGAAAACTCTCGCAAAAGGAGATCGCAAGATCGACGCCGTGATCGATTTGCATGGCCTGACCTTGGCGGCAGCCCATCAGGCGCTCGGCCGTTTCATCGGCATCCAGGCCGCCGCCGGGCGCCGCTGTCTGCTGGTGATCACCGGCAAAGGCAGGCAGGATCGGCCCGGCCGCCTGCGCCGCGAAGTGCCGACCTGGCTGGAAGGCTGGCGACCGCCGGTGTTGGCGATAACCCCGGCGCGACCGCGCGACGGCGGCGAGGGCGCATTCTACGTCCTGCTGCGGCGGCGTCGGTGATGCCCCGACAATCCTCGATTACAGAATGAACTTCGATAAATCGGCGTTCTTGGCCAGCACGCCGACGCGTTCCTGCACCATCGCCGCGTCGACCACCACCGTTTCGCCGGCGCGGTCGGTGGCCGAGAAGCTGAGATCCTCGAGCAAGCGTTCGAGCACGGTATGCAGACGCCGCGCCCCGATATTCTCGATGCCGCGATTGATCTCGGCGGCCAGGTCAGCCAGCGCGCCGATCGCTTCCGGGGTGAATTCCAAGGTCACTTCCTCGGTCGCCAGCAGCGCCTTATATTGCTTGATCAGGCTGGCCTCCGGCTCGGTCAGGATGCGGACCAGATCGTCGCGCGACAAAGGCCGCAATTCGACCCGGATCGGCAGCCGGCCCTGCAGTTCCGGCAGCAGGTCGGATGGTTTTGACAGGTGAAAAGCGCCCGAGGCGATGAACAGGATATGGTCGGTTTTGACCGGACCATGCTTGGTGCTCACCGTGGTGCCTTCGATCAAGGGCAACAGATCGCGCTGTACCCCTTCGCGGCTGACATCGCCGCCGCGCCATTCGCCTGACCGGGCACAGATCTTGTCGATTTCGTCGAGAAACACGATGCCATTGTCCTCGACCGCGGCTATTGCCTGTTTGATCACCGCTTCCTGATCGAGCAGTTTGTCGCTTTCCTCCCCCATCAGCAGATCATGGCTTTCCCGCACCGTCAGTTTTCGCGGCTTGGTGCGGCCGCCGAAGGCCTTGCCGAACATTTCGCTCAGATTGACCATGCCGACCTGCGCGCCCGGCATGCCCGGCAGTTCAAAGGTCGGCATGCCGCCGGCATCGGCCACCTGTACTTCTATCTCGCGATCGTTGAGCTCGCCCTCGCGCAGTTGTTTCCTGAATTTCTGGCGGGTCTCGGCGCTGGCGTGGTTGCCGACCAGCGCGTCCAGCACCCGTTCCTCGGCAGCCAGCTCGGCCTTGGCAACCACCTGCCGGCGCAGCCTCTCCCGCGTCATCAGGATCGCCTGCTCAACCAGGTCGCGCACGATCTGCTCGACATCGCGGCCGACATAACCGACCTCGGTAAATTTGGTCGCCTCGACCTTGAGGAACGGCGCCTGCGCCAGCCTGGCCAGGCGGCGCGCAATCTCGGTCTTGCCGACCCCGGTGGGGCCGATCATCAGGATGTTCTTGGGCAGAACCTCGTCTTTCAGGCCGTCGGGCAGCTGCTGTCGCCGCCAGCGATTGCGCAAGGCGATGGCGACGGCGCGCTTGGCGTCGTCCTGGCCGACGATGAAGCGATCCAGTTCCGAGACGATCTCGCGGGGCGAAAAGGCCGAGCTCATAATGACTCCAAGGTTACCGAACGATTGGTATAGACGCAGATGTCGGCGGCGATTCCGATCGCCTTGCGGGCGATCGCCTCGGCGCTCCAGCCATCCAGATCGATCAGCGCGCGCGCCGCCGACAAGGCATAATTGCCGCCCGAACCGATGCCGATCAGCCCATCCTCCGGTTCCAGCACGTCGCCGGTACCGGTCAAAACCAGCGACACCGTGTGGTCGGCCACCGCCATCATCGCTTCAAGGCGGCGCAGATAACGGTCGGTGCGCCAGTCCTTGGCCAATTCGACACAGGCGCGGGTCAATTGCCCGGGATGTTTCTCGAGTTTCGCCTCCAGGCGCTCGAAGAGGGTAAAGGCATCGGCGGTGGCGCCGGCGAATCCGCCGATCACGCTGCCGTCGCCCAGCCGCCGCACCTTCTTGGCGTTGGATTTGATCACCGTGTCCCCCAGCGAGACCTGACCGTCGCCGGCAATCACCACGGTGTTATGTTTGCGCACCGCCAAGATGGTGGTGCCGTGCCAAAGTTGATCGGACATGCTGCCTCGGAAACCAGGACCAAGCGAATGGAACACAACTATCTGTGCCATTCGGCCGGGAATGCAAGGTGGGTGCACGCCCTAGTGGCTGATCAGACCGGGCAGCGCGCTGACGCCATTCCACAGAATCTGGATGCCGATGCAGAGCAGGATGAAAGCCGACAGCCGCACCATCACCCCGGTGCCACGCTCGCCCAGCACGGCGACGATGCGTTCGGCGAAGCGATAGCACAGATAGACGGTCATCATGACCGCCACCAGTCCGGCAATCGCGGCGCCGCCGATTTCCGCCAATTGCGCCAAATGGACCATCCCCTTGGGGCGCTGACTGCCAAGGGTAATCGCCACCGAAATCGAGCCCGGCCCGATGGTGAGCGGCATGGTCAGCGGATAAAAGGCGTCGGTCGGCGCCGCCTGTTTGGTGGTGTCGTGGGCGCCGTCGACCTCCTTGCCGGCCTGTAGCAGAGTCCAACCGAACGAGGTGACTACGGCGCCGCCGGCGATGCGCAGCACCGGCAAGGTGATGCCGAAAAATTCCAGCACATGCGAGCCGACCAGCAGCGAGCAAAGCAGCAATATGAATCCGTTGACCGCCACCCAACCGGCCAGCGCATGGCGCTCGCCCACGGTGCAATGGCGGGTCAGACCGAGAAAGATCGGCGCACTGCCAACCGGATTGACGATGGGAAACAGCCCGGCATAGACCAGCAGGAATGAATTGAGAATATCGGTGAAAGAACTGGTCATCAAAAATCCGCGAGTCCTTGAAATCCAACCCACTCTATCGCCAAATGCGGGGCTGTTGACCCCGCCTTGAGCCGCCACCATGCCCGATGTGACGAAGAATTGCACCCGCCGGGCGACGCTGTGGCTTGCGTTCATCGCTCTGTGCTGCGGCCGCCCCGCCGCCGCGCAGACCGACGAAATTCAAGTCTATGACGCCGTCATCGCCGATGAAGGCCAAGTCGACGTCGAACTGCACAATAATTTCACCCCTGAGGGACGAAAAACCGCCGCCACCCCTGGTGGCATCGTGCCCAACCATGCGTTGAACGGTGTCCCGGAATTTGCCTATGGCGTCACCGACTGGTTCGAGGCCGGGCTCTATCTGCCGGTCTACACCCTGACAGCAGGGGGTCGCGCCCTCCTCGACTCGACCAAGCTGCGCGCCCTGTTCGTCTCGCCCTGGGCCGGCCAGCGCACTTTCTTCTACGGTATCAATTTCGAACTCAGCTATAACGCCGGCCACTGGGAGCCGACCCGCCTATCGGGCGAGATCAGGCTGATCGCCGGCCTGCATCTGGGGGATTGGGACCTGATCGTCAACCCGATCCTGGACACGGATTTCCACGGCACCGGCAAGCTCGACTTCGCGCCCTCGGCCCGCATCGCCTATAATTTCTCGCCCGTCTGGGCGCTCTCCCTTGAACAATACGCCGATTTCGGGCAACTCGACGCGCTGCACGCGGCGGGCCAACGGGCGCAGACGCTGTTCGCGGTGGTCGATTATAAACAGGAAGATACGGGAAATATCGAATTCGGCATCGGCCACGGCTTCACCGCCGCCAGCGATGATGTGGTTTTGAAACTGATCCTGGGTGTCGATTTTTAACGCAGTATCGCGTGCGCCTGAAGCCACAATTCGATGGTCATTTCACCGGCCGGCCGGCTGCGCGCCAGGGCCGCCGATTGACCGGCCCAGGCCTGCATACGCTGCAAATCGCCCGTCTTTTGCGCGGCCGCCCGCATCGCCGCGGTCAGGCCACGCTGGACAGGATAGGCCGCCGCTGCCGCCGCCTCGGCGGCCGCGCGTACGAAGTCGGTAGCGATGGCGCGTCCGGCGCGGCCGCTGAAAGCGCGTGTCAGCATCGTGTCTTCCGGCTGGATGTGCGCCAATGCGGCGGCCCAGGCAGGATGGATCGCCGCTTCCGGGCAGCGCAGAAAAGCGCTGCCGACCTGCACCGCACTGGCGCCCAACGCCAACGCCGCGGCGACGCCGCGCCCGTCGGCGATGCCGCCGGTGGCCACCACCGGCAGGCTGACCGCGTCGGCCACCGCCGGCAGCAGCGCGAACAAGCCCACCAGCTGCCGTTCCGCCAGCGACTGGTCGAAGCAGCCGCGATGGCCGCCGGCCTCCATCCCTTGCGCGACGATCACGTCGGCGCCGGCCGCTTCGGCGGCGCGCGCTTCGGCCACCGTCGAAATATTGGCGAACCAGGTGATCTTGCGTTCTTTCAGCGCCCGGACGAAAGGGGAGGGATAGAGCCCCATCACCGAGGAGACAATGTTTGGCGCCACCTGCAGCAAGGCGTCGCACTGTCCATCAAAATCGGGCGGCAGGGCGTCGCCGGCCGATTCCGGCACCGCCGGGCCCCATTCGGCCAGGAAACGTCGCTGGGCGGCTTCCCGCGTCCTGTCGCGCGGCGGCAATGGGTCGGGAATCCACAGATTGAGCTGAAACGGTCGATCGCTGCCGGCCCGCACCAAGGCGGCCCAGGCGAGGATCTCGGCCGGTTGCATCGGCAGGGCACCGCAAGCGCCCAGCCCGCCCGCCCGCATCACGGCGACCGACAGTCCCGGCGCCGAGGCGCCGGCCATCGGCGCCAGCAAGATCGGCAAGGACAGGCCGAACCGGTGGCAGAATTGTTCGCAGCGGGCGAGGACGGGCGACATGGCAGAATTTCCAAACGACGAGAGGAGATCCTCACACTCTACCGCTTGTCGCAGCGCGGCGCTGTCGCGATTTGCGCAACTGGCAATCGGACGCGGTTCCTGCTAGGACAAACCCGTCAAAGCCAGGGAGCAGGCCCATGCGCCAAGCCAGCGTCGAGCGCAGCACCAAAGAGACAAAGATCAAGGCCCGCATCGATCTCGACGGCCAGGGCCGCTATGCGATTGCCACCGGCATCGGCTTTCTCGACCACATGCTGGAGCAATTGTCGCGGCACAGCCTGATCGACATCGCGCTGGCCGCCGAGGGCGATCTGCATATCGACGCGCACCACACCACCGAGGACAGTGCCATCGTGCTGGGCCAGGCGGTGGCCCAGGCGCTGGGCGACCGCGCGGGCATTGCCCGCTATGGCGCCGCGCTGATTCCGATGGATGAAACCCTGGCGCGGGTGGCGATCGATCTGTCGAACCGGCCCTATCTGGTGTGGCGGGTCAGCCTGCCGCGCGACAAACTGGGCAGCATGGATACCGAATTGTTCAAGGAGTGGTTCCACGCCTTTGCCCAGGCCGCCGGCGCCACCCTGCATGTCGAGATTCTTTATGGCGAGAATACCCATCATATGGTGGAAGCGACCTTCAAGGGGCTGGCGCGCGCCCTTCGGCAGGCCGCCAGCATCGATCCCCGCCAGAACGACGCCGTGCCGTCCACCAAGGGAACCTTGGGCGGCTCCTTGTAGATGACGGTCGCGGTCATCGACTATGGCTCCGGCAATTTGCGCTCGGTGGCCAAGGCGCTGGCGCGCGCCGGGGACGGCGCGCCGGTGCAGGTTATAACGGATGCCGATCAGCTGCGTCATGCCGACCGTATCGTGCTGCCCGGGGTCGGCGCCTTCGCCGACTGTCTGCGCGGACTCGACGCGCTGCCGGGCATGCGCCAGGCGCTGCGGGAACGGGTCATCGACGCCGGTCGGCCGTTTCTCGGCATCTGCGTCGGCATGCAGCTGATGGCCGACTGGGGTCGCGAACATGGTGATCACCGAGGTCTCGGCTGGCTGGGCGGCGAGGTGGTGGCCTTGACGCCGAAGGATCCCGCTTTGAAAGTGCCGCATATGGGCTGGAACCAGCTGACCCTGCGCCGGCCGCACGCGCTGACCGCCGGCATTGCCGACAAGTCGCACGCCTATTTCGTGCACAGCTATCATTTCCAAGGCGCTGACCCGGACCAGCTGCTGGCGGAAACCGAGTATGGCGGCAGGGTGGCAGCGCTGGTCGGGCGCGATAACCTGGTCGGTACCCAGTTTCATCCCGAGAAGAGCCAGGCGGTCGGTCTGCGGCTGATCGCCAATTTCCTGGCCTGGCGGCCATGAGTCTGACCCTCTATCCCGCCATCGACCTCAAGGACGGCGCCTGTGTCCGGCTGCGCCAAGGCGATTTGGCGGAAGCCACCATTTTCAACGGCGATCCGGCGGCGCAGGCGCTGACTTTCATAGCGGCCGGCTGCCGCTGGCTGCATGTGGTCGATTTGAATGGCGCTTTCGCCGGCCGGCCGGTCAATCGCGCCGCTGTCGCGGCGATCCTTGCCGCCTGCGCCGACCAGCCCAGTCCGCCGCGACTGCAGCTGGGCGGCGGCATCCGCGACCTTGCCACCATCGAATTCTGGCTGGCCGCCGGAGTCGATCGCGTCATCCTCGGCACTCTGGCGGTCAAGCAGCCCGACTTGGTGCGGCTGGCCTGCCGCCGGTTTCCCGGCCAGATCGCGATCGGCATCGACGCCCGCGCCGGCCGCGTCGCGGTTGAAGGCTGGGCCGAAACCAGCGCGATGAGCGCGCTCGATCTGGCGCTGCGCTGCGAGGAGGCCGGCGCCGCCGCCTTCATCTATACCGATATTGAGCGGGACGGCCTGCTGGGCGGCGTCAATGTGGCGGCCACCCGTGCCTTGGCCGAGGCGGTAACCACGCCGGTGATCGCCTCCGGGGGCGTCGCCGGGCTGGAAGATTTGCTGGCGCTCGCCGCGGTCGCGCGCTCGGGCATCGAAGGGGTGATCTGTGGCCGCGCCCTCTATGACGGCCGCCTCGATCTGGCAGTGGCGCTGGAACGTCTGACGGAGACGGCGTCATGCTGAAGATGCGGGTGATTCCCTGTCTCGACGTCAAGGATGGCCGCGTCGTCAAAGGCGTCAATTTCAACGATCTGGTCGATGCCGGCGATCCGGTTGCGCAAGCCCGCTTTTACGATCGCGAAGGCGCCGACGAACTGACCTTTCTTGACATCACCGCCTCGGTCGACCGCCGCGACGCGCTGTTCGACGCCATCAGCCGCACTGCCGAGCATTGTTTCATGCCGCTCACGGTGGGGGGTGGCGTGCGCACGGTGGAGGATATCCGCAAATTGCTGCTGGCCGGCGCCGACAAGGTGTCGATCAATACTGCCGCGGTGCAGCACCCCGAATTCGTGCGCGCGGCGGCGGAGAAGTTCGGCAGCCAGTGCATCGTCGTGGCGATCGACGCCAAACAGGTCGGTGCCGACCGTTTCGAAATCTTCACCCACGGGGGACGTGAGGCAACCGGCCTCGACGCTGTGGCTTGGGCCGAGCGTATGGCGGCGTTCGGCGCCGGCGAGATCCTGCTGACCTCGATGGACCGCGACGGCACCCGCGCCGGCTTCGATCTGGCACTGACCCGCAGGGTGGCGGACGCGGTGTCGATACCTGTGATCGCCTCGGGCGGAGTGGGAACGCTCGACCATCTCGCCCAGGGAATCCAGCAGGGTCACGCCACCGGCGTGCTGGCCGCCTCGATCTTCCATTTCGGCGAATTTTCCATTAAGCAGGCGAAAGCGTATTTGGCAAGGGCGGGGATCCCGGTACGCCTGGAGTGAAGGGCATGCCGAAGCACACCGACAGCACACTCGACCGATTGTTCGACAGGCTGCAAAGCCGGCGTTCGGCCGATCCGGAGCACTCCTACACCGCCCGTCTGTTCGGCCGCGGCCGCGCCAAGATCGCCCAGAAGGTCGGCGAAGAAGCGGTCGAGACGGTGATCGCGGCGCTGACCGAAACGCCCGAACGGGTGATCAGCGAGAGCGCCGATCTGCTTTATCATCTGCTGGTGCTGTGGGCCGACTGCGGCATCACCCCGGCCGAGATATGGCTGGAACTCGACAGCCGCAACCACCGCTCCGGCATCGACGAGAAGAAATCGCGCAAACCCTGAGTCCGGCACAATCAGCGAGGCACCGATGGCCTATGACCCCGACAACATTTTCGCCCGCATCCTGCGCGGCGAAATTCCCTGCAACAAGGTCTATGAGGATGAGTTCGCGCTGGCCTTTCACGACATCAGGCCGCAGGCGCCGGTGCATGTGCTGGTGGTGCCCAAGGGCGATTTCGTCTCGCTGGCGGATTTTTGCGCCGGCGCGCCGGACGCCCTGATCACCGGCTATTTCCGCGCCATCGGCCGGGTGGCGGCCCAGCTTGGCCTGGTCGAGCACGGCTTTCGCGGTCTGTTCAATGTCGGCACGGATGGCGGCCAGGAAGTGCCGCATCTGCATATCCATTTGTTCGGCGGCAAAAGGCTGGGGCCAATGCTGGTGCGGGGCTGAGCGGATTCTCGGCCGCGCCAGCACTGTCGCGCCACGCGGTCACTCCGCCACCTCTGCCGCCGCGGGTGCCGCCGGCAGCTGCCGATAGGATAAGGCCTCGGCGATGTGGACCCGGCCGATGCGCTCAGTGCCGTCGAGATCGGCCAGTGTGCGGGCCACCCGCAACACACGATGGTAGGCCCGCGCCGACAGACCGAGACGCTCGCTGGCCTGACGCAGCAGCTGCGCGCCCACCGCATCCGGTTGTGCGCAGGCGGCCAATACGGCGCCGTCGGCTTCGGCATTGCAGCTGACTGCGCTTCCATGCGGGCGATAGCGCCGGCGCTGCCGGTCGCGCGCGGCTGCGACCCGGGCGGCGACCGTGGCGCTGGCTTCGGTCGGTGGCGGCAAAGCCAGGTCGGCGGCAGACAGCGCCGCTACCGGCACGGTCAGATCGATGCGGTCGAGCAGCGGCCCGGACAGCCGGGCGGCGTAGTCGTCGCCGCAGGCTGGCGCGCGCCGGCATTGTCGGCCTGGGTCACCGAGATAGCCGCATTTGCAGGGGTTCATCGCCGCCAGCAGCAGGATGCGGGCAGGAAAAGTGACATGCGCCTGGGCGCGGGCAATGGTGACGCTGCCGCTTTCCAGCGGTTGGCGCAGCGATTCGAGACAGGCGCGCGAGAATTCCGGCAGCTCGTCGAGAAAAAGCACGCCGCGGTGCGCAAGCGAAATCTCGCCCGGCCGCGCCCTGCCGCCGCCCCCCACCAGCGCCGCCGCCGAACTGCCGTGATGGGGGGCGCGAAAAGGCCGGCGCCGCAACAGCCGTCCCTGCGGCAGATCGGAGGCCAGGCTGTGGATCAGCGACGCTTCCAGCGCCTCCTCCGGTTCGAGCGGCGGCAACAGGCTGGGCATGCGCGCCGCCAGCATCGATTTGCCGGCGCCGGGCGGGCCTATCATCAGCAGATTGTGATTGCCGGCCGCCGCTACCTCGAGGGCGCGTTTGGCGCTCTCCTGGCCTTTGACCTCGGCCAGATCGGCGAACGGCCCGCCGTCTTCCGCCACCATTGGCACAGGCGTGGCCAGCAATTGCCGGCCTTTGACATGATTGATCAGCCCCAGCAGGCTGTCGGGCGCCAGAATCTCCGCCCCCGACCAGGCTGCCTCGGGACCTTGCGGGGCCGGGCAGATCAGGCCCTTGCCGAGACCCTGCGCAGCGATTGCGGCCGCCAGCGCGCCATTGACCGGTGCCAGCCGTCCGTCGAGCCCAAGTTCACCCAGGGCCAGGAAGTCGTGACCGAGATCGGCCGGCAGCACCTCGATGGCGATCAGCAGCGCCAGGGCGATCGGCAAATCGTAATGACTGCCTTCCTTGACGCGGTCGGCTGGCGCCAGATTGACGGTGATGCGCTTGGGCGGCAGCGCCAGCCCCAGCGCCGACAGTGCCGCGCGCACCCGTTCGCGGCTCTCGGCCACCGCCTTGTCGGCCAGCCCGACCACCGCAAACCCCGGCAGGCCATTGCCCAGCAAGCATTGCACATCGATGGGGACCACCTCGATGCCTTCGAATGCGACGGTGCCGACGCGCGAGATCATGGACAAAACGTGCCAAAATGGAAACTATCGGCACTCTAAGGTGAAGCAGCCGCAGGGCGCAATGTCAATTCGGTGGCGCGCCGTCCGATCGGCTTTGGTCCAGCACCATCGCCGCCGCCGCCAGCACACTGTCCGGGCTGATCGCCGACATGCAGACCGGCAGGCTGCAGGCCGACTTGCGGTGATTGGCGGCCGACACGCAGGGCGAACAGGCCAGCCCCGCGCTCAGTGCCTGGCCAAGCCCCAATGGGCCATACAGCGCCGGCGTCTCGGGGCCGAACAGCGTGATGGTCGGCATGCGTGTCACCGAGGCGAAATGGCCGGGTCCGGAATCGTTGGTGATCATCAGCGCCGCCAGGCCGTAAAGCGCCGGCAACTGGTCGAGTCGGCTCAGTCCGGCGAAATTGACCAGACGCGGGTCGTCGACGCGCCGGCGCAATTGTTCGGCCGCTTGCCATTCGTTGGCGGCGCCGGTGATGAGAATAAGAAAATCGGGCCAGCGCGCCAAAATCGTCGTGGCCAGAGTGGCAAAATGTTCGGCCGGCCAGCGCCGCTGCGGCAGCATGTCGCTGGCATTGGGGTTGAGCAGCAGCAAACGTTGCCGTTGCGGCTCGAAATCGGGCGCCACCTGGCGGATCTGCGCCAGCATGGCGCTGGTTTGGCTGTCCGGCACCGCCACCTGGTCGATGACGATCTCGGAATCGGCGATCAGCGTCTTGGAATAGGGAAGCTCGGCCGTTGGCGCCGCCAAGGCGTTGATCAGGGCGATGAAGTTTTTGGCGATGTGGATATGCGGATTATAGGCAACGCGATGGGTCAGCATCGCGCCGCGATAGAGTCCTTCATTGTGGAAGCGGTGGAAGCCGACCCGCAGGCCGGCGCCGGCCAGACCGGTCAACAGCGCGGTGAACCGCGAGAACAGCTCGAGATCCACCACCGTGTCGATCTGCCGACGCCGCGTCCAGCGCAGCAGTTCCAGTGTGTCGACGCCCAAATGCCACAGACTGTCGACCCGCAGCGTAAAAATATTGTCGACCGGCACGGTGCGCAGGAAATCCAAGGACGGGCGGTTTTCCCGGAAGATGACGAAGAACAGCTGTGCGTCCCACAGGCGCTGCGCCTTCTTCATCGCCGGATCGGCGAGGATGGTGCTGCCCATCTCGGACAGTTCGATGAACAGAATATTTTTCGGGGCAGTGGGCAGTTTGCGGCCGATTCCCGCCAGCCTCACCAGCCAGCTTGCCAAGAAACACAAGGGAACGCCGGCATGGCGGTCGATCAGCCGCATGCTGTCGGGGTTCATTGCGCCCGCTTTGCCTCGATGACGTCCCAGATGGCCGCTTCCAGACAGGTTCCGTCGAAGCGGTCGATCTCCTGCAGACCGGTCGGCGAGGTCACATTGATTTCCGTCAAATAGTCGCCGATCACGTCGATGCCGACGAAGATCAGTCCCTGGCGCTGCAAGGTCGGGCCGATGGCGGCGCAGATTTCGCGGTCGCGTGTCGTCAGTATCGCCTTTTCCGGCCGCCCGCCGACATGCATGTTGGAGCGCGTCTCGCCCGCCGCCGGCACCCGGTTGACGGCACCTCTCGGCTCGCCGTCGATCAGGATGATGCGCTTGTCACCTTGCCGCACTTCCGGCAAATAACGTTGCACGATTACCGGCTCAGGTGATCGCTCGCCGAACAGATCGAGCAGCGCCGCCAGATTGCTGTCGTCGGGGCGCAGATGAAACACGCCGGCGCCGCCATTGCCGAACAGCGGCTTGACGATGATATCGCCGTGGCGGCGGCGAAAATCGGCAATCTGGGCGCGGTCGGCCGAGATCAGGGTGGGCGGCATCAGCGCGCTGAAATGGGTGACCAGCAGTTTTTCCGGGGCATTGCGCACCGACACCGGGTCGTTCACCACCAGGGTACCGGGCTGCAGATGCTCGAGGATATGGGTGGCGGTAATATAGGCCATGTCGAACGGCGGATCCTGGCGCATCAACACCACGTCGATGGTGGACAGGTCCAAGATGTGCGCCGGCCCCAGCGAATAATGATTGCCCTTCTGGCGCCGCACCGAGAGAGCGCTGGCGCGCGCCAGGACCTTGCCTTCTGCCAGGGACAGGGCTTGCGGAAGATAATGGAACAGACGATGGCCGCGCGCCTCGGCCTCCAGCGCCAGCGCGAAGGAACTGTCGCCATCGATGTTGACGGACCCGATCGGGTCCATCTGCAAGGCGACGGTGAGAGGAGCACGGCTCATCAGCTGTTTCGGCGCGGATCGGTCTTGAGCACGATGTGATTGACCACCTTTTTTACGTCGGACAGATTTCGCGCCTTGTCGATCACGCGGTCCATTTCGTCCTGGCTCTGGGCGATGCCCATCAGATAAACCACGCCGTTCACCACATCGACGGTGTAATTGATGTTCTTGACCTTGCCGTCAAACATCAGTTGGGTGCGCAGCTTGTTGGCGATCCAGCTGTCCTGCACCGCGGAGACGAAGCCGGATTCGTCGGTCACCTGGATTTCGTCGATCACCTGGCGCACCCCTGCCACTTGCCAGGTCAGACGCACCGCCTCGATCCTTGTGTCTTGCTTGGCAACACTGCCGGTCAGCATGACCCGACCCTCGGTGACGGTCAGCGTCACCTCGCGGAACAGGGCGACGTCATGATCAATCCATTGACCATTGATGGCGGCGCGGATCTTGGTGTCGTCGACCGCGCCTTCGAAGCCGCGTTCCTCGGCAGCGCCCATGCCGACGGCGCCCCCGGCGCCGGCCACGGTGACGGTGACGGGGTCGCAAGCCGCCAGGACGCAGGCGGTCAACAAGAGCGGGAGCAGGGAGGCAGGAAGTTTCAAGGCGATCCTCTTCGGTGATGAAATACCGGCAGTTTAGACGGCTACTCCCCCTCACGCCAAGCGTCGATCATATGCACGGGCCAGCGCCGCGGCGCCAACAGCATGACATCGAAGCGCACGCTATGGCCCGTCAGCGCCGGTTGCCGGGCCAGATAGGCTTCAGCGCCGCGGCACAGCCTTTGCCGCTGGCGCGGCGTCAGCGCCAGGGCGGCGTCGGCGAGTTCGGCGCGCGCCTTGACCTCGATGAAGGCGATCACACCACCCTTGGCGGCGATGATGTCGATTTCACCGACGCCGGCAGCGCCTATCCGCTGACGGCGCGCCAGGATCCGGTAGAATTTGAGGCGCAGCCACAATACCGCCCAGCCCTCGGCGCGGCGGCCGAAGGCCTGGGCCGCCAATTTACTTCGCCCGCGCCTGCGGTTATGGTCACGGCTCATCGCGGCTTGGACGCCTGGAGACCCCGTCTTGCCCTCGACATTCCAAATGGTTCCCCCCCTGCTGCTGGTGTTGTTGGCGGCCTGCAGCCAACAGCCGTCGTCCTCCGTCAAGCCGGTCACCGCCATGCCGGCTCTCGCTGCGTCCGCCAAACCTGCCCCGCCGGTCCCCGCGCCGCTGCCGCCCAGGGCTGCCTCCGCGCCTATCGGGACAGCGACCGGCGGTAGCCGCGTCGGCCTGCTGCTCCCGCTCAGCGGCGCGTCCGCCAATCTGGCGGCGGCGCTGCTCAATGCCAGCGAGATGGCGCTGTTCGATCAAGCCGGTGCCGAGCTTACCTTGCTTCCGTTCGACAGCAAAGGGACTGCCGAGGGTGCCGCCGAGGCGGTTACCGCGGCGCTGGCGCAGCATGTCGAGATCATCGTCGGCCCCCTGCTGGCCGTCGAGGTGCGTGGCGCCGCCCCCGCCGCTTCCGGGGTGGGCGTGCCGCTGCTCAGCCTGTCGGCCGACCGTTCGGTTGCCGCACGCGGCATTTATGTTTTGGGATTTACGCCGGGATCGCAGGCGATCGCGGTCGCCGATTACGCCGCCAGCCAGGGCCGGCTGCGCCAGGCGATCCTGGCGCCGTCCAACGATTATGGCCGTACCGTGGTGGCCGCGGTGGTGAACAGTGCGCCCGCGCTCGGGATCACCCTGGCGCCGGTCGAATATTACGACCCCGCCGCGCTCGACCTCAGCACCCCGCTCAAGAAGCTGCTGGTCAATCGTAAAGCCGACGATGCCGGCTTCGATGCGCTGCTGCTGCCCGACGATGGCCAGAGGCTGCGCCGGGTCGGCGAACAGTGGGCGGCGCAGGGCTTCAGCATCAACAGCGTCGCCCTGCTCGGTACCATGCTGTGGGAGGATGCGCGGCCCGGCGACCAGTTTTCCGGCGCCTGGTTCGCCGCCGCCGCGTCGACCGGATTCTCCGATTTTGCGCGGCGCTATGCCAAGGCCTTCGGCGCGCCGCCGCCGCGACTGGCGTCTTTGGCCTATGACGCGGTGGCGCTGGTGGCGGTGCTGGACCGCCGTGCACCCCATGATTTCAGCCCGGCGCTGCTGGTCGATCCGGACGGGTTCTCCGGCACGGACGGCCTGTTCCGCCTCAAGCCGGACGGCACTGTCGATCGCGCCTACGCCATCAAGGAACTGGTGCCAGGCGGGCCGCCGCGGGTGATTCTGCCGGCCGCCAAATATTTTTCGGGGTGATCGACTGGTTGGTCTGCCTGCCGTCAGGCGATCTCGGCGACCGGTCCGGCACGACCATAATGCTCGCTGTAGGTCTGTGCTGCGCGGTTGCTGTGAAACAATGCCTGGTGCGCGTGAGTCTGGGCTATGCGCAGGGATTCGGCGGCGTGCTGATAATCTTTGTCTCTGCCGTGCTTTTCCGCCTGGTTGAGGTGATGCCCGGCCTGTTGATGATGCGCCGCGGCGGCATCGTGTTGTGTTGCCAGAGTCTTCGGCACCGCGGTGGCTGTTGCCCGTTCCACTTCCGCCGAGGGTTCTGGTAGGGTTATTTCGGGATGCGCTTTGGTGTAACGCTTCAGCGCGGCGTCACCGTGATCGATCGCCATCAAGCTGTGGCCATGAGCGTTCAAGGCCAGATGCGCCGCATGCGCGTAATCTTTGCCGATCTCGAAATGCCGGGAGGCCTCGCGATGATAGTGCGCCGCATCTTCGTGATGGCCGGACGCCAACGCGTGATGGTTATTCTGGGGATGACGCTCCGACATGGCGTGCTCCAAGCGATGATACCAAAGACGCGGCAGTCTAGAGCGGGAACGCGGCGCGCTGGAGACCCGGAAACTACCTAGCCTGGATTGCCTCTCCGAAACGTGATGCTGACGGTGCCGGTGTGAGAAATCCAGGCTTGCCTCAGGCCGCTTGGTCCGGCAACAGCGCCAGAATCACCCGATTGAGCAGCAGACGGCCGCGCGGCGTGGCCTGCAGCATCTCGCCCTGCCAGCGCAGGAAGCCGCCTTCCAACATGTCGGCAAGCCCGTCCGCCGCCAACGCGCCGGTCAAAGCTGTACCGCTTTGGCGGTGGAACCTTGCCGCCGAAATGCCCTCGGTCAGGCGCAGCCCCATCATCACCAGTTCGGTAACCCGCGCCGCCTGGTCGAGCGTGACGGCTTCTACCGTGCCGTTGCCGCTTTTCAGAACTTTTTTGCGCCAAACCTCCGGCGCACGGTGGCGGCGGGTGCTGCGCGTGATACCGTCCGCACCGGTCAGCCGGCTATGCGCGCCGGGCCCTATCCCAAGAAAATCATCGCCCTGCCAATAGAGCAGATTGTGCCGGCATGCCGCGCCGGGGCGGGCATGGTTGGATATCTCATAGGCCGCGAGGCCGGCCGCGTCGGTCATTTCCTGGGTCAGATCGAACAGCGCCGCCGCTTCGTCATTGTCGGGCAGAATGAAATCCCCGCGTGCCGCCATCGGCTGAAAGGCGGTCCCGGCTTCGATGGTCAGCTGGTAGAGCGACAGATGGTCGGCCGCCAGATCGAGCGCGCGACTTAATTCATGCCGCCAATCGTCACAGCTCTGGCCTGGCCGGGCATAGATCATATCGAAGGAAAGGCGGGGAAACAGGCGGCGTGCCAGCGCCAGCGCGGCGATCGCCTGCGCGCTGTCATGAGCACGACCCAAAAAGCGCAACTGGTTGTCGTCGAGCGACTGTACCCCGATCGACAGCCGGTTGACCCCGGCGGCGCGGAAGCCGGCGAAACGGTCGGCGTCGATGGTGCCGGGATTGGCCTCGAGCGTAATCTCCGCCTCCGCCGCCAGCGACCAGCGCGCGGCGATCCGCTCGATCAGCGCAGTCACGGTGGCGGGTTCCATCAGCGAAGGCGTGCCGCCACCGAAGAAGACGCTGGTCACGCTGCGGTGCGGCGTGGTCTGCGCCGCCTGTTCCAGTTCGGCCAGCAGTGCCGTGCGCCACGCCGCCTGGTCGACGCGGTCCGCCACATGGCTGTTGAAGTCGCAATAGGGACATTTCGACAGGCAGAAAGGCCAATGCACATAAATGCCGAAGGGAGCGCTCATGGCCGGCGGAAGCAGCGCGCCACCAGCTGCGTAAAGGCGTCATGGCGATGGCTGAGGCGATGCTTGTCGGCGGGCGCCGTCTCGCCGAAGGTCAGGGTCTGGCCGGTCGCCACGAACATCGGATCATAGCCGAAGCCATGGCTTCCGCGCGGCGGCCATACCAATCGCCCGGCCACCATGCCCTCCACCGCCTCTTCATGGCCATCCGGCCAGGCCAACGCCAGCGCGCAGTGAAAACGGGCCCGGCGATCCGCCTTACCGGCCAACGCCTGCTCGAGCTTGGCCATGGCAGCCGAGAAGTCACGGGCCGGGCCGGCCCAGCGCGCCGAATAGATGCCGGGTTCGCCGCCCAGCGCGACAGCCGCCAGACCGGAATCGTCGGCCAAGGCAGGCAAGCCGGAGGAAAAGGCGGCGGCCCGCGCTTTCAACAGGGCGTTGTCGATGAAGCTTTGTCCGGTTTCCTCGGGTTCTGCCAGTCCCAGCGCCGCGGCCGAGACGATTTCGGCATCGAATGGTTCCAGCAGCGCCTGGATTTCCGTCACCTTGCCCGGATTGTGGCTGGCGATCACCAGGCGCCCGCCGGTCCAAGACCGCGCCGTCACGACCCGAGCGCCACCCTTTGCGCCGCCACCAATTGCGCCACGCCCAGTCGGGCGAGGTCGAGCAGCGCGAGAAACTGGTCCTGGCGAAAGGCTTCCTGCTCGGCGGTGGCCTGAATCTCGACGATACCGCCGTCGGCGGTGAGGACGAAATTGGCGTCGGTCTGGCAGGTGCTGTCCTCGGCATAATCGAGATCGAGGACTGCCTGGCCTTGATAGAGACCGCAGGAGATCGCTGCCACCGGGCCGGTCAGCGGCAGCGCGCTGATTTGTCCGGCTTCGACCAGTTTGGCCAAGGCGATATGCAGGGCGACATAGGATCCGGTGATGGCGGCGGTACGGGTACCGCCATCCGCCTGTAATACGTCGCAATCGATCTTGATCTGCCGTTCGCCCATCAGCGGCAGATTTGTCACGGCGCGCAGGCTGCGGCCGATCAGGCGCTGGATCTCCTGGGTGCGGCCGGTCTGTCGTCCCTTGGCCGCTTCGCGGTCGGTTCGGCTGTGGGTGGCGCGCGGCAGCATGCCATATTCGGCGGTAACCCAGCCTTTGCCGCTGTTGCGCAGGAAGGGTGGCACCTTTTCGTCGACCGAGGCGGTGCACAGCACATGGGTATCGCCGAAGCGCGCCAGACAGGAACCTTCGGCATGTTTGGCGACGTTTGGTTCCAGCCGGACGGCACGGAGCTGGTCGGCGGCGCGGCCGGATGGGCGGACGGGGAAGGTCAAGATTCTGGTTCCAACCGTGACAAAGCGGGGACGTTAGTCCGACTAAGGGGGATCGTCCAGGAAACAATGTCGGACCGCCTGCGATTGACGGAGCCTTTTGCCGTCGCTAGATAATAGCGCGATCGAAGAAGGGGTCGCGCCAAAGTGTCGGTTGGCAAGAATGTGACGGAACTGAGCGAACGATCGCGTGAGATTTTTCGCGAGATCGTCGACGCTTATGTCGAAACCGGAGAACCGGTCGGCTCGCGCACCTTGTCCCGCCGGCTGTCGGTGGCGCTGTCGCCGGCGACCATCAGGAATGTGATGGCCGATCTCGAGGAAGCCGGCCTGCTTTACGCGCCGCACACTTCGGCCGGCCGGGTGCCGACCGAAGAAGGCTTGCGCCTGTTCGTCAATGGGCTGCTGGAACTCGGCACGCTGCGGGACGAGGAGCGCGACCGCATCGACGGACAATGCCGCGCCAACGGCAAGAGCGTCGAAACGATGCTCGAGCAGGCGCTGTCGACTCTGGCAGGGCTGTCGCGCTGCGCCGGGCTGGTTTTGGCGCCGAAATCGCAAATGGGACTGAAACATATCGAATTCGTGCCGCTCGGCCCCGGCCGAGCGCTGGTGGTGCTGGTCACCGAGGACGGCAGCGTGGAGAACCGCGTGCTGGACTTGCCGCGCGAAGTGACGCCCTCGGCGCTGGTCGAGGCCGGCAATTACCTCAACGCACGCCTGGTCGGCCGCACCCTCGAGGAGGCACGCGACCAGGTGCTGGCTGATATCGAGAACAAGCGCACCCAGCTCGACGCGCTGACCGGCAAGGTGGTGGCGGCCGGACTGGCGACCTGGGCCGGCGGCGATCAGGGCGGTCAGCTGATCGTGCGCGGCCAGTCGCATCTGCTCGAAGATGTCACCGTGCTGACCGATCTCGACCGCATCCGCGCTTTGTTCGCGGCGCTCGAGACGCGCGAGCAGCTGTTGCGGCTGCTTGATCTCACCAACAGCGCCGAAGGCGTGCAAATTTTTATCGGCGCCCAGAACGCCCTGTTTTCGGTATCCGGCTGCGCCCTGATCGTCGCGCCCTATATCAACAGCGTCGACCGTATCGTCGGCGCCATCGGCGTGATCGGGCCGTCCCGCATGAACTATGCCCGCATCATTCCGCTGGTGGACTATACCGCCAAAGTGATCGGCCGATTGATCGGCTAAACGAAAGGAAGATCATGACCGATATCAACGACAATGCCCCGCCTCCGAATTCCTCCGACGACGCCTCGGAGGCCGTCGCGCCGGGCGAAGATCCGACGGTCGCGCGCATCGCCACGCTGGAAACGGAGTTGGCTTCCGTCAATGACAAGCTGCTGCGCGCCCTGGCGGAGACTGAAAATGTGCGGCGCCGCCTGGAACAGGCGGCCGAGGATCGCGGCAAGTTCGCCGTCAGCGGCTTTGCCAAGGATTTGCTGCCGGTCGCCGACAATTTGCGGCGCGCCTTGGACAGCCTGCCGCCCGACGCCAAGGAAAGCGATCCTTTAGCGGCCAAATTGATCGAGGGCGTCGAATTGACGGAAAAATCCCTGCTCAGCGCCTTGCAACGCCATGGCGTCCAGCGGGTGGAGTCGGTCGGTCAGCTGCTGAATCCGCATCTGCACCAGGCGATGATGGAAATCGAGGATGCCAATCACGTGATCGGCACCATTCTGGCGGAAATGCAGGCCGGCTATACCCTGCACGGGCGGCTGCTGCGCGAAGCGATGGTCGGGGTCGCCAAGGGCGGCCCCAAGCCCGGCGCCGGCGACTCCGGAGTCGACACCCAGGCGTAAGTCGGAGGTCAGACCGGCGTGGTCTTGCCCCCGAGCGGGTAGCGGGCTTCGATCCCATAGTCGGGTGGACTGCCGATCGACGAAAACAGCATGAATTCGTCGATCGGCGCGCTGTGCTTGAACAGATTATGGCCAGCGATAAAGGCCTGCAGGCGCGGCGCCGGGGTGTCCCGCAGCCGCGCCAGGGTGATGTGCGGGCGGAAGCGGCGCTCCTCGGGGGCCAGTCCGGCACGCACCGCGGCGCGCTCGATGGCGGCTTGCAGATCCGCCAAGGGCGGCGTGGCGGCAACGCCGACCCACACCGCCTCAGGGCCGCGCCGCTGCGCGAAAATGCCGCAGCCGCTGATGGCGAGCTCGAAGTCCGGCTTGTCGATGCCGCACAGCGCTTCGTCGAGCGAGGCTGCTTGCTGCTCGTCGGCATCGCCGATATAGCGCAGGGTCAGATGCAGATTTTCCGGCGCCAGCCAGCGTGCGCCGGGCAGACCGGTCATCAGCGGCGCCAGGCTGACGGTCAGAGCCGGCGGCAGGGCTAGCCCGACGAACAGCCGGATCATGACAGGATCAGCACCAGAACGCCGGTAAAGGCATAGAGCCGGTCATGGCAAAATTCGCCCTGGCCGATGATACCGATCAGCGGAAAATCGCCCAAACAGTCTCTGATCATCGTCACTTCCCCGTCCATCGAACCAAACATGCCGTCGCCGCGGGCGACACAGGATATGTAAAGGCCGGCTCTTATGGCCCTCCCCAGCCGCCGCCGGGCCAGGTCGGCCAGCATCCGCCGCATGTCCTGGCGGGCGCTGTCAGCGTCCCGCTTGACGAACAACAGCGCGTCGCCGACCGCCAGGCGTCCCGCCACCGCCAGCCAGCCGCGGGCCGGATCGATGGCGCGCAGCGGCCGCACCAGATAATCGGCGCGGTCGCTGCCGGCCACCGGCAGGCCGATGTGAATAATCCCGGCGGCGCGCCGCAAATCCCGCGCAATTTCAGGATCGGCCTGCTCCTTCAGCATATCGAGCGCCGGTCGGCCGTCCAGACTCATGATCACCCCGTCAATGGCTTGGCTGACCCGCAGCATCGGCCCGAGCGGCACGCACCCCTGGGTGAGTCCGGTCAGCAAGCTCAGCGGCGCGCCCAGCAGAACACCGGACAGGCCGCCGGTCGGCGTTTCCGCCACGGCGCCGACGATGAAGGATTGGGTGGCAGCGGACATTTCCCGCAGTTCGGTCGGCAGGTCAGCGGCGTCACCGTGCAGCAGTGCCAGCTTGATGGCCTGGTTGTTCAGCCAATCGCGCTGGCGAGACAGAAACTGGCTGCGCCGAGGCTCTTGCCAACCCTCGAAAAGTCGGAACGACTCGCCGGGCAGCGTCGCCACCAGCGCCGCCAGCGCCCGTTTACCGCGCCTTGTACCGAGCGGGCCGATCACCCCTTCGCCGGCGGCGCCGACCCACTGTTTGATCGGCGTGGTCTTCTTGAGGAAGGTAAGGATCGATGTAATGTCGCCGGCCAAACCATTGGTGCCATAAACCAGTCCGAAATTGGCATCATTGGGCAACGGCCCCAACGCTGTCAGCGCCGCCTTGACGGTGCCGCCCCAATCGTCGCCGCTGGCCTGGGCGGCACGCAGGAACGGGATCGTCATGGCTTGCCGGCGGGCACCGGCGGTCCCAGCCAATCGGTGACCATCGGCAGCAGGCGGCTGACCATCACCCCCACCCCTTGGACGGTCGGATGCATGCCGTCCGCCAATTGCAGCTCGGGGTG
>Ga0302320_10007147_pt1 | contig 24640 bp, 24 predicted proteins | sample Bog_T0_3_FD_202130 | JGI IMG/M metagenome (GOLD analysis project Ga0302320, IMG submission 202130) | Peat permafrost microbial communities from Stordalen Mire near Abisko, Sweden - Bog_T0_3 | ecosystem: Environmental > Terrestrial > Soil > Wetlands > Peat | place: Sweden: Abisko, Stordalen Mire...
TATTAAGCATGTCGTCATAACTTTTATCCATAATGTTCCCCAACAGAAAAATATCATCTCCCAACATTCTTGCTTCATCGGTGGGGAAACACCCGCCATCCGGCGCGTAAGCCATCACCGCTCGAGCGGCCCCGCAGGGATTCATCATGTCCACGTAACCAGGATCTTTTTTTAGCAACACCTTGGTCAAAACAGTCCTGGCCGTCCTTTCGCTTAAATGAGATCCGGACATATTTAATTTCAAGATATGCGCCATCGCCCGATCATAAAACGCATTAAATTCCTCGGCGGTATACCCGATATCTTCCCAGCAGGAACAAGCATAGCCAATTTTATTAACCGGCCTTAAAGCGATCTCCGATTGCCCCAGACGCAGGTATTCATCCACTATCCTCTCAGGATGTGCTAAGGAATGCCTGGTAATCGTCGGCAACATATGCACCCGCCGCCCAAATTTCTTTGAAAACCGCATGATCTTTTCTGTCACTTGAGCATGCGTCCCGTGCCCTTCGGCATCTATTTTATTTTTATCATGAACATCCGCAGGACCGTCCAGAGATGTACAAACATCGACATTGTGTTCGATCAAAAACCGCATTTTGGCGTCATCCATGAGCAGCAGGTTGGTCACTAGCACAATACTGAGATTTTTCCCTAACGTATTGATCTTACGGGCATTCTCGGTCAAGAATTTAACCACCGGCCAATTAAGCAGCGGTTCTCCACCCTGAAACTCCAGGGTCACCGATCTATTGCGCACATCGAAAAGGTATTGCAAAACCCGACCGGCCGTCTTAATGGACATGTCCTCAGAGGAAGACCCGCCTTGGGCATGACAATACGCGCAACGGAGATTGCAACGTTTGGTAACAACCGCGATATGAAGTCCGGTGTCAGTGAACAAATTTGCGTTTAAATTCCGGTAACCCTCAATAATCCGCTGGATATTTTTCTCATCAACGATCAATCCCCGCTCCAGCAAACGATCAAAAAGAGTGCCGCCTTCCAACACCCTCAGACTATTCAGCTGGCGAAACTCTTTTGAACTCAAAGCGTCCCAACACCCCATCATGTTGGTCACCAAATATTTAGCATTGATCTTTTCGGTATTAAAGGGAAGAATTGAGGGATGGACGGTTGTTGTCATATAAAAGTTGTTTCGTTATTTTTTGGCCTTTGAGCCTGTCTTTGCCTTCGGGGCCGCCTGCTTTTCTTCTGCCTCAAGCTCCTTGATCAAATTCTCGATCTCTTTATCTTCCGCCTCTTTAACAACTGAGGGAGAAGCTGAAAAAAGGGCCCGCTGTAACAAAATTTTCATGTTCTCTGCATTGACCTTCAGACTGCTGAAATAATGCGCATAATTGAGCAGTTCATCAGAAAATTCCAGGGCTAGCTTTTGCAGGTCTTTGGCGTCATTTTTAGACTTTAACCAAACCGCAATCAAATCCTTCTTTTCTTCCTCAAGCCTGATATGCGCCCTGTCCATAAAAGCATGCCCTGAAGAGTGAATAGCCTGTAATGGATAAACTTTCAAATCAACCGGAACTTTGATCCAATCGTCTAATTCTTCAAACTTTGCTTTCATAAATATTCCTTTCAAGAAATCCCTAAAATATCATCTGTATTTATAAAAAGTATAACATATTAATGATGGAAAAAAAAGCGAATTGTCTTAAAACCCGGCTAAGGAATAAACACCGTAACGCACCTTTTTCTGTGTCCACTGTTGGACCACCACCGCCTTACCCTTCTGCTTTATTAAGGCGACCGACTCCCGGCATTTCCTCTGTGAATACATATCATCGATCAGATAAACCTTATGGGCCTTTTGGAAAGCTGTTCTCCGCCATACCGGCTCTTGAAGGAACCACCCTATATCTGTCGCCATCAATGACGGCAAAACGCCGGTAAACGCCTGGGGGAAGCACGCCACCGCCAGGTCTTTTGGAGAAACCGTTTGTTTTATCTCATCGACCATCCTCATTTCCAATACAAATTGATCTTTCCCCAAGGGATAATGCCTATAATAAAAGCAGGACCAGGCAACTACGATCCCACATAAACCCGCTGCCGCGAGCACTTTATGACGAAATCCATATTTATCTGCCAACCACACGATCCCGCCAGCGGCAAACAATACCAACGGCGGGTAGAAAAACACAAACAGCCGCGTTTTCATCAATATCCCGGCGGACTCGCCGTAATTTTGAAACCATATAGAAAAATACATTAACGGTAAAAGAAACAGCCACCCTGTCAATACCACTGCTAATTTTCTTTCCCGCCTAAAAATAACACCGAACCCCAGCATGGCCAGCAACGTCAATAAAACGGGATGCACTTGACCGATGAGAAACCCTGTCCCATAAATGGCGGTATTATGTAATAAATTCTCCACACTGATATTTGAACCGGTGACAACCCAATGCCCCTGCAAAGCATGCCGGATCTCTTGGATCATTTGCGGCATCAAAATCATGGCTGACCAGCATAACGCACTAAATATCGGTAAATCTTTACGTGTTGGCCTGGGAACAAATAGCGGCATACATAGCAGAAAAAAAAGACCTATAAGCACCGTTTCTGATCGTACCAGACCTGCAAATACCCATACGGATACAGCCAGCCAAAATATCTGCCTATGCGATCGCCTATAGCACAGGAACGAAAACGCAGCGGCCCATATAACGAAGAATATTGATGCGGTATGACTTTCTCCCGTAGCCGCCCAAAACATCCGGGCTGGGACAAGCGCAAATAACGCCGCACCGATCAATGCCGTCCTCAACGACAGCCCTGCCCATACCGCCAGAAAAAAAATCCCAACAATAGCTCCGGCCCCTAAACATTGGGATATCTGAATGCTGACATAATTATTAATGCTCTCCAAAAGATAACCCAGAAAGATCAAAAACGCCCAGCCCCCGCTCTTAGGCAGATCGCCCAAATGACCTGAGGTCAGAATATTCTTAGCAGCCAATTGATAATAGGCCTCATCTTCAATAACATGTTTAGGGACCATCCCATAGGTATAAAAAACGGCAGGTACTAATATTAAGAAGACCAGCCCCAAGAGATAACTCCTCGGGATCAAACGCCATTCCGCCCAGAGTTGACGGCGAGCGCTCCAAACCGAAAACCACAGCGCCGAAAAACAAAACACTATTAATAAAAGTTGGCAATAAGCGGATATTAGCTTGATCAATGCTTGCCCTCGGATAACAGATAACACCAACAATCGGTCGTATGATCATTGACCATGCCCACCGCCTGCATCAAGGCATAGCAGATCGTGGGGCCGACGAACCTAAACCCTCTTTTTTTGAGATCCCTGCTCATGGCTTGGGACTGCGGGGTTTGGACAGGCAACATTTTAAAATGCTTAAAATGGTTCTTTCGGGGTTTGCCGTCGACAAATGACCATAGGTATTTATCAAAAGATCTGAATTCTTTTTGGACATCCAAAAAAGCTTTGGCATTATTAATAGTTGCGGCGATCTTCAGACGGTTGCGGATAATGCCTTCATTATTCAACAGCTGTTTAATCTTACGCTCGTCGTATCGGGCCACCTTAACAGGGTCAAAACAATCAAAAGCTTTGCGGTAATTTTCTCTTTTCCTCAATACCGTTAACCAGCTCAAACCCGCTTGCGCCCCCTCTAAGATCAGGAATTCAAATAAAAGACGGTCATCATGAAGGGGCCTGCCCCATTCTTGATCATGGTATTCGATATAAACAGGATCGGTCGTGCACCAGCCGCAGCGTTTCTTCATTGACAACTCTTATATTTTTCAGTCACTACGGCAATCTTGGCCATCATGCGCACCGTTTCTATGGGATAATCGCCGATGGCTGTTTCTTCGGAAAGCATCACGGCATCTGTTCCGTCTAAAATGGCATTGGCCACATCATTGACCTCTGCACGCGTCGGACGCACATGCTGGGTCATGGATTCCAGCATCTGGGTTGCGGTGATGACCGGACGGGCCATGATATTGGATCTTCGAATAAGCTTTTTTTGAATGAAGGGCAATTCTTCAATAGGGGTTTCGACGCCAAGGTCCCCACGGGCGATCATCACCACATCCGCGCTTTTTAGAATTCCATCAAAATTGTCAAGCGCCGCCTGACGCTCGATCTTGGCCACCAAATAAACAACCTTGCCCTTCTTGGTTGCGAATCGCCGCACCTTAGCGATATCTTTAGCGCTTTCAATGAATGATAACCCAAAAGCATTAACGCCATGTTTTAAAGCGAAATCAACTATTTGTAAATCCCTAGGTGTTATAGGATCAATGCCTAATTTTGCTCCGGGAAGATTAAGTCCTTTATGTGACAACAGCTGGCCTCCGGTCAGGACCAGGGCATGCACCTCCTGCCGGCTTACTCCCTGAACTTTTAACTGAATAAATCCGTCATTAAGATAAATAATACTCCCCTGGGAAACCGCTGACGGCAACTTTTTGTACTCCACCGGGATGATGGTATTCGTCCCGATCCCCGGCCTCGTGGTCAGAATAACTTTTTCGTTCTTTTTCAGCCAAATAGAATCATTGGGGAGACGACCGATGCGCATTTTGATACCGGGCAGGTCGATGAGAATGACGACCGGCTGCCTGGATTTGACCGCGGCTGCACGGATATTGCGGATATTCTCGGCATGCTCTGCAAAATCCCCGTGGGCAAAATTAAGCCGGGCCACGTTCATGCCGGCACGGATCATCCCTTCAAGTTTAGCAGGTGACCGGGAAGCCGGACCAACCGTACAAATGATCTTGGTTTGACGCAAAGGTGCTTTCATGGTTACTCCGGTTTTTTAAGACTTTCCATACATGAGCTTTAACTGCCAGACTTTAGGAAATTCCGGATAAAATTCTCCCTGCGGACCTATAAATCCTTCCCTTGACCTATTAAGAATGACCGCCGTATAGCCGCCTTTGTCGTTGGGGATATTCACGGTATACGAGTCCTGGATATCAACGGTCACAGGAGTAGTTACTGCCGGCTGAACTATACTCTCTGTCGGCGGCGGCTCAACAACCGTTACCGATGGCACGGCCGGTTGATAAATTATTGATGGATCAATGTACGCATCTTCCGGCGGGTAATACGGACCGTCATAATAATACCCCGCCCCCTGTGACCATACCGATAAATTCAAATCCATCGCAGCATACGCATGATCATGCCGGCGTCCGAAATCATGACCGGCACTGCGATTGGAGCCATGATCAGAGCCCCGATTGGAATTATGTCCTGAACTCGATGCAGAACTGCGGGCAGGACTTTGCGTAGAACTTTGCGGAGAGCCGTTATCCCCGCTGTGGCCTTTCCAATCAGCAAAGGATGCTGCCGGATGGCCCATGATCAGCATTGACATTAAAACAACGAAAGTGCTGCGAAACATCTTTGACATAACAAAACCCTCCCCTAAATTTATGTTAATTATACACCTAAACTTAGGCAACCATTTATTAATTTAAGTGAATATCCCCTTACTCTTGAAGTTCTGCCAGCATCAGGTATACTTGAGAAGATGAAGTTGTATGTGGCTATGATGACATTGTTGTTGCAGGGCTGTGTATTGATACCCTGTGCCCGGGCCTCAGAAGCGGACGTTAAATGGAATGAAGCGGTCCAGTCTGCTAAACAGGGAGACAATGATTTTGCTTTTATGGACTTTCAGTCGATCGTCCAAAACTACCCTGACTCGCACTTTAGCATGCTTGCGCAGTTCGCCCAGGGAGAGTATTATTTCTTACAAAATAATCTCCAGATGGCCTCTGAAGTCTTTGCCCGTTTCAACGCCCAATATCCTAAACGCGAGGAATCGCTCATTGCCCTGGCTTATCTTTTTAAAATAGCTCAAATCCAAAAAGATCCCCAGGCTGTCAACAAATACCATGCCATGGTGGCTTCTTTCAATCAACTGGCTTTTGTCTTTAATGAGAGCAAGTCCTTTTCTTTCCTTTCCGGCTTTGGGCACCGGCATAAACTGTCTTTTTCTATCGACAAAGTAGAGCTTTATGTGGATGACAAATTATTTACAACAGTTCCTTTTTAAATGGAAATTCGCGGTCCTTATCTTGGTATTGACCGCGGCCATGATCGCGGGCTTTTCTTGCTGGGTCAACCGGTACCTTCCCAAATATGCGCACGCCTACTGCAATTTGATCGGCCAGCAGTTATCGGAAAAATTCTCTTTTGGTGAGATCCATTACGGTTTTCCCAACCGCCTGATCCTTAAAAATGTCCAAGTCCTTCCCCTGGGGAAGGGAACCCCGATGTTGAAGATCTCCCGGATGGTGATGGGCCTCTCTTTGCCCTTATCTTCCTCAGGACCTGCTATCAATTACGTGGCATTAAATGATGCCACTATTGACTTTGCCCTCTTAAAGGATTATTGGGACGAGCATCGTCCTTCGCTATACGCCTGGGCCAGAACCCTGCCTCAAAGCAATTTACGGTTCTTTTTACCGGATGGACAGATCTACCTAAAAAGTAAAACCCGCGACCCGAACCATTTTAAGATCTATGTGGATCTGAAACAGGACCATGTCTTGGCGCACGGAACTTGGGATGATAAAAAGAAATACGATTATGTGCTATCCGGGAACCTTATTGATCACGGCTTTAATTTGACAAAACTTACCATCACCGAAGGAGAGTCTTCGATCAATCTCTGGGGGCAGTGGCAGAACAACAACATTGATTGGAAAGGATTCATCCTCTACAAACAAATTTATATCTTGGATATCTCCGGTCATTTAAATATCCGGGATACGGCCATCGTCCTTAAAGACCTGTCTTTCTCGGTCAATGGAGATGATGTGGATCTCACCGGACAGTGTTCGAAACAAAAGTTCTTTCAATGCACCGCTGATCTGACGGTATCACGCCAAAAAAAACACCTGACGGCACAAATGCCGGTCAAGGACATCTCCTTTCACCTGGAATCTCAAAATACCCCCCAGGGCCCTTTCTTCAACGGACAAGCTGACCTAAAATTTCTTTTTAAAGCAAACCCCTCTTTTGCCATACCCCACGCTCGGTTGAGCTTCAAAAATTTAAAGGGTCGTATCATTAATGCCAGCCTTTTGCAGTTACGCATGGACCGGCTGGAAGCGGCCTGGTCGGGCCCTGATGAACACCAGGTCCTGGCAGAAGATCTTCTGGCCGGCATTCATTTGACCGGTAACTCCCATGCGACCATCACCTTATCCACGCGCCTATACGCCGGTCATTACCGCAGCCGATTTTTTCTAGATACCACATCCTTGCCCTGGCAGATCGTGGCCCAAGGGCAATTCGAGGACATCGATATTAACCGGATAAAGGACACCTTACCTTTCTTTCGCTCCTATCATGGTCTTTTGTCCGGCAACGTTGATCTGCAATCATTAAAAAATATGAAGCTTCGCGGCGCCTTATTGATCCGCCACGGCAATTTTAATGACCCTCATTTCCTGCCGTGGGTGGCCCGGACATTACAGATGCCGACATTAGAGCACCTGTCCGCAGCGGAGATGTCCTGTCATTTTAGCATGGACGGGCTTTCAAAAAAGATAGATGATCTTCACCTGCAAACCGATGATATGGACCTGAAGGGATCCTTTCATCTTGATGAGGAAGATTTTGTTTCCAGCCGGCTGGCGGTGCGCTTTTCCAAAGCACTGCTTAGCGAATCACCCATGGGACGCAGCATCATCGGCATGGTCCAGGAGGCGTGGACACTGCCTTTTGAATTTAGATTGTCGGGGAATCTGTACCGGATGAATTTTCAGTGGGACCACTCGCCGCTAAAAGATAAGGTGCGTCAGCATATGTTTGCTTTTGTCGAGAGGATGATCGACCGGCGTGCGGATGCAAACCCTTATACGGCCCCGCAAAGCCCCGCGTTTAAAGTGCCCGGACCTTAGAGGTTCCTTTTAATGCTCTCCATGATACCCGGATCAACATTAAATCCGTTATCCATCGCCTTCTGCATATTGGCGCCGGCCAAGTCGTAACGCCCCTTACCTAAGAACGCCTTGCCCAAAGCAAAATAGGCCACCGCATCCTTGGGGTCGATGGCAACAGTCTCGCTAAAATCAGCGATGGCCCTGTCCCAATTCTCCAGCTGCAGATAGACCCCTCCCCGGCGGCTATATCCTTGAGAGACCGAAGGATTAGCGCTAATGGCATAGCTGTACTGCAAGATGGCTTCTTCGAATTTCTCCTGGTTTTGATAAACATCTCCCTGATGGATATAATTCTCCTTCTTGGGATTATATTCTAGTGAACGGCCGTAAAAAGCAAATATGCCCATAAAAGCCAATAGTCCGCCGATGACCAATAGTAGATAAACATTATCGACATTCCCGGGTTCAAGGACAGATTCATTAGGGTCTTTGGGGTTATAATACACTGGGACTTCGTGGTGCTGGCGATATTTATGCAGGACCTTTAACGCCTCTTTGGGGTTCCTATTGCCCCCATAGTCAAATGACAACCTGTCGGATACGTACATTTGATCTGCAACGGTATATTCATACCGGACCTCGGTGCCGTACCACCTGGCGGGGTCTTGCCGGGTGTCGATGAACTTAGGCAAATGATCGATGGCCAGAGAAGCCTCGATCATATGCCCTTTTGTCTGCGGCCAGCTTAAAGCATCACGGGACTGTTTTAAGATCCAGCAGCCCTGATACAAAAGGAATATCCCGACGATCGTCGTTACCATTAAGGCAATTTTCTTAAGCATTGATCATTCCAACCCCATTAAAGCATTCATAAAAAACCCGCTCCTCTTGACGAGGAACGGGTTGGTACTGCCTGAAAAGATCTATTTGCCTTTTTTGGGTTTTCTTTTTTCCTTGTTGCTGGGGCTTTTGTCTCCCATAGCCACGACCTTTCTTGAATTCCAGTTTTGATGATAAAAAGAATTCTACTCTTACAAAGAAATTTCGACAAGATAAATCTGTTTTAGGTGACTTGATGGTTCTTAATGGACGGGGAGTCCACAAGCACCACCTGTGGATGGACCTCTTTAAAATATTTTAAGGACCACTCGGAAGGGAACAGCATGACCAGGCGGTCCTGATCGTCAAGGGCCAGCGCTGCCCCATTGGGAAGGATAGAAATGAGCTGGGCATGGACATGGCTTTCCACCCATCTTAAGATCTTCCAGGGCATCGGATTTAAATTTGAATCCACGCCATATTCATCTTTAAGACGATATTGCAGCACTTCATACTGCAACGGCCCCACCGCGCCGAGCAAAGGCTGGCTATTGACCGGGGTCTTTAATTGAAAAGACTGCACGATGTTCTCCGCGAGCAAATGCCCCATCCCTTTACGGAATGCCTTATACCCGGAAGGAACTGTATTCTCAAGGAAAGCAAATGATTCAGGCGCGAAGACGGGCATTTCCCCATAGACAATTGCCCCATCGGTACTGATGGTGTCCCCGATCTTGAGATCGTTCTTGGTCACGAATCCCACAATATCTCCGGGATAGGCCTCGTTGACGATCTCACGCTCCCGGCCAAAAATATTATGGGAATCGGAAAGCTTGATGTCCTCACCGGTGCGCGCATGTTTGACCACCATATTACGGGTGAATTTCCCGGAGCAGATACGTACAAAGACCACCTTGTCGCGATGCATGGGGTTCATGTTGGTCTGAACCTTAAAAACAAACGCGGAAAAATGCGGATGGGCAACGGCGACCAAACCATTGAGCGAATGCCTGGGGGCGGGACCTGTGGAATATTCCAGGAATCCCTTTAACAGCAGTTCAACGCCGAAATTATTCGTCGCACTTCCGAAAAACACCGGCGTCTGCTTGCCTGTGAGGACTTGGGATAAATCAAACTGCCCCTGAGTGGCATCCAGGATCTCCAGCTCTTCGACGATTTCACGGTAAACACTTTCGTGCAAATGGCTTTTGACAAAAGGATCTTTTAAATCATGGACGGAAACCGGTGCCCGGAACGCTCCTTTTCCCAGACGTTCGAACATATGAACCTGCTTTGCCCCCCGATCGTATACGCCTTTAAAATCCGGCCCGTTACCCAAAGGCCAATTGATCGGATACGCTTTCAGGTTCAGCACTTTCTCTAATTCATCCATCAGACCCAGCAGAGGACGGGAAGGACGGTCCAATTTATTCATAAAAGTAAAGATCGGGATGCCTCTTTTGCGGCAGATCTCGAATAACTTACGGGTTTGCGTCTCGATCCCTTTACCCGCATCGATCACCATCACCACCGCATCAACAGCCATGAGCACCCGGTAAGTGTCTTCGGAAAAATCTTTGTGTCCGGGAGTGTCCAGGAGATTAAGACGGAAGCCGTCATAATCAAACTGCAATACCGTCGAAGAAATAGAGATCCCGCGTTTTTTCTCCAGCTCCATCCAGTCCGAGGAGGTGTCTCTCTGGCGCTTACTGGCGGTAACAGAACCGGCCAGACCGATGGCCCCCCCGTAAAGCAGCAGCTTCTCGGTGAGCGTGGTCTTCCCGGCATCAGGGTGGGAAATGATCGCAAATGTTCGTCGGCGCGCTGTTTCAGCGGCAATGGCACTATCAAGCATCTTTGGCTCTCTTCATTTTAAAAATATAAATATGTCGCGAGCTATCTTTTTTGGCAGCCCCGCCTTTACAGCCTTTTTTTAAAAAAACCGTCTCCAGCGCACGGGCAGTTGTCTCATTGCCCGCATCCTTGTAAGTCCATGTCCCGCTCTTTTCAGAGACATGATGCTCACTAAACAGGCATTGACGGGGATTGATCGCGAGCCCCACATACCACTCCCGATAGCTGCCGCCGCTGTTTTGGATCAGATTATCAATATCCTGTTCAATGCCCATACGCTTTGCCTTTAAGAAGCTTTCCCGACTTTGAATTTCTTGCCCTTGATCTTTCCCGCATTCAAACAGGCGATCACCTGATCGACTTTATCGTGGGTAACGGCCACATAGCTATTGACCTCTAAAACATGGATCTTGCCAACTTCCAGGGCATTCAATCCCGCTTCCTTGGTCAGGGCCCCTAAAATATCTCCGGGCCGCAGATTGTCCTTCCTGCCGCCGCTGATATAAATAGTGGCCATGCTTGAGCGCAGGACAACTCCTTTGTACTTTTCTAATTCATCCAACTCTCTGGTCACACAATCAGTTTTTAAATAGGCCGCGATATTGCGCAGTAGGGAGCGTTCGGCAGGCGCGTATAAACTGATCGCCAAGCCTTCCTGGCCTGCCCGTCCCGTACGTCCGATGCGGTGGACATAAAGCTCATGGTCGGACGGCAGATCATAATTAATGACCGCACCCACGTCCTTGACGTCCAATCCCCGGGAAGCCAGATCGGTCGCCACCAGGATACGACAGCTTTTATTTTCAAATTTGATCAGGATCAGCGTCCGGTCCTGCTGTTCTAAGTCTGAATGGATCTGCAGAGAATCTATTTTCTTGGTACGCAGCAGGCCCGCGACCTTATTGCAGATCTCCCGGCTGTTGCAAAAAATAATGCAGGACTCCGGACGGTACGACCCCAGCACCTGCAGCAAAGCGTCATTCTTCTCTTTCTCCACTTTAAAGAAAACTTGTTTGGTGGTGCCGGTCTGATGCTGTGAATCGATCGTGATCTGGGCGGCATTCTTCTGCAAGCCGGCACTTAACGTTTTAAAGCCGTGCGGGAACGTCGCCGAAAACATCATGGTTTGACGGTCCACGGGCAAGAATTTGGCGATGAGGTTGATCTCCTCAATGGAACCCGATTCAAGCAAGCGGTCAGCTTCATCCAGCACCAGGACCTTAAGCTCGGTTGCGATGAGCACCCCGGTTTGAAGCAGCCGGGTGATGCGTCCGGGAGTGCCGACAATAATATGCGCTCCCTGCTTTAAGGACTTGACCTTGTGGCGTTCTTCTGCCCCTCCGGAAATGGCCAGCACCTTGATATTACTGGTAAAACGCGCCAGACGGCGGATCTCATTGGCTACCTGCTCGGCCAGTTCACGGGTGGGCACGATCACCAGCGCCTGGGGCATGTGAACGGTGAGATCCAGTTTAGCCAGGATCCCCAATGCGAATGCCGCTGTTTTACCGCTGCCGGTATTGGCCTGTCCGATAAAATCCCGGTTACTTAATATAAGCGCCAGGCCTTTTTCCTGAATAGGCGTCATTTCTAAATAGCCCAATGACTTTAAATTATCCAGCATCGCCGGACTTAACCCTATATTCTTAAAATCTTTGGATGTTTCAACCACAAGCTCCCTCTTTCTTGGCTGCCGCACGGGCCTTGTCTTTCTTGCTCATGCGCAGGCCCTTGACAGGAGCTTGACCTTTAAGCACCGGCAAAGCCTCACCTGTTAATTCAAAACCATTGACGGATTCTCTGGGAATGCGCATCCGTATGCGCTTTTCAATAAGCTCAAAATGGGCCCGGTCTTCGTGCCCGATAAAACTTACAGCCGTTCCGGTTCGCCCTGCTCTGGCCGTGCGTCCGATGCGGTGAATATAATCCTCTGAAGATCGCGGCAGATCATAATTGACCACATACGCCAATTTATCAATATCAATCCCGCGCGCCGCCAAGTCGGTGGCCACCAGCACATTGATCTTCTTGTCCTTAAAATTTTGCAACACTTCAGTCCGCTTAGCCTGGGTCAAACCGCCATGAAAAGCCTGAGCCTGAATATTGGCCTTATTAAGTTTTACGACCAGGATATCCGCCGCCCTCACGCTGGCAACAAAGATCAGCACGTCCTGCCAGTTTTCCGCCCGGATCAAATGCCGCAGCAATGGCCCACGGTTAGCACGATTGGCTGTAATCGCTCTCTGGCATATGCTTTCCACCGTCGGGATGGCAGCCTCTATCTTCACATGCGCCGCTTGCGTCATCAATCTTTCTACCAGGGCCCTTAACTTTTCATCGATCGTTGCTGAAAATAATAAATTTTGCCTCTTGTCAGGCAACAGCTTAAAAACTGCTTCAAGTTCTTCGGCGAAGCCCAGATCGAACATCTTATCCGCCTCATCAATGACCAGGAATTTAAGGAGCCTGAAATCGATCTTCTGACGCGATGCCGCATCTAATAACCGTCCCGGTGTTGCGACCACGATGTCGTTGCCGTGGATCAAACTTCTTAACTGGACATCAATATTCGACCCGCCGATCAACAGCACACTGCCGAGCGGCTTGCTTAAATTCCGAGCGAAGACCTTGATCGCGGCATTGACCTGCATGGCAAGTTCGCGGGTCGGCGCCAATATGAGAGCCTTGATCGTTCTGGTTTTCTCTGCCGGGCTTTCTTGCAATAGCTGTAAAACAGGCAATACAAAGCCGGCTGTCTTGCCCGTTCCGGTCTTAGATTCGGCGATAACATCTTGGCCCTTTAAAATAAGCGGAATAACCCGAGCCTGAATATCCGTCGGCTGAAGATATCCGGCAAACTCGACGGACTGTAGTAAATCCTGTGATAAACCCAATTCTGAGAATTTCATGGCAGACATAATAACATATATCAGGCTTTTACTGCAGCTTTATTGAGGATCCGCCGAACTTCTGGCCTTCCGGGGAAACTCCGGTGACAATAAAATCACGCTCTTCTTGGGGAGTGCCGCTTAATGCTTCGCCAATGGTCTTGAACCCTTGAAAATAGACAAAAAACCCTTCCACCGGGACATTGATCTCAAAGACCTTCCCCGTGACTTCACATTGGCCGAATATCCGCACTCTATTATTCTTGGATTCAAAATATCTCTTGAACCGCAATGTGCCTATGGAAGCGTTCCTGATCGGTAATTCCTGAACCATAGCAAATGCCGCCCTTCTTAAATGACTTTACGCGTGTCCGCGGCTTTTTTGATCATGCGAGGAAGCATCCGCGTGATTGCGGCAATAGACTTCGGAATTGTAAATACTTAATATATGCTTACAGCCGGCTTGTTTACACTTTCTGCCTTTTCTGTAGGTTATTAATTTCTTAATAATGGCTCCTTTTTAAAGGTCACAATTTCTTGTTCTAGAGAAAAAATAACTGTTTACGGTCCGCACCAGCGGCATCGGAGGCAGGATGATCTATCTTAGGAAAGACCCTCGAATGTCATTGTTATGATACTCCTATATCAGGAGACAGTCAAACTGTATAAAAATACGGGAATCCTCCCCATCGAAGAGGGGATCACCGAACAATGTTTTGAACAATATAATTTGCCAGGTATTTATTGGCAAGAGAATTGGGATGCCCGTCAGAAGGGATAGTATAATAGCTGCAATGCTTATTAAAGTCGGGCAATATCTCCGATACCAGATGAACTTTTATGCCCTCATTCTTGAAACGCTCCGTTATTTTTCTGTCAAGTTCGGTAACATACCCCCCGCTCCAATCATTCCAATAAATAATATCAAATTCAAGTCCCGGGTATTTTTGTTGTAATTTATCCTTGGCGGCAATGACTATCGCCATATATCTTTCGACATCATATTTATCTTTACAGATCTGTGCTTTAATGAACCTCCATTCAAAGAAATTTTTATAAATGGCGCTGCTTTGCAGTAAATGATTTCTAATGCGTACCATCAACGAGTCGTCAAAATGGCCGGCGTATTTAACGCTTCCATCCGGGGCTAAAGCATATTTCGGCGCATGTTGTCCCCAAGGAAGCTTCCCGGCAGCTCTTTCGATATGAAAAGCTGCTGTCTGGCAAATCGCATATTTAGGCTTGACGTCAACCAGTTTTTCCACCAGCCCATGATCAATGGCACTTAGCATTTGATGCGGCCCGTAGCCCGGCAATCCAAAATTATATGTCTTTCGTCGTGTAGCTTCTCCTACCAAAAAAGGCAGCGTCTCATCATCATTTAATCCCTCGCCGAACGTATAGGAACAGCCAAAGAACAAGACCGCATCACGGCAACCGGAGCCCACACACGGTGGGGTAGCCCTTAAGCCGTCTTTATTGATGGTGTAAACAACATCATAAACTAATTTATTGTTATAAAGCTTTATGTTGGAAACCCGGATATTCTTTTTAGGCACATCGCCAAGTATCTCATCTGAGACATGATTGCGCACTTTGGTATACCATCCCCCCTTATATTCTTCCTGGTAACCGTTAACCAAGCTTGCCCCGGCCTCTAACAGGCCGAAACAAAATACCAAAACCGCAACATTGTAACAGAATATCCTGACGGCAGGTTTCCTGGTCTTTAGCGCCCAGTAGATAAAATATGCGCCGGAAACTAACGCTTCCCAGATGTACGGGTGATGGGAACATATCAAATTCGCCATCGTGAATAGGACCAAGAATATAGAAAATATTAAAAACATATGTTTGTCGCTATCTTGTCTTTTTTCACGATTTAGAGAGCCCTCTCCGGCTGCATTTAATTGCCCGGGCAGATGAATTGGAGACAGTTTGCCGGAATAGGCGATCCCAGTAGATGAGCTTCTTTTTTATTATCCTGGCCCCGGTCTCTTCATTCTTTACCAGTTGCCTGGTGTAATACCGGAATTCTTCTATCGCCAGATCTGATTTCATTTCATTGTATAAGGCAAAGGTAAGCACCACTGAGGGGTCATCACCGGGGATCATATGATCAAAAACGAAATACCAGGGACTTTTAGGATCTGTCATATTAAGCGGTGTGCCCGTATAGTAACAAACATAGCCATGACGACGCACATGTTCCCAGATGTTTTTGACAGCAACTGCGTGTATCCCCCTTTGGTTCATGCATCGGGAGAATTTATAACAGCGATAACAATAAATAGAATGATCAGAATAAACCGGCCTGCTGCAAATGGTGCATTTTTTGACGGATCTCTTAACAGAAGCCGGTTTCGGATGGGTTGATCTCGGATCGGTTTTTTTCATCAATGAAATTATTATACTCATCGCCTGAAGCCGGCACAAATAAAAAGCACCTAATCTTTCGACTGAGTGCTTTTGAAGGGCGGCGATTAATAGCTGACTATTTAAGAATCATATAATTCGGGAGAACCATTAAAACGATTTTCTCAACGTAAAGGCCCATAAGAAACCTTCTTTGCCGAGCGCGACTTGCCGTACTTCTCCATCATCTCTTCGAGGCTTCGGGAACCTCCGCTTTCTTTTCCGACAGGCCGAACATGCCGAACCGGCAAAAGATCAATAATCCCCATATTCGTATATCCGCACACAGCGCGGGCAAAAATATCGTAGCCCCAACCCCAGTAGTTACCGTCAGGCTCTACCATGCGCCAGTAACTCTTCCATGCCTCCTGTGTAAAAACAGGGGCCATGATCTCAACGAAGTCAACATACCGGCCCACCTTATATTTTTCGTTCCTTAGAGTGATATCCCATGAAAAGAAGGAGTCCTCCGTCAAGGCCGGCTGAGCAAGTTCCAGGTTATTCGTTCGCATAATCTCCACAAACGCACAGGGATCAAAATCGCCAACATCAATATCGTCTGGCCAAAGAAAAATATGACTATACGACTCACAAACTTCCGGCGTGATATATTCCTTGAGAAAATACCACCGCAATCCCTTTTCACGCACAATGCGGCACTTTTGAAAAATTTCTTCTTCCAGCATTACATCATCATACGCAAAGATCAAATAATCAAACCGGTCAAACCCAAACCTCTCGATCAATTTTCGAAGCCACGGTTTCCCAGATCTCCCAATCGGAGAGGCATACAAAAAACGCCCATCACCCTGCGGATACGCCGAAGAATGAGCGCTGTTATAACGCTGTGTCTCCTGCCGCAAGCGCCGGACATACCAAAAAAGCTCCCAACGCATCGGAATTCTCAACCGACGGATAGAATCGATCATGGCGCTCACAAAAATACCGTTTTGGGGCTGCCCCATAAGAAATTTACCTCACATCCAAGCACTTCTGCAAAAAATCCGGTAAAAGCTTGATCTTCTCTGCCGCATCCGGGGCAACCAGAATAGCGATGCGGGTGTGGTCACAAATAGAGGACATCTCATAGCGCTTGAGGTGGAACATCTCCTCAAGCCTCCGGGCTAGTGCATCTTCTTGCGGGCGATGAACGTCGTCAACGATGATCATTTTGACATCCTTCAACAATGGCGTCATGATCTCCCAAAACATCTTCGAATCCCGCTGCCCACGGCTTGCCGTCGTCGGACCGTCAAGAAAAAGAAAATCGATCGCCTTAATGGCGCGCAAGTTCTTCCTTATGCTTTGCTCTTCATACCAGTCCCCTTTCAAAGGCGCGTAGCGGACAAGTCCCCGCGGAAGGAACGACAACTTAAACGCCAAATTCAATTTAAGATAATAATATAGATGCTGCTCAAAAGACACAAAAACGCCCCCGAATTTATGCACATACTCTGCGATATAATTCGTACTTCTCCCCGCTCCCAGCTCAACTATGGTTTGTGGCTTGACCAGGTACAACAATTGCTGCAAAATAAGCCAGAATTCATAACATTTTGTCGGCCACACCTTCAGGCCGAGGGCATGCTGATAGTAGAGCTGCCATTGAGAATATCCAGAACTGGCCGAATTATTTATCTTCATTCTTTAACCCCTTCAATACCTGCAAAGTTACCCCAAGCCGGTAAGGGATCAAAACATTCTCGGAACGCTTCGTTCAAGCATTTCGTCGAACACCCCGGTTACCTTTTCATCAAAGACAAAATCCCCTGTCCTTTTCTGATTAGCAAAATTTTATCGTTATGTCTTTTCAAGATTCGCCGATCCCTTCCTGGCATAGTAATGATCCGCAAAATCCTCGGATAATACAAAATGTTCCCAAAAATCTTCCAAGAATATCATGTGCGTCGGACATTGACACGTTTCCGTATGGCAGGAATACGGTTCTTGCGGCAGCCGTATCTGTCCTGCCAAAAGATCTTCCACCGTCCCTATCTTCTCGTCAAAACAGCGCATCACCGTACCGTCCTTAAAAATATTGATCATGTCCACTCCGGCCCGACAAAGTTTATTCCTTGTCCTTTTCCCGTACTGGTATTCGAATTCTGCCTCAGAATAATAATATTTTTTAATCAACTCCAGCGCCTTTGCCGAATACGCCTGAGGGAAGACCGTGTTTACCCCCAACAAACGGCATATCTCTTTATGGGTCATCCTGAGTGTTTTCGGGATTGTCGGCTGATAGTATCCCAATAACAACAATGGCTTGAACAGGATCCCTTCATCTCTAAAACGGACAACGATGTCTTTCAATCGGGACACTTCTTGCGGTTTCACCACCATGGTTGCGAATGCGCGCGATCCAAAACTTCGTATCTTGCGGACATGATCGATAAACTTGTCGATCGAAATAAACTCCGGATGGAAACTACAGTTAAAGACTGTCTTGCAGGGATCCAGATATTTCATGTAGCGGCCCGGATCCACAGAATTATTGGTCACAAACTCGAACCGGCTGACGTTCGGCAGCCCACATATATAAAAACAAATCTTCTGCGCGTAGCTATCAGCAAATATTTCCCCGTCGAAATTGACCCGAACCAGCAGACGGTCCTCGATCAACTGCAGACTGTCCCACAACAGGCACGCCTGAACAAAATCTGTCTCAGTAAAAGCGACCTGCTGCACGTGAGCTTGGTTACAATAGCTGCAACGATAATTGCACTGCAGACGACGATTGTCGCTCGGAATAAAATCACGAAAATTGATCCGCAGAATGCCGGCGCTAGTGAGTTTCATCACCCCTAAACTTTCTCAGATCCATCAATTCTTCAATCCGCCTTTGCGGTGACATTTCCCTGTATCGTTCTATGAGAGGCACCAGCTTCATGGCACAAAGGACAGCTTCATCCATATCAAAATATTCGAAAAGGCCTAGCCTGCCCGCCGGGCAAAGGTTCGGTAATGCAACAATGTGCGTCAGATATTTACGAAACAACTGCTCATTGTCCCTGCTATGGACCGGATACATCGGTATGCGGCCGTCGGAAGCCTCCTGCGGCCGCTGGTACTGGATCAAATTTCCGGCTTGGGGATTACGATGCAAAACTTTAAAATTGCATTTACGGATGAAACAGGGATGTTGGGGCAAATTGATCGTGCCGTATCTGTCATTTTCCCATTCTTCATCAGTCGTATAAGTAAATTCAAGGCTCCGGTACATAAGACGGCCATATCTCCATTTCGCTGTTTCATCGATCCTGGCCGTTGAAACGACCATGTCAAATCCACGGTTATCAATGGCTTCAACACCGTATTCAAGAGGGATCCCTTCGATCATTTTTTCAATCCAGACCGAATACCCGTCGACAGGAAGCCCCTGCCATTCTTTCTTGAACAACTCATCGTTCTTTTCATCGCCTAACTCCAGCCGACCCTTAACCCAATGGGCCGGGAGCTCCCTAGGCTCAAGGCCCCACATCTTGCGCGTGTAATTGCTGATAAAATATTCGTACAACGTCGGCCCAAAGATTGACACACATGCGGTTTCAAAATTGGTTTGGTCAATCTCCGCCGGTAGGCTGGACAATTCCCGGACAACCTGATCAGCTTTCGGCAGGCGGAAGATCTCACTTCTAATGATCGGAAAGGCGAACAACATCCCGTCAAGGATAACCCCTTTGCGATGCTGGTAACCGTTGAACGGCGAATATTTGTTTACAAATTTGTGAACATCCTCATTATCGGTATGAAATGTCCTGGCCCCGTACGGCTCGTACATGAGGCCATTTTCATGCCGATCGCTGACACAAAGGCCGCCGATCCGATAGCTTTTCTCAAAAAGAACCACCGTATGGCCACGGTCCACGAGAATACGCGCCAAAGAACATCCTGTAAGCCCTGCCCCGATAATACCTATCTTCATGTCTCGAAGCTCCATCAGATCAACAGCTTTATCAATTCATCATTTAATTGAACGGATCAGTTGCATTATAGTAATCGAGTCTTTTGAGAATTTCAATTAAAAATCCCCTTCCCCAACGAGACCGCTTCCCTGAGTTCAAGGCGATTGAATACCCTTCATACCGTAGAGAGCGGCAGATTTTTTTAAATCCTTTTTCTCTCATAACAATAAATAAGCAGTTCCAAAAGGGATTGCTTTTTTATTGGTTGCGGGGACAGGATTGCGTTGGGCTTGCAGCCCAACGGCTCCTTCGGAGTGAACCATGACTGGCGTTTCCCGCCTTTGGCGGGATCCGCGTCATAGGTTACGCAACTGTCCCAAACCAATAAAAAAGCAGCCCCATTCGGGACTGCTTTTTTATTGGTTGCGGGGACAGGATTTGAACCTATGACCTCCAGGTTATGAGCCTGGCGAGCTACCGGGCTGCTCCACCCCGCGTATCTGTTCCCCCTCCCTAACCCTCCCCACAAGAGGGAGGGAATCACGAAGGGGATATCTTTCTACTTATGCTGTGCTGGGACTATCTTGTATACCGTCTCGCCCGGACGAATCAGCCCCATTGTTTCACGCCCTACTTTTTCCACATAATCCGGATCAGTCTGCAACAGGCGTTTTTCTTCTTCAAATTTCTTGTTCTTTGCTTCCAGCTGAGCTATACGCTGGGCGTACTCGTGATTTTTTCGCTTGAGATCCTGCATTGTCGCATAGGACGGCAAAAAAATCGCTAAAATCACAACCGTAATAATGAACAATGAAAGCGCGTTTTTAATAAATCTTGCTCCACTGTGTGCCTGCGTAAACGGCCTTTTTCCCTAATTCTTCCTCAATGCGTAACAATTCATTATATTTGGCAATGCGATCCGTACGGGACAACGAACCCGTTTTGATCTGGCCTATGCCGGTCGCAACCACCAGATGCGCGATCGTCACATCTTCCGTTTCACCGGAACGATGGGACATAATCGAATGGAATTTATTCTTTTTGGCCAGATTGATGGTATCCAAGGTTTCGGACAAAGACCCGATCTGGTTGACCTTGATCAAGATCGCATTAGCGGATTTTTCGTTAATGCCCCGCTGAAGATACTTAATATTGGTAACAAATAAATCATCTCCGACGATCTGGATCTTCTTGCCCAAACGTTGGGTCATGGATTTAAAACCTGCCCAATCATTTTCAGACAAACCGTCTTCAATGGACGCCACCGGATACTTGGCCACCATACGGGCATAAGCATCGATCATGGCACTGGAATCAATTTTCTTGCCATTGTAATCATATTTCCCATCTTCATAAAAAGATGACGACGCGGGATCCAGGGCAATAAAAATGTCTTTGCCCGGCTTATACCCGGCTTTTTCAATGGCGGCGATGATAATTTCCAGTCCTTCTTCATTACTGCGTAAATTAGGGGCAAACCCGCCTTCATCACCGACGGATGTAGCCATCTTTTTATCATGCAAAATACCTTTTAACGCATGAAAAACCTCACAAGACCACTGTAAAGCCTTGGAAAATGTGGGGGCACCGCTGGGCTGTATCATAAATTCCTGAATATCGAGATTATTATCGGCATGCATACCGCCGTTAATAATATTCATCATGGGTACGGGCAAAATATGCGCTTTAGACCCGCCTATATACTTATACAGAGAAACGCCCTTTTCGTTGGCCGCAGCCTTGGCCACCGCCAAAGACACCCCTAAGATCGCATTAGCGCCTAAATTACCTTTATTCTCAGTTCCATCCAGGGCAATGACTAATTTATCAATAGCTTTAAAATCCGCATCCTTGCCTTTAACCGCTTTAAGAATAGTCGTATTTACATTATTAACCGCTTTTAAAACCCCTTTACCATTGAAACGGCTCTTATCACCGTCGCGCAATTCCACGGCTTCATGCTCGCCTGTAGATGCCCCTGAAGGAACAGCCGCGCGGCCGAATGCTCCGCTGGTCAAAAGAACATCCACTTCTATGGTGGGATTACCACGGGAATCAATAATTTCACGGGCTTTGACAGATTTGATTTTGGACATAGAACCCTCTTGCAGATTAAAAATTGTTATAATGGTCTTACGAGAAAAGCTAATCTAACATAGATTAGACGGGTAGTCAAGAACAACCACAAGTCCCCCTTGACAACTGATGAATGTATGGCATACTCTAATCAGAGATTACGGCAAAACCAGTGAAAACTGGTGACGCAAAGGATCGAGCCTAAACTCCGCCCAAGCGGGGCACGGCAGTCGAGCTGCTGACGGTGATTGATTTGAATATTTATAACCCGAATGCTTCTTGAGGTCCTTTGAGAAACATTTGGGTTTTTTATTGCGACCGTGGGGAAAGTCTGTAGAATTTATGGAGAACGGTACTTAGAAGATCAACCGGATAACATGAGGCTATACGGCGTATGAATAAGTCCAAAGGTTCAAAAAAAGGGTTCACCCTTATGGAGGTCATCATCAGTACCGCCATTATTGTGGCTTTTCTGCCCTTCGCCGGACGCATGCTCGTCAATAATGAGTTATGGGCCTCCTATTCAAAACATAAACTCCAGGCCGCCTATGCCGCCAAACAGATCATCGAAACCCAGCGCCAACAAGCCGTTCTCTATGGGACCATCACCTCTCCGGTGGTCCTGGACACTTTCGGGCAATATAATAATCCCTCGGACTTCTTTTTAGGTTCATCTATCATAACGGTATCACCTGCCGTGTATAGCGATGCTCCGGGCAGTCCTAATCCGAATATCGCGCACATGATAATCAAGATCACCTGGCCGGAGAAAATACTTAATACTCAAGTGCCCATGACGGAAACCTATGCGGCGGACATTATCATCAATGACACTATATTAAATTAGGCCTATGCGTAAACACATGAACAATGCTGCCTTTACCTTAATCGAACTGATGATGGCCATCGCTTTTACAGCCCTCTTGATGAGCGGCGTATTTGGCTTTTATAATGTGTCTAATCAAATCCTTTCTTCCGGCATCACCGGACAGGCACTGCAGGATGGGGCGAGTATTATCCTTAAAAAAATCATCAACGGAGAGACAGAAAACGGCACTGTCTACCGTTTATCGACCAGCTGGTCTTACAATACAGCGGATGGCGCTTATCATCCAGGAGCTCAGGATACCCGCTATAGCTGCGGCGTCGGTCCGCAAACTATACCTTGCAATCTTAATAATACGCCCAGTGAACTGTATTTCTGCCAGGATGACCCGGGTGTCAACCCTTGCGGGCTTTCTGACACTACTGTGCGTTGGTATTATTTAAACAGCACCGGCAACGCCGTGATCTACCATCATCCCACGGGGATCGGAACAGCTACGATAGAAGAAACGGTTTATACGGCTCCTCAGGGATCGGTGATCACATTGCGTTTTCCGCCACCGCCGCCAGATGTGCCTAACCCGTCTCATATCGTTGAAATTGATGTGGCCCTGGTCAAAAACACCCCAGCCGGAACAACCAACAAAGCCGTAGCTGTCACCGGTTCGGCGTCCACCTTTGTGCTTATGAGGAACCATCCATGATCAACGTCCGCCACAATAAAGCTTTTGCCCTGATCTTCTCTCTGATCTTCCTGTTTTTCATCATTTCTTTCATTACCGTATTTATCGCGGCCACTTCTGCCGGATTGGTCAACTCCAATCGAACGGCGAATGAGATCAAAGCTTATTATGTCGCTGAAGCCGGACTGGCTGATGCCTATGAACGCGTGGTCCGGTTCTCTCCGCCGGCCGAGGATGTCTTTATCCCTGCATCCAATACTGATAACGGCATCTATGCGATGGGCGACGGGACTAACGGCAGTTATACCGTTAGCCTTGGGGCATCAACTGTTAACGGTGCGATCAGCTATATCATCACCTCTACTGGCACCTACAATAAAGTCCGGAAAATCTTGCAACTACAGATCAACGGATCATCGATCACGAAATATGCTTATTGGGCCCAGGTGGAAGGAAATGCCAGCTGGTGGATAACCGGCCAAACCCTCACCGGTCCCGTCCAATCTAACGGTTCGCTGGAAATTTGGGGAAACCCTCTTTTTACGGGGGAAGTCCAGCAGGTGGGAACATCTATTAATGCCTGGGCCGGCACCGGCTATGACCAAAACACCACCTTCCAAGGCAGTCTATCCTTGGGGGCTCCCGCCGTTAATCTGCCCCAGGTGGAAACTTTAACCGCCCTCAAAAATGCCGCTGCCAATAGCGGACTGATCTTAACCGGTCCCCATATCATCCAATTTAATAAGGACAGCACCATCACTTATTTTAAAGAAGATGTCATTAACGGACCACCTTCAGCCGGAGATACCGGAACCACCATAAGCGCTGTAACCAATTCGGCTAATTGTTCTTATACCTCAGCTCCGTGCAGCATCATTTATGTGCAAAACAGCACCGTCAATGGTGTCAGTCAAAACGATGGCACTCCCACTGTCCATGGAACGGTCAGCGGACAGGTGACAGTTGCAGCAGACCAAGACATCTATATTGATAATAATATTAAGTATAATGACCCTCCGGTGCGCCCCGGCATCTCCGGCGGAAACCCTAACAGCACTGATCTTGCCGGCCTGGTCGCCAGCAACAATATTATCGTTGATATTACCGCACCATATAATCTGGAATTGGACGGAGCCATGGTCGCGATCCAAGGCTCGGTTACATCACAAGACAGCAACTACGATCCTAGTTTTGTCCAGGGGAACCTGTGCGAATTCGGCAGTTTGGTTAATAATGTTCTGGGGATCCTGGGCTGGTTCGATCCGGGCAGCGG
>Ga0302320_10007148_pt1 | contig 24636 bp, 18 predicted proteins | sample Bog_T0_3_FD_202130 | JGI IMG/M metagenome (GOLD analysis project Ga0302320, IMG submission 202130) | Peat permafrost microbial communities from Stordalen Mire near Abisko, Sweden - Bog_T0_3 | ecosystem: Environmental > Terrestrial > Soil > Wetlands > Peat | place: Sweden: Abisko, Stordalen Mire...
CACGGCGAATTGAGCAGCGGACGCGCGCGCTGTTTGAGCCGCTGGCGCAAATGAGTGGGCTTGGTCTTCTGAAGTTTGAAGCCGGATTGGAGCTGCGCGCAGGCCGCGACAAGGGCGGCGCGGTCGAAGCGATTCTCGATGAGATGAGTGCGGGAGGGGCCGTGAACTTTCCGGTTGCCATTCTGGGAGACGACCTGACCGATGAGCCGGCATTCAAGGCGATGAAGGGACGCGGGCTAAGCGTCCTGGTGCGAAGACAATGGCGAAGAACGTCTGCCAATATCTGGCTGCGGCCGCCGGGGGAACTGAGAGTTTTTCTGAAAAGATGGTTGGCGGCTTGCGGCTGAGGCTCAAAATCATTTCCTGCTCGGCACGCGGCTGCCCCCTGCCCCCTGCCCCCTGAAACCTGAAACCTGAAACCTGAAACCTGAAACCTGAAACCTGAAACCTGAAACCTGAAACCTGAAACCTGAAACCTGCTCTTTACTCCCTGCCTTTTTTCCGAATCTCAATGTTCAGCCGCTTGATCTTCTGGTTCAGCGTGGAGAGCGGGATGCGGAACTGCTCGGCGGCCTCGGTCTGATTCCAGTTGCAGCGCTCCAGCTTCTCGATGATGATGCGGCGCTCGATCACTTCGAGAATGTCGAAGAGCGAGGAGTTGGGATTGTGATCGAGCAGGGCGTCCTGGAAGCTGCGGCCGGTGATGTGGCCGGGCAGCAGATCGAAGCCAATGATGGGGCCCGTGGAAAGCACCACGCCGCGCTCGATCGAGTTCTCGAGTTCGCGGACGTTGCCGGGCCAGTCGTAATCCACCAGCGCGCGCAGCGCGTCGGCGGAGAGCTTGCGCGGCGGCATCCCGTTCTCCGCGGTGTAGAAGTCGAGAAAGTGCTGGGCGAGCAGGGGAATGTCCTCCCGCCGGGCGCGCAGGGGAGGTAGATCGATGGGGATCACGTTGAGGCGATAGAAAAGATCTTCGCGGAACCCTCCGTCGCGCACTGCCTGGCGCAGGTCCACATTGGTGGCGGCGAGAATGCGGACATCGACCTCGATCTCCTGAATGCCGCCCAGGTGCATGAAGCGCCGATCCTGCAGGACGCGCAGGATTTTTGCCTGGGTGTCCATGCCCATGGTGGCAATCTCGTCGAGAAAAAGCGTGCCGCCGTTGGCTACTTCAAAAAGGCCTTTCTTGGATGCGACGGCCGAGGTGAATGCGCCTTTGACGTGCCCGAAAAGCGTGGATTCGAGCAATTCGGAAGGCATGGCGCCGGTGTTGATGGGCACAAAAGGCTTGTCGCGGCGCGGCGAGTTGGCGTGGATGGCCTTGGCGATGAGTTCCTTCCCGGTGCCGCTCTCGCCCTGGATCAGAACCGTTGACCGGCTGGGCGCGACCTGGGCCACCAGGTCAAAAATCTTCAGCATCGACTCGCTCTTGCCCACGATGTTGGAGAAGTTGTAGCGCTGCTTGAGGGTGCGCTTGAGCTGAAGGTTTTCTTCCTCGGCGCGATGGCGGGCGATGGCGGAGCGGATGTCGGCGAGAAGCTTCTCGTTGTCCCATGGCTTCTGGACAAAGTTCTCGGCGCCGGCGCGGACCGCTTCGACGACGTTATCCACGGTGCCGTAGGCAGTGATCATGATGACCGGCAGTTCGGGCTGGCGCTCCTTGATCTGGGGCAGCAGTTCCAGGCCGCTCTGGCCGGGCAGCGCGAGATCGAGGAGAACCAGGTCGAAGTTTTCGAGCTCGAGCATGCGCAGTCCCGCTTCCCCATCGGGGGCCGTGGACGGCGCGTAGCCCTCCAGCCCGAGCAGGACCTCGAGCGACTCGCGGATGCCGGCCTCGTCGTCGATCACCAGAATTCTGGTGGGTGGGTTGTTGCCGGTGCTTGCAGTTGCGGAGACGGGTACGTTCAAGGGCAGCAGGACCTCAGGCATGTACTGAATTCCTTAACAGTGGAAACTCGAGATGAAACGTTGTGCCGGCGCCGATGGCGCTCTCGACGTGAATCTTGCCGGCGTGTTCCTGGATGATGCCGTATGAGACGGAAAGTCCCAGGCCGGTGCCGCGCCGGTCGCCGGACCTGGGCGTGGTCTTGGTGGTGAAGAACGGATCGTAAATGCGCTTCAGATGCTCGGGCGCAATGCCGCTGCCGGAGTCGGAGACCAGCGCTTCGACGCGCCCGTTGCAAGCCGTGGCCACGCGCAGGCGGCCGCCGCCGGGCATGGCATCCTTGGCGTTCAGCAGCAGATTGAGAAACACCTGCTGCAGTTTGCCGGGATTGCCGTGGATGGATGGCAGTTCATCGGCCAGGTCGAGATCGACTTGGATCTGCGCGGTCTTGAACTGATGTTCGAGCAGGGAAAGAGTGTCGCGAATCACCTGGTTGAGGTTTGTGTCGCGGAACTCGGTAGTGGAAGTGCGGGAGAAATTGAGCAGTCCGTTGGCAATCTCGGCGGCGCGGAAGCTCTGCTGGGTAATTTTGTCCAGCACCGGTCCAAGACGCGCATCCCCGCGCAGTTGCTTTGAGAGGATCTGCGCGTAGTTCGAGATCACAGCCAGCGGAGTGTTGATCTCGTGGGCCACGCCTGCGGCCAGCAGGCCGATGGAGCTGAGCTTGTCGGCTTGCGTGAGCTGGGCTTCCAGAGTCACGCGCTCGGTGATGTCGTCGACCAGGATGATGCGGCCCACTGACACAAAGTCCCGCGAGAGCAGCGGCGCGATGGCGATGTTGGTGGTCCGCTGCTCGCCGGCGCGCGTGGTCAGCGGGAACTTGTAGAGGTGATGGACGCCCTGCTCGTTGCGAAACTCTTCCAATGCCTCCACGAACTCCAAAGGGAATACGGAACGAAGTTCCTGGCCGAGGGCTTCAGCGCGGCTGAGCGCGTACATGGCCTCCATCTGGGCGTTCCAGCTTTCGATGCGGTCGTCGAGATCGATGGCCAGGATGCCAACGTTGATGGATTCGACGATGTTTTCGTTGAACTCCTTGAGGCGCTCGAACTCGACGATCTTTTCTTCCAGGCGGGCGTAGAGGCTGGCGTTCTGGAGGGCGATGCCGATGTAGCTGGCCAGGGATTCGAGCAGCTCGACATCCTCGCTGGAGAGGAAGTCGCCGCCCAGCGTGCGGCCGAGTCCGATTACGGCGATGGTGCGCGAAGCGGCCTGCCCGTCAGGCAGTTCGCCGGTGGCCACGCGGCACGGAAGATAGTAGTTCAGGTCGAGCAGGGCGGCGGCGCGCTGCTGGTCCTCAGGAAGATGGAGGGCCTGCTGGGCGTTCTCAAAGAAGATGTGGGAGTGGCCGGGGGCGCGATCGAAGTCGAGGAAGCCCAGGTTGAGACGCTGCGCGCTTTGGCGGCCTTTTCCCAGCTCTTCAGGCAACCCATGCGAGGCGGCCAGTTGCAGGCGTGAATCCTGGTCAAGGAAGATGGCGACACGCGCCACCAGGAGCGTGCGCGGCAACTGGTCGACGATGGACTCGAGCAGGGCCTGGAGATCGGTTTCAGAACTCAGGCCGCGCCCGAATTCCACCAGGGCCTTGCGATAGTCGTAGCGATGGCGATCGAACGCGCGATCGACCCAGCCCTGGATGCGGCGCTTGAGGGGATCGAAGATCATGGCGAAGGCCACAAACGAAATCCCCAAACCCCATTCCGGCACCCCTTGCGGCAGGCCGTGGCGGACCAGAACGGCAATCACTGCGATCACGCCGAAGTAAACGCCCAGCAGCAGACCGGTGGCCAGCGTATAAGCCACGCCGCGCTTGAAGATCAGGTCGGTATCCATCAGCCGGTAGCGGACGATGGCCCAGCTGAAGGTCAACGGCAAAAACACCAGCGACAGGCCGGCAAGGTTGGTGAGCAGTTGGGGCGGGTTCAGGTCGAGGAGAAACGGTACGGCGTAAAAGAGCGTGAAGGGCAATACGGCGAGCAGCGTGCCGCGAGTGACCCACTTCAGTTGCTGGCGCAGCAATGGCGAGTTGGCGCGGCTGTAGCTGCGCAGGAAAAGCAGGGCGGCCAGGACGTAAAACGCGGCGTCGTAGCCGGTCGCGGTCTGGTCCAGGCGGTGTTTGAGCAGGCCGGTGGCTTCGCGCGTCTCAATGGCCCACAGCCAGAGGCCGAAAAGAGCGGCGCCGGGCGCGTAAACCAGCGGAAGCAGCCAGCGGCGGCGCAGGCTCTTGAAGCGCTCCTCAGGGAAGCTGAGGGCGAAGTGCAGGAAGAGAGCCGGCTGCAGCGCTTCGGCCACCGTATTGGTCCAGAAAACCGTCCAGTCAAGCCCGTCGAACTGGCCTGTGTACCTGAGGGCGTACCACGCGAACGAGACCAGGCAGAAGAGGTAAAAATGCGTGGCGCGTGGCGCGCCCCAGCGGCGAAACAGGACGTAAAACCCGATGATCAGATAGATGAGGCCGATGACCCGCAGTCCCAGGGCCAGGCTGCGGTCGAGCGGCACCGGAATGACCTTGACCGGGGTATCCAGAGGAATGCCGTCGCGGGTGATGGTGTAGTAAGCCAGCCCGTAGGGCCCGGTGCCGTAAAGGGCGCGTTCGAGATCGGACTGGCGCGTGACCGGGGCATCGTTGACCGCGGTGAGCAGATCCTCGGCCTGGATGCCGGCGCGCTCGCCAGGCATGTTGGCCAACACGCGCTCCGCCTGCAAACCGCCCGCGGCCTCGCGCCACCAGACGCCGTCATCGGGCTGCTGGGATTGGCGCTCCTGATGGAGATTCAAAATTGCCAGCACGAAGAGGGCCGCTGTAGCCAAAGCCAGCAGCGTTGCGCGTGTACGGTTGAGGAGGCCTGTCTCCATGGGGATCTTTCTACATCATAATCTTCTGTTGCACGTCAGTTGCCATGAGCCGGCGGCGCGCGGCATGTGCGGCGCCTGACCTGCAATCGACAGAGAACACACGAGATATTGACCATCGATCCCTGAAAACGTCAACCGCGCGCGGAGGAAAATGCCCTCCGAATGCAGAAAACAGTAGGGCGCTTACAAAGAAAGGGATCAATCTACTGGAATCGGTAGACCTTTGGTGAGAAGCAGGTTAGAGCCATCTAAGTCCGTCGAGGATGCAACGTCAAAACTGCCCATAAGTGGCTTTCGAACCGTGTTTGCGCAGGTAGTGGTGTTCTGAAACGTATGCCGGAATTCCGGATTCGGGCGCCTCCAATAGGATGCTGCGGTAGGCCAGGCGGGCGATGTACTCGAGGACGTCGGCGTGCTCCACGGCTTCAGAAGCGGACTTGCCCCAGGCAAAGGGAGCGTGGCCGGCTACAAGAACTCCGGGAATGGCAATGGGGTCCAGGTTGTCCTGGCGGAAGCGGCGCACGATCACCGCGCCGGTCGAGCGGACGTAGCCTTCGGCGACCTCGGCGGCGGTAAGTGCTTCGGTGACCGGAACGGGGCCGTGGAAGTAGTCGGCGTGGGTGGTGCCGAGGCAGGGAATGGGGCGGCAGGCCTGGGCCCAGGAAGTAGCGAACTCGGAATGAGTGTGCACGATGCCGCCGATCTGGGAAAATTCGCGGTAGAGCAGGGTGTGGGTGTCGAGATCGCTCGATGGGCGCAGTGACCCTTCGACGATTTTGCCGTCGAGGTCGGTGATCACCATGTCGGCGGCGGTGAGCGAGGCGTAGTCCACGCCGCTGGGCTTGATGACGACGAGCGGCTGTTGGCCGCCGCGGTCGATCCCGCTGGCGTTGCCGAAGGTGTGCGGGGCGAGGCCGCGGCGCGCGATCTCCCGGTTGGCGTGCAGGACTTCGTTGCGAAGCGATTCGAGCAGCATGGCGTGTTTCCCTGTCTGGGCAAGCGGCGCTGGGAAGCGTTTACCGGATACAGTTTAGCAGCGGACCGGGGTAGACTCTCTGCATGGTGTTCACCAAGCGGCTGCGGGAGGGGGTTCGGCGCGGGGAGATTACCTGCAGCGTGCGGATATGGATGCGGGCGCAGGTGCGCGTCGGTGGGCGCTACCGCATGGACGACGGCGAGATCGAGGTGGACTCAATCGAGATGATCGGCTTTCTGGATATCACTCCGGAGCTGGCGCGGGAGTCGGGGTTCCTGGGCGTTCTGGATCTTCTCAAGGTCGCCAAACACGGGAGAGGCGAGAAGATCTACTTGGTCCGCTTCCACTATGTGCCTCCTCGCCGGATTCAGCGCAGCCAGTAGGGTATTGGGACCACCGCGCCCAACTCGGCGAACTCAGCGTCCGTCAGCCGGAAGGCCGCCGCGCCGACATTCTCTTCGAGGTGCTTCACTGAGCCGGTTCCCGGAATGGGCAGCACGGCCCGCGAACGGCGCAGCAGCCAGGCCAGGGAGACGACGGCCGTTGAAACCTGGCGCGCCAGGGCAATTTTCTCCACGGCGTCGTTGGCCTTGCGGCCCTGGGCCATTGGACCCCACGGCAGAAAGGCGATGCCATTGGCTTCGCAGTAGTCGAGCAGGTAATCCCACTCGCGGTCGGAATAGCTGTAGCGGTTCTGCACCGAAACGATGGGCACGATCCTGCGCGCGCGCTCCACGTGCTCCAGGGTCACGTTGGAGAGCCCCACGTGGCGAATCTTGCCCTGCTCGCGCAGCCTCGCCAGCGTCTCCACGGACGCGTCGAAAGATACGGCCGGGTCGGGAACGTGCAACTGGTAGACGTCGATGCGTTCCAGGCGCAGGCGCTTGAGACTGCCCTCAATGGCTTCTTCAATGTGGGCGGGACTGGCGTTGTGCTGCCAGACTCCGGGGCCGTGGCGCACCCATCCGGCCTTGGTGGTGATGACCAGGCCGGCAGGATAAGGCGCAAGAGCCTCGGCGATGAGTTCTTCTGAGACTTCAGGGCCGTAGGAGTCGGCGGTGTCGATGAAGTTGACGCCCAGTTCGACGGCGCGGCGCAGCGTAGCCAGGGCAGCCCCGCGGTCGGCCGGCGGACCCCAGATTCCCTTGCCGGTAATGCGCATGGCGCCAAATCCAAGGCGATTGACAGTCAGATCTCCGCCCAGCGTGATGGTTCCGGCCTGGGCGGCCGGCAGCGTTTCGGTTCCGGCAGACATGCGGTTGTCTCCTCTTGTGTTTGGATGGAGTTCCAGGTGAATCGGTCCGTGGCTGTTTGAGGTTTGCGCCATTCCACCTTAACCGATTCCCAAAAACGCGAATCTGCGAAGGTGAGGCTCCCTGCATCCCACCTGAAACCTGAAACCTGAAACCTGAAACCTGAAACCTGAAACCTGAAACCTGAAACCTGAAACCTGAAACCTGAAACCTGAAACCTGTTCTTACACCGTCACTTCCCAGCCTTTTTCATACTCGCGTCCCCAGTACTTCATGGCCTCCGGGTCATTGAGAATATGCGCGTTCTCGGTGTTCAGATGGAGTTGGCGATCGACGAACCAGGCGATGTTTGAAAGCAACAGCATGGTGACCGTCACGTTGGCTACAGGGATCGGCGAGTTGAGCTTTTCCTGGCCGTGGATGGCGGCGATGAAGTTGGCGAAGTGGGCGTCGGTCATGGAGTCCTGGCCAAGCAGATCGCTGGTCGAGGTCTGGCTACCGGTGCGGAACTGGTCGATCTGCTTGCCCTTCCAGTCGAAGACGTCGTAGCCGTCGCGGTCGATTACCACCGTCCCCTTGGTTCCGAAGATGGCCGAGCCGCGTTCGCGCCCGTATTCCCTCATTCCCTGGCAACTGCGGCCCTCCCAGGAGATGGTCTTGTCGGCGTATCCGAAGTCGGTGATCAGCGTGTCGTAGAACTGCCAGTCGTCCTTATATTGGTAACGGCCTCCGGTGGAGGAGACGGTCTGAGGGATTTCGGCCTGCAGTGCCCAGCGGCAGACATCCACCTCGTGGGTGCCGTTGTTGAGGGACTCGCCGGTTCCGTAGCGGCGCAGCCAGTGCCAGTTGTAAGGGTGGATATTGTCTTTGTAATCGCTGCGCGGCGCCGGACCCTGCCAGAGATCCCAGTCGAGAGTGGAGGGAACCGGAACCGGCTTTCCTATGCCCATCGTGCCGCGCGTATTCACATACCAGCTCCGAGCCAGATAAGCATTGCCAATGTAGCCATCGTGGATCTGTTGGATCATCTTGATGGTGTAAGCCGAGGAGCGCTGCTGGTCGCCGACCTGGACCAGCTTGCCGTACTTCTTCTGCGCCTCCACCAGCAGTTCGCCTTCGCGGGCGTTCTGGCTCGAAGGCTTTTCAACGTAGACGTGCTTGCCGGCCTTGAGGCCGAGAACGGCGAGCGGGGTGTGCCAGTGATCGGGAGTGGCGATGCTGATGGCATCCACTTCGCTCGAGGCCAGCGCGTGGCGGAAGTCGGCTTCGGCCTTGGGCGCATAGCCCAGGGCCTGCTGGGCATCGGCGGCGAACTTGGCTCGGATGTTCGCGTCCACATCGCAGATGTAAGCCACGCGGGCGATCTTGCTCAGGTTTTTGAGCGCCGACAGATGCGCGTGGCCGCGGCCGTTCAGACCATTGATGGCAAAGTTGATACGGTCGTTGGCGCCCATGATCTGCGCATAACTTTTCGCCGTGGACGCGAGTGCCGAGCCGGCCACGCCCGCCGCCAGGCCGTTGACAAAGGTTCGCCGAGAAATCATCCCTGTCTCCATTTCCCTTTACTCGATTGAAAAGATCGTCCGGCACGCCCTCGGCATCGAACCTCGTCCGCGGCTGCCGGCAAACGCGTAAAACCATCCAAGGCCCGCAAAACGTCCCTTGCGGCCTTTGCCGGGCGATTCGTTTTTTCAGTGCTGCCGAAGCGCCACTGGGTTGCCGGATGAAATTATATCCCTGCCAACGCCACGTGGTCCTCCGGGGCCGGCATCCTCATCGCAATCTATGGCTTCCCGCAGAAGGGCGCCGATCGAGGCTCTCCGCGCCGGTCCGGCTCATGGAAACGCTGCGAGCCAACAGCCTGAAAATGCGCCCCAGGCTGTAAACTTGCGCCGTATGCGGGCGTCTACTAAAGCAATGGCAGCCGGCACAGCAGTCAAGCCGATGACGGCGGAAACAGCGGATGAGATTGCCGCGCAGGAGTTCGTGCGGGTAGTCGAAGCTCACCGCCCGCAGATCTTCCGTTTTCTGCTGGCGTCAACGCGCGACATGGATCTGTCGGAGACGCTGACGCAGGAGTGTTTCCTCAAGGCGCATCGGAACTGGCGGCATTTTCGCGGCGATTCAAGCGCGATGACATGGCTGATGCGGATTGCGATCAACCTGCAGAAGGATCACTGGCGCAACCGGCGGATGCAGTTCTGGCGTCATGCGCGCACCAACGCGGTGGATCTGGACGAGGCCAGCGAATGGCTGCCGAGCGGAGAGCGAACCGTCGAGCAGCAGATGCTGGCGCGGGAGCGGGTAAAGCAGGTTTGGAAAGCGGTCGAAGGTTTGAGCGAGCGGCAACGGACGGTTTTTCTCCTTCGCTACGTGGAGGAGCAGGAGTTGAGCGAAATCGCGCAGGCCACGGGATTGAGCGAGGGCACGGTGAAGGCGCACCTGTCACGGGCTGTTGGCAAAGTGCGCACGGAGCTGGGAGGAAAGAGATGAGTTTGCTGAAGAACAAAATGGGCAACGCAGCCACGGCGGGTGACGCCACGGACTCAATGCTGAATCCAATGCCGGATCCGATCCTGGACCCAATGCCGGACCCAATGCTGAATCCAATATCGGACCCAATGCTGGGCCACGCGCTCACGCATTTCCGGCAAAGCGTGCATGCCTGGAGCGAGGCAGCCGCGAGCCGGCCGCGGAAAGCGGTGCGGGTTTCAGTGCATCGGAGTTGGCGGCTTGCTACGGGTTGGGCGCTGGGATGCGTGCTGGCTGCGGGAAGCCTGGCGAGTGGGATTTACGAGCACCATCACCGGCAGGTGGTGGCCCGGCTGGCCGCCCAGGCTGAGGCGGCTCGAGAGCAGCAGTTGGCGGCCCAGCGCGCCCGCGAATCGGATGAGGATCTGCTTGCAACAGTGGACAGCGATGTATCGCGCGCCGTACCGGCCGCGATGGAGCCGCTGGCCCAGCTGATGGACGGCGACGACAACCAGTAAGTACGACGAAGAGATATGAAACCACCAGACAAGGAGCATTTATGAAGGGTACGAATGCAGGACGGTTTGTTTTGGCTTTGGCGGGAATTTTGATGGCCGCCGGGCTGGCGGGCGCGCAGGGCCCCGGCGGCGGGTCGGGGATGGGACCCGGATTCGGGCAGCATCGGCCTCCAATGGAGAGAGCGTTCCGATTTGACGGTGAAAGAGGACAATTCTGGAACCACCCGCGAATTGTCGCGGAGCTTAAGCTCACCGACGATCAGCGAAAGGCAATGGATGCCATCCTGCTCGAGCACCGGGAGAAGCTGGTTGACCTGCAGGGCAGCGTGGAGAAGGCAGAATTGGAAATGCAGCCCCTGATGAAGGCCGACGAGCCGAACGAGGCCGCGATTCTGGCGCAGATCGACAAGATTGCTCAGGCCCGGGCGGAGCTTGAAAAGGCAAACGCGCGTTTTCTGCTTGCGTTGAGAAGCAAGCTGACGCCGGAGCAGTGGAAGCAGATGCAGGCCGATCGCGCCAACCGCGGTGAAGATAAGCGCGGCGGCTGGGGACACGACGGTCAGGGCATGCACGGTCAGGGCATGCACGGCCAGGGCGGCCAGTTCCGGCGCCAGGGCCCTCCCCCACCTCCCCAGGGTCAGCCGGCTGTACCTGCGCCTCAGGCGCCGGGGCCCGGCGACCAGCAATAACCAGGACCGGCTTGCGCGCGTTGAGTTGATTCAAGCGGCGCAAGTCAAAATTTCTGAGCAATCTCTCAGGGCAGAGAGCAAATGCGGTCTCTCCAGAGACCGTTGGCGGCATGGGGCGATCCCTATGCCGCCTTTTTTTGGTGCGCAGCCGGATTGAGAGCGTCGAGCAGAAAGCAATCAATGAGTTTGGCAGCCGGCAAGGCGCGCGGGTCTGACTCAATGCGGGACAAAAGGCTGGAGCAGATTGAAACAGCGGCTGGAGCGCATCGGGACAGAGTTTGCATCATGTCGAGACAAGTTGAATCGGGCCGCGACAGTGGTGTACCCGAAGAGTGCAGAAAAAATGACTAAAGTTATTTTCGCCCGCACCGATGAAATGGGTGGAAGCAGGAAGGCCCAAAAAGAAGTAAAAGCCCCGGCGAAGATGCATCGGGGACAGGGCGCTTCGCAGAGCATCCAAGAAGGAGTTGAGTCCCATGGCCCTCGGAGTTTTGAACAACCTCTCAGCAATCTACGCAGAGAACAACCTGAACAACACAAACAACAGTTTGCAGACTGTGTTGCAGCAGTTGTCGTCAGGGTCCAAGATCAACTCTGGCGCGGACGACGCGGCCGGGCTCTCCCTGGTGAACGGGCTGGCGGCCAACTCGGCGGCGCTCACCCAGTCGGAGACCAACGCCACTGAAGGAGTGGGGCTGCTGCAGGTGGCCGATGGCGCCCTGTCGCAGGTGACAAGCCTGTTGAACCGCGCCATTACGCTGTCTACCGAGGCTTCGAACGGCACCCTCAACAGCACTCAGGAAAGCGCGGCAAACCAGGAATACCAGTCGATCCTGGCCGAAATCACGAATATCGGATCCACCACCACCTATAACCAGCAAACGGTTTTCAATGGCTCCGAGGTGGCGATTTATACCGGCGACTCGTCGCAGGCGGGAGCGTCGATAGACGACCTGAACATCCGCACGCTCTCTGAGAGCAGCGTGGGCGACACCGGCGGCGGCATGTCCTATAGCACCAGCCAGACCTCGGGCAGCGTGTTCATCGACCTGACCCAGAATCCAACCGCCGGCGTTACCAAGGCGGCCAGCAGCGATGCTCTCACCGGCGCAAGTTCGTCCATCAAAATCGACACCCTGAATGGCTCGGGCGGCGTGGAGAGCACCACGATTACGGCCGGCACCGGCACTGCATACGCCAACACCGTCGAGGGAATGATCGAGGCCATCAACGGCTCGGGACTGGGCCTGTCAGCCAGCTTTACCAATGCGGCGGTGGCTGGAGATTCCTCCGCGGCCCTGTCGACCGACACCGGCATCATGATCGCCGGTTCGGTCGGGTCGGGCACTTCTCCGAGCGCTTCAAGTTACACGGGGGTCCTTTCTCAGACCGGAATCCAGGACACGGACGATCTGAGCGGAACCATCTCTTTCAAAGTTGGCAACGGTTCGGCGCAAACGGTCAACATGACCGCCGTGAATGCCGCCGAGAACGGCGTAACGGTAGCCGACCTTGCCGCCTACATCACCGCCGATACCGGCCTGGGCGTGTCGGTAGTTGACACCGCGGGCGTATTGAGGCTTTCGAGCACTGCCGGCTCGTCCAACGCGCTGGCCGTCACATCCAATCTGATTGACAGCTCTCTCGGCAAGCCGCTGGCCTACACCGCGACGGCAGCATACGCAGACGGATTGAGCTCGAGCACGGTGAAAGATTCGCTCATCGGAGGAGTGGCGCTGGATACCCAGACCGCCACCTCCCCGGTGGATAGCGGCACGGCCACAACTGCCAGCGGCACGGCCACCATCAGCTACTCCGACAGCGCCGGAGTGACCCTCAGCGGTACCGACCTGGTCGACCAGAACAACGCTGAAACCGCCCTCAACGATCTCAACCTGGCCATCAGCGACGTGGCCTCGCAGGATGGCTACATCGGCGCGCAGATCAACACGCTCAACTCCATCAGCCAGGTGATGAGCACCCAGCAGGAAAACGTGGTTTCCGCGCAGAACGCTGTGCAGGCCACCGATTACGCATCCGCAACGTCGAACATGTCCAAGTACGAGATTCTGAGCCAGACTGGCATCGCCGCATTAGCGCAAGCCAATAGTGTGCAGCAGGAAGTGACCAAGCTCTTGCAGTAAACGGGCAAAGTTTAGCAGGACTGCAGTAACTTCAAGACAACCCAGGGACGGGCGGCGGCAAGGGCATCACCCTTGCCGCCCATTTTTTTGAGGCAGAAAATAGAAACCTGCTTATCGCAGAGAGCGCGGGAGATGGAGAAATCAGAGGAAGGGATTCATCACCCGGAGAGCTCCGAACCGCCGGCCGTGCTGCAGATCCTCCGAAAAAAGGATCTCGCACCGCGTCTGGATTGCGGCCGAGACGATCAGAGAGTCGCGCCACGAAATGCCATCTTGAGAAAGCCCGCTTTGGGCGTGCAGAAACAACGCCTCCGCATAGAGAGCCTGCGACGAATGCACGGCGAGCAGCGCGCGGAAGACGGCGATCAGGTATTGTCCGGCGTCCGCCGCACCCATGTGTTGGGAAAACCGTTTCAACGCGACGTTGAAGAACTCCTGCACCACCCGATAGCTGATGACTCCCTTTTGCGTCGTCAGCGCCTCGCGGATGAGTCGCGCGGCTTTCCGGGCCTTCGCTGGTGCGCTTCGATCGAACGAGTAAACGAAAACCGTTGTATCCAGAAAAAATCTATCGCTCATTCAATTCGTCCCTGCTGAAGCGCCGGCCCGCATCGACGTTTTGCAAGCGCGCCATCAGGGCGTCGAATCCCTGGGCGTCTCCCGCGCTCTGCGTAAACTGCGCGAGCCATTCCCGGAACGCTTCGTTCAGTGTTCTGCGCTGCTCCCGCGCAATCAGGCGCGCCCGCTCGATCAGGTCCTCGTCCGCGCTGAAGGTGATATTCTTCATACGAAAACAGTGTGCACTATTTTCGTGTAGTACGAGATTAAGTCTTGTATTATCAGAAGCCGAGATCAGCGATAAGGGCTGTTGGCGCGTCTCATTGGTCTCCAAAGCGAGTCCTGGGCTGCCTGCTGATATACATTAGAGTAATATGTTGATATACTTTATATATATCATGGTGACTTTATGCGAACGCTGATTGACATTCCGGAAGAAGATCTAAAACTGTTGACTCAGGTGGCCAAAAAGCTCTCCGTCTCGCGTGCCGAGCTTGTGCGGCAGGTTGTTGCAACCTCTCTTGCGCCACACCGCCAGAAGATGAATCATGCGGCCTTTGGAGCATGGTCTGACTTTCCCGAGGACGGAGTTGCGTATCAGGAGAGGATGCGTGCGGAATGGTAAGCACGCCGGTTCTCTTCGACACCAACATTCTCATCGATTACCTGCGCGGCATCCCGCAGGCCCGCTCCGAGTGTGGCGAACATTCGGACCGCGCCGTCAGCATCATCAGTTGGATGGAAGTGATGGCAGGCTCAAACGCTGCAAATGAGTCGGATGCTCGTTCCTTCCTGCTGAACTTCTACACCTTGCCGCTCGGAGCCGATGTGGCCGAACGGGCATTCCTGCTGCGCAGGAGCGGCAGGATTAAACTGCCCGACGCCATTATTCAGGCGACCGCCGAAGGCGCCGGCCGGGTTCTCATTACCCGCAACACACGCGATTTCCCTGCAAGCACGCCAGGAGTGCGGATTCCTTACACACTCTAAACGCGATCGATGAGTCAGCGGGAACGGGTAAAGTGCGTGGCGGGTGGTGCGCATTTCGATTATCCCTCACAGGATTGGGTGGCCCAGGTCTCGCATTTGATACCTGGGATTCGGCCATCGGTCAGAGGTCAGAGCCAATCAACAGAGTACACAGCAAAGATGCGATAAGGCCCCGGTTCACCCCCGGTGAACATGCCAGAACTGAGACTTGTTTCGGCCTCGTCGAAGGAATCAAAGAGACAATGGGAATTTGTGGGAAGTTCCTCCGCCAGACCATTGCAGGAGAGCGGTGAGTGCCCCGGCTCATTGCCAGTGCAAAAGGTGACCACGTCGAATCCCTCCAGTTTTTTCTGCGAGGGCTGGGCAATGTTTACGGGGATCGACGGTTCGGGTGAGAATGACCTCCAATGATCGCCTGTAAACTCCATCTCATGCGCTTCGTAATAGAACAGCTTCGATCCCTGAAGATCAATGTCATGTTCTTGCGCAACGGCTCGTATGATTTCAGGTGAGTCGAATAGCCAATAGCCATTGTGTTTCCAATAATTGATATAGTCTGCAAAATCAGGGTTGACACAACTGCCAACGGAGTAAATATCAACGACGTTCGGCATCTTGAACACTTCGGGCTTTTTACAACTGCTCTTTGCCAGGTATCCGACAGGAACCATCTCGACCTCATTAGACTTAAAATCCGCAAGCCTATTCACTGACCACTGTTCACTGACCACTGTCCATTGGTCAGGTACTCATGAATCGAGGCGGCGGCCTTCCGCCCCGCGCCCATCGCGAGAATCACCGTCGCTCCGCCGGTGACGATGTCGCCGCCGGCGAAGACGCCGCGCTTCGAAGTGCGGGTCGATTCGGGGTCGGCCACGATGTAGTTGCGCGCGTTGGTCTCGAGGTCGGGCGTCGAGCCTTGGATGAGCGGATTGGCGTTTGTGCCCACCCCGATGATGGCTACGTTGGCCGGCAGGATCATCTCCGAGCCCTTGACTGGGACGGGACGGCGGCGTCCGCTCGCGTCGGGTTCGCCCAGTTCCATGCGCTCGCAAAGCGCGCAGGTGAGCCACCCGTTCTGGTCGCCGAGAAACTCGATGGGATTGGTCAACATGCGAAACTCGATGCCCTCTTCACGGGCGTGCTTCACCTCTTCGATGCGGGCCGGCATTTCAGCTTCAGAGCGCCGATAGACCAGCGTAGCCGTGCGCGCGCCCAGCCGCTTTGAGGTGCGCACTGCGTCCATGGCGGTGTTGCCGCCGCCCACCACGATCACGTCGTGATCGCGGCAATCGTAAATGGGCGCATCGTAATCGGGAAATTGCCAGGCGCGCATCAGGTTGGTGCGGGTGAGAAATTCGTTGGCCGAGTAGACGCCGTTGAGGTGCTCGCCCGGGATGCCGAGAAACTGGGGCAGCCCCGCGCCGGTAGCCACAAAGACCGCGTCGTAGCCCTCTTTTTGCATCAGCTCGTCGAGGGTTACGCTCTTGCCGACCACAACATTGGTCTCGAACTCGACGCCCATTCTGCGCAGGTTGTCGATTTCGCCCCTCACAATTGATTTAGGCAGGCGGAACTCGGGAATGCCGTAGACGAGCACGCCGCCAAGCTCATGCAGAGCCTCGAAGACGCGCACGCGATGGCCCTTCTGCACCAGGTCGCCCGCCGCCGAGAGACCGGCCGGACCGCTGCCCACTATGGCCACGCTCTTGCCGGTGGGCGCAGCGATCGCGGGCAATCCAAGCCGCCCGCTGGTGCGCTCGAAGTCGGCGATAAAACGTTCCAGGTTGCCGATGGCCACGGGCCGGCCCTTTTTTCCCAGAACGCAACCGCCCTCGCACTGATTTTCCTGCGGGCAAACGCGCCCGGTAATGGCGGGCAGGGCATTGTCCTCGCGCATCTTGGCTGCCGCCCCCAGCGTGTCGCCGGCATAGATCAGGGCGACCACTTCCTTGATCCTGACGCCGACCGGACAATGAACCTGGCAGCCCGGTTTGGCGCAGTCGATACAGCGCGTGGCCTCAGTGACGGCCTCGAACGCGTTGAAGCCCAGGTTCACCTCCTGAAAGCTGCGGGCGCGCACCTGCGCATCGAGTTCCCGCATGGGCACACGCGAAATCTTCATGCGCTCTTTGAGCGGAAGAGGATTTTTTTCAGGCATGGAGCGTCTCCACTTCCGCGGAGCTCTCGGCGGCCAATTCCGCGCGCAGACGGTTTACTTCCTCTTCCTTACGCGCCAACTCGGCGCGCAACTGGGCCAGTTCCTGCTCCTTGTGCTGCTCGAAATGCCGGAGCGACTGGCATTCCTTGTCGCGGTACATGGCGTTGCGCTGCATCAGGACTTCGAAGTTGACCAGTGATGCGTCGAACTCAGGCCCGTCCACGCAGGCAAACTTGCTGGTGTTGCCCAGCAGCACGCGGCAACCGCCGCACATGCCCGTCCCGTCGACCATGATGGAGTTGAGGCTGACCATGGTCTTGATCCCAGGTGGCCCTGTGATTCGGGCCACGGCTCGCATCATGGGCACCGGGCCCACGGCGAGAACAAAGTTCAGCTTGCGCCCGGCCCCGAGCAGTTCGTTGAGCTTGCCGGTGACCAATCCCTGTTCGCCGTAGCTGCCGTCGTCGGTCATGATGTAGGCTTCGCTGCTGGCCTGGCGCACCTCGTCTTCAAAGACCACCATCTCCTTGCTGCGCGCCCCTTCAATGAAGATGACGTGATTGCCCGCCTGTTTGAGGGCGTTGGCCGTGGGCAGCGCCATGGCCGTGCCCACGCTGCCCGCCAGAATTACAGCGGTGCCGTAGTTGGCGATCTCGGAGGGGTGGCCCAACGGGCCGACGATGTCGAGAATGGAGTCGCCGGCTTCGAGGCAATTGAGCAGGGAGGTGGTTTTGCCGGCAGCCTGCACAACGATGGTCACCGTGCCGGTCGCGGGGTCGGAGCTCTTGATGGTGAGTGGGATGCGCTCGCCGTTTTCATGCAGGCGGAGAATCAGGAACTGGCCGGGCTGCTGCTTGCGGGCGATTCGCGGCGCTGATACCACAAATTGCTTGATATTGAGGCCGACGCTGCGGGCTTCCATGATCCTGTACATGAAGCAAAGCTCCAATTCGAGAACTCAAGTCGATTATCAAAGGAACAGGCAGGACGGGCGTGTGATGTAAGTCACGCACGGGATGAAGTTGGCCGCAGGCGCATTGGGTTGCGATGCTTTCCGGTTGCCGCTCTAAGCAGTCCGCGCAAAGCCGCTGTCACAGCCAACTGTCGATATACATCCCTGACCGGCGAGGTTTATCATTCATACGCTCCCCAGAGTGGAGTGTTCACAGTACCTGGGCGCATGTCCAGGAAATGGGGCAAGTTTCCAGCGGCAATCTGGTCACGCAAGACTTGGCAAGACCTGATTTGATCGCGGGCCCCGGCATTCTGGCGTGTATGGGCCCATGTCTCGTGGTGTGACTTTTGGGATTGCACCTGAACGTGAGACGTAGCAGCGTTCATTGAGAGGTCCTCGAAATATGTACCGTCACGGGGTCCGCTCAATTCGGATTGCAGCGATTATGGCCCTGGTTGTGGGTCTCTGCTGGGCTGCATGGCATCACTACCGCTACGTTTTCTCCCATGAAACAATCCGCGAATTGCAGCAGACCCCGGTGGGCGGCGTGGTCCACCTGTCAGGAATCGTCACCGGCCTGGATCCGGTTGGAGGCAGGTTCTGGCTTCAGGATGAAACCGGAGCCATCGCAATCGGCAAATCTCCCCGGCCCCTGGGTGTCCACATCGGTGAATCGATCACGGTAGAAGCAACCAAAACGGCCCATTATGACCCGGTGGTGGGACCCGACAGTGTCGCGTTGTCAAAGGTGAAGGTCGTTTCCATTCGCGGCCTCGTGCAACTGCCCCAGCCTCTTCCGGTAACTCCCGTGGACTTTCCCGCGGGCGACAGGTCAGACATACGAGTACAGATGACTGCAATCGTCCGCGGTATCCAAACGGATGCCGACTCGCGGGTGCATCTGGTTGTTGCAGACCTGCCCAAGCGAACTGAGATCGTTCTCCCGGGGCCGAGCGCCCCATTCTCCCAACTGGTCGACGCAAAGGTGCGCGTCATTGGGGTACCTGAAGCGGTTCGCGGCGAAAGTGGCGCGACGGATCAGTGGATTTGGGTAAGTTCAATTGACGATATTCACGTTGAGGAAGCTGCTCCCCGCGTTCTGCCCCTCGTATCCATTCGAGACATCTACAGCAACCAGGCCTTGATGGGCGGTCATCGCGTCCGCATTCGCGGCTCCGTTGCGGCCACGCTCTCTCCCACCTCGCTGCTGCTGGATGACCGATGGGGAGCGATCGAATGCGGAATTTCGTCTCCGCGGGAAATCCCCGCGGGTTCTGCAGTGGAAGTGATGGGATTCCCGAGCGCGGACGGCCTGCGCATCGATATTCTTGACGCCCAGGCAACTCAAATTCCGCTGGCGCAACTCGCCGGCGATAAAGCGGCAGGCACCGGAATTGAGGAACTAAAGACAGTAAAAGCGGTCCGTGAGTTGCCGCAGGCACAGGCAGGCCAGGCGCTACCGGTGAGGATCTCCGGGGTCATCACTTTCTTCGATTCCGATTGGGGTCAGCTATACCTGCAGGATGCGACGGGTGGGATCTACGTCAAGTACTCGGGCGCCCCGTCTGAATTGCGGGTTGGAGAGAAAGTCTTACTGGTTGGTTTGACCAATGCAGGAAACTTTGCGCCCGCGATCGTCGCGCCGAAGTTTCAGGACCAGGGGAACGCACCCCTCCCGCGTCCATTGCCTGTAACGGCCCTCGAAGCTTCCGCCGGAATACGAGACTCACAAAGGGTCGAGGTCGAGGGCGTAATCCATCCCATTCAAAGAGGGGACTTCAGATCGCTGGCAGAATCCAGGCATCTCACGTTCGAATTGTATTCAGGATTCGGCCAGATTCACGTTTACGCCTCACCACAGTCTACTGACGTGCGCTGGTTGCAGAGCCTCGTAGACGCCAGAGTCAACATCCAGGGCGTCTTTGGAACGGTTTTCAATTCACGGCGTCAATTGGTTGGGTACCAGCTGGCGGTTGCATCCCCCAGCGACATCCAGGTCATTGAGCCCGCGCCCAAAAGTCAATTTGAAGGGCCGGCTACTCCCATCGCCGAGCTTCTGGAGTTTTCCCGCCAGGCCAACTTTGGCCGCCGCGTCAAGGTCAGAGGCTCAGTGACCATGGCCGGCCAGGATTCGTATTATCTTCAGGACGACAGCGGGGCAGTGGAAGTGCGCGGCGATACCGCTTCACTCCATCCCGGCGACCTGGTGGAGGCGCTTGGATACCCGTCGCTGGTGGGGCGGTATTCGCCCGTCCTTACAGACTCAGAGTCCCGGCCGCTGGGCCGCAAGGAAGCTACCGTTGCAAAGGCGGTAACGGTTGACTCCATATCGCAGGGGAAATACGATTCGCGGTTGGTTTCAGTGCAGGGAAAACTGCTTGCGGCGATCACCGGTCCCACCGGCGAGAGCCTCCTTATGCAGTCCGGCATCCATACCTTCACCGCGGAGTTGAGCACGACGGATTCCGGTGCCGCTAATTGGATTCCTCTGCCGGGAAGCGTACTCCGGCTTACCGGGATATGTTCTGCTCAAGTGGATCCGAACAAGCTGTACCTGCTCCTCGATCAGCCGCCGGTCAGCTTCAAGATATTGTTAAGGTCTCCTGCCGACGTGGCCCTGGTGCAGGGGGCGCCATTCTGGAATCTCCACAATGCATTCTTCGTTCTGGTCACGCTGGTGCTCGCCATCCTGGTGGCGCTGGTTTGGGTGCGCATGCTGCGCAAGCGGGTTGAGATTCAAACCCTCGCTCTCAAAAAAGCTGCCGAAACGACCCAGGCCATTCAGGACCTGTCGCGTGTCATGCAGGAAGTCTCCACGCTGCAGGAGTTCAATGCCCATGTGTCGGTGCGCGGCAGCGAAGAGGTCTCGCAGTTGGTGGTTGGATTCAACCGAATGCTCTCAGAGCTGCAAAAGTCGGAGCAGGCCAAGCGGGAAGCTGAATCCAGTCTGCAGCATCAAGCCCTGACGGACGAGTTGACCCAGCTGCCGAACCGCCGGCATTTGGCCGTTCACCTGACCCAGAGCCTGGCTGCGGCCCAGCGTCACGATAGCCTCATGGCGCTGCTTTACATCGATCTTGACGGGTTCAAACTAGTCAACGATAGCCTGGGCCACGCGGCCGGAGACGCGCTGCTGGTGCAGGTGGCCGAACGGCTGCGCTCGAGGATTCGAGTTTCAGACAACCTGGCTCGAATCGGCGGGGATGAATTCACGGTCATACTGAACTCCATCGCCAGGAATGAAGATGCGCAAAGAGTGGCGGAGAACATGCTCGAGTCGCTGCGGCGGCCGTTTCATGTGGAAGGGCACGAAATCACGGTTGGCGCAAGTATCGGTATCTGCATCTTCCCTGACCAGGCCAACGACGGGACGGATCTGCTGCAGCAGGCGGACAGCGCCATGTATGCCGCCAAGCGCAACGGCAAGAACCAGGCCTTGTACTTCACCCAGGAACTCGGCAATTCGGTGCGAGAACGCCTCACGCTTGAGAGCGAACTTCGCCAGGCGCTGGAAAACGGAAATATTCGAGCGGACTACCAGCCGGAGTTTGAAATTGCCTCGGGCCGATTGGTCCGTTTCGAGGCTTTGGCGAGATGGACGCACCCGACACTCGGGCCCATTCCTCCTTCCAAATTCATTCCGATAGCCGAGGAGTGCGGCCTGATTTTTGCGTTGGGAGTTTCGATCATGGAGCAAGCCTGCGCCGAGGCTCTCGGCTGGCAGTCTCGTGCCGGCCGCCCCATCCAGGTGGCAGTCAACGTCTCCAGCCTGCAATTCGCGCGCGAATCCTTTGTGGACGAGGTCATCGAAGCGTTAAACAAGACCGGCCTCGACCCGAGCCTGCTGCAGATTGAACTCACCGAGTCGGCCATGCTGATCGGCGTTGAACCGGCTGCCAGGTCGATACAGCGGTTGCACACCATCGGCGTTGCTTTCGCGATCGACGACTTCGGCACCGGCTTATCCTGCCTCAACTACTTGCCCCGGATGGCGTTTCAGGCTCTCAAGATCGATCGCGCATTTGTGAAGGACTTGATTGAACGTCCTGAGACAAAAGCCATGGTCCGCTCGCTGATCACGCTGGCCCGGGATCTGGGGATGAAGGTGATCGCCGAGGGCATTGAGACCCCGGAACAACTGAAGCTGGTGGAAGAGATGGGCGCCGATGAAGCGCAGGGTTACCTGCTGGGCAGGCCCACTCCGGACCCTTCCCCGCTGCTTCAGAAGGGCTCCATGGCTGTTATGCCGAGCGCACACCCCCAGTAATTTCCGGCCGCGGATTTTTTCCCGGCGAAATCGAATCAGGGGTTCAATCAGGCGCCTGATCGAGGATTCGAGCGTCGGCGAACAATCAGCCAGGCGGCCATTCAGGCAACCTCCGGCTCATCTGCCCGTCAACCCGTCGTCCGGTTGCAAGAGAGCGGGTTTGACGAATCGAATCCAAGCGGCGACAATAAGAGAGTTCAACCCCGCCGAAGTGGGCCTGTGGCGCAGCTGGGAGCGCGCTTCCATGGCATGGAAGAGGTCGCCGGTTCGATCCCGGCCAGGTCCACCAATCAACCCAGGTTCTAACGACACGGGCATTTGCTTGAAGGTCATAGGCTTGCGCCTTTACCTTCCCCGGTCCTGCCGGAATCATGGTGTGTTTCAGTGATTGAGCCGTAGCTCTTTTGAGGCTGGCCAAACCCCATCCTGTCCTCGAGCCGCCTGCGTTTTAGACGATCCTGATGGCCGGCCCGGTACACTTGAACCAGCAGATGAAGCGCAAAACACTGGAGCATTACGAGATTGTTCGGCGCCTGGGCGCTGGAGGCAGCGGCGTGGTCTACCTGGCCAACGACACGCAGTTGCAGCGTCCCGTGGTGCTGAAGATTCTGCGCGCCGGCCCGCTTTCAGTCGAGCAGTTGCGCACCACGGTGCTGCGCGAGGCGCGCTTGGCCTCGGCCATCGAGCACCCCAACGTTTGCGGCATCTACGAAGTGGGCGAGAGCGGCGACGAGGGTTTTATCGCCATGCAGTACGTGCCCGGCCAGTCGCTTGACAAGCTGATCGAGCGCGGTCCCGCCAACCTGCAACTGGTGCTCTCAGTCGGCATTCAGATCGCCGACGGCCTGCAGGCTGCCCACGCGCTGGGCATCTTTCATCGCGACCTGAAGCCGCAAAACGTGATGCTGACCGACGGCGGCCTGGTAAAGATTCTGGACTTCGGCCTGGCGCGGCGGCTGGCGCTCGAGGATTCGCAATTCGATCCCGGAAAGCCGGGCCTGGCCAAGGATGCATCCCTCGCGGCCACCTACACGGCGCGCGGCGGCACCATCCGCTACATGGCGCCCGAGCAGTTTGTCACCGGCCACTCCAGCGTGCAGTCCGATGTGTGGGCGCTGGGCGTAATTCTCTTTGAACTGGTCAGCGGCCGCCATCCCTTTGTGCGCCCCGACGCTGAAGATTTTCAGGCCATTCGCGCCATCCAGTTCTCAGAGCCGGCCAATCTGGACGAGATTGTGCCGGGAATTTCGCCGGAACTGAAGAGCGTGATTGCGAGCTGCCTTGAAAAAACTCCCGGTGCGCGCTATGCCTCCGCCGCCGACGTGCGCGAGGCGCTCAAGACCATCATGAAAGCGCTGCAGATTGAGACCGGAATCATTCCCGGCGACGCGGCCGCCATTTTGCCCGCCACTGGCGCCGAGGCGGAGAAGCGGACCACCGGATTTCTTTCCATGCTTGCGGAGCGGTTTCGCGAGTCGTCGGGTGAAAAGGCAGCGCAGAATTCGCTGGTGGTGCTGCCCTTCGCCAACCTGGGCGCGACGGAAGTGGCTCCGCTCTACGGCTTCGCGCTGGCCGACGCCATTGCCGCGCGTCTCGCCCGTATCCCCGCGTTGGTCGTCCGGCCATCGAGCACGCTCATGTCGCTGCCCATTGCCCAGCTTGACCCGCTGGCCATTGGCCAAAAGCTGCTGGTCTCGTTTGTGCTGGCAGGCAGTTTTCTTCGCTCTGAGAATGGTTTCGATCTGAATTGGCAACTGCTCGACGTCGGCGCGCAGAGCGTGCGCTCGGGCGGGGCCATCCGCGTGGCTTCGCTCGACCTGATCGCCGTGCAGACCGAGATTTCAAACGAGGTCTTCGCCACGCTGCACGGGCTGAGCGCCGCCGACAGAATCGAAGCAGCGAAAACGGGATCGAAACTCGACGCGCCGCGGACTTCACCGCGCGAGGGCACGTTGCCCGGCCCCATCAGCGAACGCTATCTGCAGGGTCGCGCGCTGCTCAGTTCGTTCATGGTGCGCACCGGCTCGCGCGCCGATCTTGACCGCGCCCATGCCCTGTTTTCGCGCGTCACCGCGGCCGACCCGGAATTCGCGCCCGGATGGAGCGGCCTCGGCATCGCCGAGCTGCAATATGTGCGCCACGGTTTCGGCGGCCAGATTCACGTGATGCGCGCGCGTCGCGCCTTCGACGAGGCGCTCAGGCTCGATCCCGCGTCCACCGAGGCCAATCTCTACCGCATTTACATGCTGCTCTCGCGCGGCGAAAAGGAGTCGGCTCGCCACGGCATCGCCAACCTGCTTTCGGGCGCGGCCAACGACTGGAACGTGCACATGGTGGCCGGCCTCGCGCTGCGCGGCGACGGCATGTATGAGGAAGCGCTGGCCCAATTCAGCCGCGCGCTCAAGCTCAACCCCGCCGGTGCCGCTATCCTCTATAACCACCGCGCCCGCGTTTATCACTATCAGAACCAGATTGAACTGGCCGGCGACGAGCTTGAAAAAGGTCTTGCGCTCGAGCCGCGCCATCCGTTGCTGCGCACCTCGGCCGGCTATCAGCAGATGAGGCTCGGCAATGTCGACGCAGCTGTCGAGATTCTCGAAAACGTGATTCGCGACGACGAGTCGCTGCGCATCGCCGTGCCCACACTCGCGCTCTGCTATGTGCAGGCCGGCGAGCGGGCGCGCGCCGCGGCGCTGCTCAAAGATGACACCCTCACCGCCGCCGAGGCCGACAGCGAGATGGCCTACCGTCTGGCCACCTACTTCGCCGTCGAAGGCGACTCCAGCGAAGCCCTCCACTGGCTCCGCCGCGCCATTTATTTAGGCAACGAAAACTATCCCTGGTTCCAGAAG
>Ga0302320_10007149_pt1 | contig 24635 bp, 25 predicted proteins | sample Bog_T0_3_FD_202130 | JGI IMG/M metagenome (GOLD analysis project Ga0302320, IMG submission 202130) | Peat permafrost microbial communities from Stordalen Mire near Abisko, Sweden - Bog_T0_3 | ecosystem: Environmental > Terrestrial > Soil > Wetlands > Peat | place: Sweden: Abisko, Stordalen Mire...
TTGCGGGGATCGGCGATGCGATAGGAGTAGTTGCCGAAGGCGCGCAGGCGCAGCACGCCATACTCCTTGTCGCGGGTCGTGATCGGCTCCGGCGTGCCCCACTTCTGGTCGATCTGGAGCCGCGTGGAGAAAAAGTACACGTCCGATTTGAACGGCGACTCGAAGTCCTTGCTCCAGTTCATGAGGTCGGTCAGGACAGGTAGGTTGCGCGTGTTCAGCGTGTGCAGGCCCGGCGCGAAGACGTCGGCGATGCGGCCCTCGTTCACAAACAACGCCAACTGCGACTCGCGCACCGTCAACTGGCCGCCGTTTTCAATCTCCATGTCCTGCATGGGATAGCGGTAGGAAAGCACACTGTCGCTATCCTCGTTCCACTGGATGACCTTAATAAACTGCTTGCTAATGAAGTCGGCCAACGCCATATTCGTCTCCTCGCACGCGATGGTAGCATCGCACCGGCACATAGGCACTCCCACTTTTGTCACGAGAGGTTACTTTTCGGTCACTGGCTGCTGCGCGCGGATTCGAGGGGATTCGCAGCGCTGAGCGCGATCACGAGCGCTTGAAGAAATCCCCAAGCCCGGCCCGTTCCGCATGCGCCGCCATCTGCGCCTGAATCGTCAGCGCCAGTTCGAGTGCGGCGCGTCCTTGCCGCGCCGTGACGCGCGGCGGGCGGCGGGTCCGCACCGATTCAAGGAAGGAGAGAATTTCGAGCCTCAGCGGTTCGCCGGGCGTGACCTCCGGCTTTACAAAGCTCAGGCCCGGCGCGGGGCCATCATGGGATTCGGCGAGAGGCCCGGCGAGTTCCCTGGCAATCCCCTTCAGCTTTTCCGGATCGTTCTTCGCGCCGAGGACTTTCATCATGAGGCCGGCCGGAACCTGGCCTGAAGCAACAATCCCCTGGATTACGGACGCATCGAGCTTTCCCGTGGCCAGGAATTGGGCCGCGGCTTGGGCGAGTTGCGGGTTGGGGCTCGCGGCTTCTTTGTCGTCAATCTTGATCACGAGCACATCGCGCCGCGCGTAGTCGATCGACACGTACTGCCGCGGCTCAAAGAAGCGCAACTTGCGCACGCGCTCCGTGGACACGCGCGACGCCGTAAAGTTGGCCACGCAGCCCGACTCGAACTCCACGCGCACATTCGCAATGTCCACTTTCGGCGAGAGAATCGGCAGCCCTACCGCGCGCACTTCGCGCACCGGCGACTTGGCAAACGTGAGCACAACGTCGAGATCGTGAATCATCAGGTCGAGCACCACGTCCACGTCGAGTGCGCGCGGCGTATACACGCTCAGCCGGTGTGCTTCAAAAAACATGGGCCGCGTCAAACCCGGCTCCACGGCCATCACCGCGGGGTTAAAGCGCTCCAGATGTCCCGGCTGCACGATGCGCTTCTTCTTTTCCTGGATTTTGATCAGGTCGTCAGCTTCGCGCAGGTTCGCCGCCAGCGGTTTCTCGATGAGCAGATCGAGTCCCGCGTCCAGCAACTCCCGCGCCACCTCGTGATGCTTGACCGTAGGCACGGCCACGCACGCCGCATCGAGCTTGAGATCCGCCTTGAGCAGTGCGTCGACGCTTGCGAACACAGGAATGCCGTAAAGCTTTGCTGCCTCATCGGCACGCGCCGCATCGGGATCGACCGCGGCGACCAGCGCCACGCCCGCGCGCTCGCCCTCGAGCTCGCGCAGCACGCGCAGATGGTTGCGCCCAAAGGCTCCCGCGCCGGCCACGGCCACGCGCAATTGTTGCTTGCCTGCGATTTCGCCGCCTCTTTCTCTCAGCCTTTTCCTTCCACGGCCTTCAGGCAGCGGCTGTAGAGCTCGAGCAACTGGTTCACGTGCTCCTCGGGCTTGGGGGCGCTCGTGCCGGTGAAGCCCGTGGAAGGCGTTGCCGGTTTGCCCACGCCTGCCACGCCCGCCACAAATTTCAACAGGTCGAGTGCGATGTCTTCATTGCGTCGGGCGCCAAGCCCGGCGGCATTCAGTGTGTCCATATGCAAATTCTCCGAAGTCCGATGATACAAGATCAAGCGAACTTCGTCCGCCGCTTGCAGGCCAACCCCGCTAACTCCGCTAACCCCGCTAGCTCCGCTAACTCCGCTATTCTCTCTACAAGCATGTCCCTCGCCTACATCGCCCTCGGCGCCAACCTTCTCAGCCCTGCCGGCCCTCCTGAGGCCACGCTCGCCGCGGCCGCCGAACGCCTCGCCGCTCTAGGCCGCATCACCGCGCGCTCCTCGCTCTACTCCACCGCGCCCGTCGGATTCGAAGCGCAACCCCGCTTCGCGAATGCCGTGGTCGCGCTGGAAACGCATCTCTCGCCGAACGATCTGCTGGACCGTCTGCTCGCCATTGAGCACGCCTTCGGCCGTGAACGCGCCGCGAGCCCGCTCAACGGCCCACGCACGCTCGATCTCGACATCCTGTTTTATGGCGATACGGTTCTTAACGAATCCGGCCTTGAAATCCCTCATCCGCGGCTTGCCGGGCGCGCCTTCGTTCTCGTGCCGCTCAACGAAATCGCGCCCGATCTCCGCCATCCCCGCTCCGGGAAAACCGTGGCGGAGATGCTCGAGTCTCTGCCCGATGGCGCCGCCCCGAACGCTGTTGCAAAGATCGAAAGCGGCCTCTGGACGGATACGACAGTCCGCTAAAATCAATCAGTGACTCAACCTTTCCAGCTCCTGGCCGAAACTGCCGCCGGCGGCCGCCGCGGACGTCTCAGCCTTCCCCATCAAACCGTCGAAACCCCGGTCTTCATGCCCGTCGGCACACAGGGAACGGTCAAAGCGGTCCCGCAGGACACGCTGGAATCGCTCGACGCACAGATCATTCTCGGCAACACCTATCACCTCTACCTGCGACCCGGACACGAAGCCATCCGCCGCATGGGCGGCCTGCACAGATTCATGAGTTGGCCGCACGGCCTGCTCACAGATTCCGGCGGCTTTCAGGTTTTCTCGCTCAACGAGCTGCGCAAAGTCACCGATGATGGCGTGCGCTTCCGCTCGCACCTGGATGGAAGTTCGCATTTCTTTACTCCCGAGCATTCCATCGACGTACAAATCGCGCTGGGCGCTGACGTCTGCATGGCTTTTGACGAGTGCACCGAGTATCCCGCCTCGCGCCCGCGCGCCGAAGAGAGCCTGCGCCTCACCATGGCGTGGGCGCGCCGCTCGCTCGATCACTTCCGCGCCCACCGGCACGAAGTCCCCTGGCACGAACAGGAATTTCTACAAGAAGATGCTGGGGTGCCCCCGGTCCCTCGCAATTGGGGACCGGGGATGGGCGGCCCAATCGCCAGTCCAAAAGGCTGCTGCATGCAATGCTTCGGCATCGTGCAGGGCGGCATGTACACGGACCTGCGTCGCCAGTGCGCCGAGCGCCTCATCGAAATGGATTTTGACGGTTACGCCATCGGCGGCCTGAGCGTAGGCGAGCCGCGCGAACTCACCATGGAGATGATTGCCGAGACTTTGCCGCTGCTGCCCAAAGACAAACCGCGTTACGTGATGGGCGTGGGTTACCCCGATGAAATTGAGCAATACGCGCGCATGGGCGTGGACATGATGGATTGCGTGCTCCCCACGCGCGCCGCGCGCCACGGGCTGCTGTTTACCAGCGAAGGCCGCCTCAACATCAAAAACAGACAGTACGCCGAAGACCAGAACCCGCCCGATCCTTTGTGCGATTGCCTCGTCTGCCGCCGCTACTCCCGCGCCTACCTGCGCCACCTGATGCACGCCGGCGAAGCGCTCTCGGGAACGCTGAACTCCATCCACAATCTCGCGTTTTATCTCGGCATCATGCGGCGCGTTCGCGAATCGCTTGCATCCGCGTCCGCACCGCGAGCGCAAGTGTAACCAGCGCGCTCGACCAAAGAATCAAGCCCGTGCCCAGCGCGGTCGAGCCTTGCATTTCATCCTTCGCGAAGAGCAGAACGCTGGCCGCAGCCCAGCCCACCAGCACCGTGCCCGTCACGTAATGCATTGGGTAACGAAACACTCTCGCCAGCGGAAACATGTGCAGACCCACAATGGCGGTGATGGCCGAGATCACGTAGACGTCAATGCCGAAGCGCGCAAACGCAAACGCCACTACCGCGACCGCGGCCCACTGAATGATGTTGATCCACTTGAACGCACGCGCCATGGCGGGATCTTCGGACACGCGGGGCAGGGCCTTTGCGCGGCGTAACAGGAAGAACGCGCCGCTGGCCAAAGCCAGCAAGCCGCACGCCACCAAGCTCAATGGAGCGGCAGTCAGCCGCTGCTTTGCGTACAACCCAAGCAACAGCCATATTGCGCCGAAGCCTGTAAAGAACAGCGCTCCAATTGCGCGCCCTCCGATTTGATTCGCGGTTAAGTTCTGCACCATGGTCAACCTCCTCAGGGAATGATTGTCAGATCGCTGCTCCCAGCAACTGCTTCAGTGCGGCAACGTATTCGGCAAGCGCTGCGCGGCCGGCCTCGGTCATGCGGTAGAGGGTCTGCGGCTTGCGCATCACAAATTTCTTCTCGACGGAGACGTAGCCGGCTTCTTCCAGCTTTGTGAGCTGCGCGCCCAGGTTGCCATCGGTGGCGCCGGTTTTGGCGCGCAGCCAGGTGAACTCCGCCTCGTCGACCCCCGAGAGCAGAGAGAGCAGCGCCAGGCGCAGCTTCCCGTGAATCACGGGATTCAACTCCGGCAGCTCAGGCATGAACCGCTCCGTTCTGCCGCCGCCGCGACTCGCGGATCATGGCATAAACGCCAAAGACGATCTGGCAGAAGAAAGTGGCCGCAAGAAACGCAATCCCGGCCTGATTTGCCGTCACAAAGCACGCCACCACCGCCGACGCCAGCCACACCATCGCGCATGCAAACTGCATCTTCCACTTCAGCATGATGGCCGAAGCCATATTGGCCACGCCCAGCATTCCGCCGATAATTGCCACGAACACATGCGTGTCGTACCGCCCGCTATATGCCAGCGACATCAGGACAATAAATAGCGAGATCCCCATTGCTCTCCAGATCGCCCCAATTGCCCTTCCCAGCGCGGTCGCGGGCTGGCCCTTCATCATCCGGGAAATCCCCACGCCCGTCGCGATGCCGGCCGCGATCATGACTAGAGGCCACGCAAGATAGCGCTGGCTCCAGACCGACCCGCCAACCAACCCTGAAGCCCACGCCGTGGCCACCAGATACGCTACGCCCCAAAGGACAAACGACCATCCCCACCGCTCGGTCCTCTGCCTGCCCTCGGCCATCATGCTTTCAATCAGCTTCAACCGCTCCGTCAATTCCACACTGCTTGTCTCGTTGTCCATAAAGCTCTTCCTCTCATTCCATGCATCCGCCACTAATCGCTAACCGCTAACCACCGCGTTTTGTCTTCTTGTTCCCTTAGTCCCTTAGTCCCTCAGCCCCTTAGTCCCTGCTTCTATGCCATCTCCCAACGCCGCGCCACTCTGCGCGCGATCGCAAACAGCCCCACACCGACCGCCAACAGCACCGTCACCTGCGGCCACAGTTCCTTGACCGGCAGATCGCGCCAAAACACCTTCGTGAAGCCATCGATGGCCCATGCATTGATCGTCAGCAGTCCCGCCTTCTGCATCGACTCCGGCATCAGAAACCGCGGAAACATGCTGCCGCCCACTGAGGACATGATCAGAATCAGCAACGTGGACAATGCGCCCAGTTGCGCGCGCGTGCGGCAGGCGCTCGCCAGCAGCATCCCGAACGCGGCTACCGCAAACGCCGTGCACAACCCCATCACCACGAATCCCGGCAGATGGTTGAAGAAGTCGAGCTTGAAGACGGCCCAGCCCCAGAGAAACATCGCCACGAGTTGTATGAAAGCGAGCGCCGTGTTGAAGACCAGCTTTCCCGCCAGCAGCTTGGTCATAGTCACGCGAGTGCTCAGCACCCGATCCAGTGTTCCGCTTTCGGCCTCGTCCAGCAGTGCTCCAGCCGATCCGCTGGCCGTGAACATGAGAAACATGACGCCGATGGCCGCCGCGTAAAACGAGATCATCGGACTCTTCTTGTCTGCTCCCACTACGGCGCGCGTCTTCACACTGACGATGCCCGCGCTGCCATCATTCGCACCGCTGGTCGCGCTGCCCTGCTTGCCTTCCGCCTCTTCCTTGCGCAGATTCGCCAGCCCGTCCTGTACCACCTTTTTCTGCTCTGGCGTAAATCCGCCTATGTACTTTTCGGCTGTATCCATGCCCTCTTCCGCCATCACCGCCGGCATCGATGTCATGGCCGCCTTTTGCAACAGGCCCATCACGATCTGCGGAGCGATGGCGTCGCTTTGATCGTTGAGCAGTTGGATCGAGCTCTGGCTCTCGTCGCCTCCAAACGCAATCGGGTGCTGCCCGAATCCGCGCGGGATAATCAACGCCACCGGCGCATCGCCCGCCTTGACCGCGGCCTCGGCCATGGCCGCCGTGTAATCGGCCGGCTGCGGCGCTTTCTTGCTCCCCGCCGCGGGCGCGGTCATCACCACCAGCGAAGTCTCGCTTTTGAGCCCATTCACCAGGTCGCGCGAGGCCTCGCTCCGGTCCTCGTCCACCAAGATGACTTTCACCTTCGGCGTGGTGTCGTTCTGTTTGCCGAAGATGGTGGCGAAAATCGAGAAAAACGCCAGCGGCAGAACAAAGCTCAACACCAGCGCGCCGCGGTCGCGCCGTAAAGCCAGCAATGCGGTCCGTGCAACTTGAAAGATCAATCTCGTAGCTCCCTTCCCGTCAGGTGCAGAAATACCGATTCCAGATTCGGCCTGCGCAGCGAAACATCCACCAGCTCAAGCCCCGCCTGGCGCGCATCTTCCAGCAGGCGCCCAATTTCCGTGGCCTGCTCGATGGTTAAGTCAACCGTGGCGTTCGTTACGCGTCCGCCGTTCCGCGCCGCCCACGTGGCGATGGCGTCGGCCGAGCCCGCAAACCGCGCCAGCACCTGGCTGCGCGCGCCAAACGTCGAGGCAATCAACTCGTCCTTCGTGCCCTCCGCCACGATCCGCCCGTGATCGACGATGGCGATCCGGTCGCACAGCCGCTCCGCCTCTTCCATATAGTGGGTCGTGTAAATCACCGCCGTGCCCGTGCCCTTGAGCGCCTCAATCATCTCGAAGATCCGATTTCTCGACTGCGGATCCACGCCCACGGTCGGCTCGTCGAACAGCACGATTCTGGGCCGGTGCAGCACCCCCGCAGCCATGTTCAGCCGCCGCTTCATGCCGCCGGAGAGATTCCGCGCCAGCTCGCCCTGCCGGTCCTCGAGCGCCGCCCAGTGCAGGCACCACGCAATCGCTTCGGTCAGCTTCTGTCCCGAGAGCCCGTAGTAACGGCCAAACGAGCCGAGGTTCTCTTTGCAACTGATCCGCGGATAGATCGCCAGCTCCTGCGGCACCCAGCCCAGCGCCATCCGTGCCTGCGTGGAGCCCGCCGCCTGCCCGAACACCGCCACGCGCCCGCTGTTGGGAATCACGCGCCCCACGATGCTCCGGATTAATGTGCTCTTGCCCGCGCCATTGGGTCCCAGCAGCCCCACGCACTCACCCGCGCGCACGGTCAGGCTGACGTCGTCGAGCGCTACGGTCTCGCCGAAGTGCTTCACCAGCCCCTCTACATCGAGCGGCAATGCCGTCTCCCTTGTTTGTGTCTCCATCGTCACCTTGGGTCTACCGCCTCCGACTTCTGAATCTTAACTCCTGTTGGAGAGTACTCTAATAAATAGAGTACTTGATGTCAAGAAGAATCTTCGGGTCTCTGATTGGCAGTAAGGTATTCTAAGATCGTTCTGGATTTATGTCTTTGTGAATCAGCGAAATAGACGGGAAATCTCGGCCATGGAGTGGCTGACTGACCCGCTTTTTCGCGACATAAATGCACCGTTATTGGTGCAAGAAGGTCTCTTCAGCCAGAATGTGCCGCGTAATGTGCGCGGCATTTCCAGCTCGACTGCCGCGCTTGGCAAACCCCCGCAACTCCTCACTGACGCGGTCGATCACCCCTGGCCAATCGCCGGGACTGGCTTGCCGGAAGAGCCGCGCCGATGGATACCAGGGGGTGGTCTCGGTTTTCTGCATCCAGCGCCAGTCCGCCAGGTAGGGCAGCAGAATCCACACGGGCTTGTCCATGGCGCCGGCGAGATGCGCGACGCACGTGTCTGTTGTGATGACGAGATCAAGGCCCGCAACCAGCACCGCGGTTTCGGCCAGATCCCGCTCGCTGCTCGAGCCATCCCAAACGCGAACGTCGCCGGGCAGGCCCGTCAATTGTTCCGCCGCCTCGCCCTTCTGAAGCGAGATCCATGTCGCATGCGCGGCGCGGAGCAGCGGCAGCAGCGTTGCCAATCGCATGGAACGTGCGCGGTCGGCTTTGTAGCGCGGATTGCCTGCCCACGCGAGGCCCACGCGCAATCCGCCTTCCCGGCTGGAGAACGGGGCGCTGGGAAACTGCGCGAACTTCTCCGCGGCGAGTTCCGCGGCGACCTCCGGATCGTTGCCCAGATACGCGCCCTCCCACGGAACCGTATCGATGGAAGTGCGAAAGACAGCGGGCAGGCTCAGCAGCGGGCATTCCAAATCGAACTCGGGATCGGCACCCAACGCCGCCGTCTCCGCCAAACCCGCGTGAACTACGGCCAGCGATCGTATGAGTCGCTCGGCAGCGGGCTGCACCTGCAAAATAGGCACGCCGCCGCGCGCCGCCACCAGCGCCGCGAAGCGGCAGAACTGAATGGTGTCGCCGAGTCCCTGTTCGGCGTGGAGCAGCACGCGCTCTCCATGCAGATTTTCGCCGCGCCAGCGCGGCTGCCTGAAGAAGCGCGGGCGGCGATGTACCTCGCGGAATTGCCACCGTGCCTCGTAGCCGGTCCAGCCCGGCTCCCAATCGCCCAGGCGTAACTGGGTCAACGCCAGGTTGTACTTGGCGCCCGCGCTCGCGGGATCGCGCTCGACAGCGGCCTGATGCGCCGCGAGTGCTTCCTCCATGCGGCCCAGGTCGAGCAGGGAATTACCACGATTGGAAGCGGCGGCGCGGTTGCCCAGCGCCTCAGCCCGCTCGAAGATCTCTACGGCTTCGGAGAATCTCCCGTCCAAATGCAACAAAATGCCATGTAGGTTCACGGCCTCATCGAAGTCCGGATTGAGCGCCAGCGCCCAGCGCAACCAACCCCATGCACCGGGCAGATCCTTTTCCGCAACCCGAAGCTGGCACCACGCGACCAGCGTTTCAACTTGCGACGGGTTGAGCGCGAACGCCTTGAGCAGATAGCGCTCGGCGATTTCAGGCCGGCAACGTTCGCGCTCCAGGACGGCAAGATTGACCCACCCCGAAACCAGATCCGGCCACAACTCGAGAGCGCGGCGCAGCGCGGCTTCCGCAAACACGTCCTGCCCCTGCTCCCGCAGCAAATTCCCCAGGTTGATCCAGGCTGCGGCAAAGTCGGGTCGCGCAGCAACGGCACGCCGGTAGCGCGTTTCGGCTTCCTTCACGCGTCCCAGCCTGGCCAGTGCGAATCCCGCGCCAAATTCACCCTCCGGCAGGCGCGGGCGCAACGCGAGTGCGGCCTCGTACTTTTCCAGTGCCTCCTCATTCCGTCCCAGCAATGCGAGCGCATTGCCCAGCCCCAGGTGCGCCGCAACCAGCGCCGGGCGGCGCTTGAGCGCGAGCTCGAACTCGGCGACAGCTTCTTCCGGAAGACCTGCCGCGATCTTCAGCTCGCCGAGGCCGAGGCGCGCCAGCGCATTCATGCCATCGAGCCGAATGGCGCGCTCGTAGGCTTTCGCTGCCTCCTCATGCCGCGTAGCGGCCTTCAACGCCTGCCCCAAAGCGACCCATGCCGCGACCATCTCCGGCGCAGAAGCTACAGCGGCAGACGCCATCTGCACAGCAGCCTCGGCCTGGCGGCTGGCCAGCGCCACCAGGCACATGCCAACCAGCGCCGCGGGTTGCGTAGGGTTCCGCTCCAGAACTCGCTGGTAGCCGCGCGCAATCTCGGTCAAGCGGCCTGAGAGATCAGCCGGTGGTTGCCGGGCCGATTGCTGCCGATTCGCCGCTCTCATGCGCTTCCCCTCGTGCCGCGGAAGTTCAACCGCATCCGCCATCGACCTTGGCCGCCTCACTGCCGGCAAATTCTCCAAAGCGCCGGACATGCATTGAACATTAGTTCTGCTCAGATCGGACCTCAAGCACGATCCGCGCATCGCACCGGCAAGCCGGAACGGAAATTCCCATCGTTGCTGCGCGTTCTGATTCGGAACGGAGACAGCCCGCTTCGTTTCCCTCGCGAGCGCCGGGCTATGATCGTTTTGTGGAACGTTTTGCGCACCCCCACTCGAATCTGGGCGACATTCTGGCCAACGCCATCACCCACGGCATCGGCGCCGCGCTCGCCATTGCCGGAGCGGTGTATCTCATCGTTGCTTCCACGCGCGGCTCGGCGCGGCTGATTGTCTGCTGCTCCATTTTTTCGGGTTCGCTGGTGCTGGTCTATCTCTGTTCCACGCTCTATCACTCGCTGGTGCGTACCCGCGCCCGCTACGTCTTTCACGTTCTCGATCACTCGTCGATCTACGTGCTCATCGCGGGCACGTACACGCCCTTCACGCTCGTGTCTTTGCGCGGCACCATGGGCTGGACTGTGTTTGGCGTGGAGTGGGCGCTGGCCCTGGCCGGGGTGGTGGCCAAAAGCGTGGCCATGGATCACTTCACGAGAGGCCGCCTCGCGGTGATCTCCACGGCCATCTATCTGATTCAGGGCTGGCTGATCGTTTTTGTCGCAGGGCCGCTTGTTCGGGACATCGGCTGGCACGCCATGCTCTGGCTGGGCGCCGGTGGCCTGGCATATACGCTGGGCGTGGTCTTCTTCGCTCTCGACCGGATCCGCTACTTCCACGCCGCGTGGCACGTCTTCGTGCTTGCCGGCAGCATCGCCCACTACATCGCGATTCTGTTCTACGTTGTCCCGGCACGCGTGTGAGAGGCATCGATCTCTAGTCCCTTAGTCCCTTAGTCCCCCGTCCCCGCATTTTGCCGGTTGGTAAGCGGCTGCTTCGTAAAGCGTCCGCGTATCTGGTTTACGGCCACCACCCAAGGTACGGCGACGGAAAAGGCAAACCGTGCCAGCACGGCCCTGACGCCAAAACGGACGAGATGCCTCCAGTCGCTGTGGAAGGCAAACCACGCTTCCAGCGCGAGAATCACCAACAAGGGAACGAAGGTCCAACGCAGGCTGGCAAACGCCAGCACCTCCAGCACGCAACGCCCCGCATTGCGGAAGAGACGGCTCCAGCGCACACCCGCCTGGCCGTCGCTGAGCGCGTAGCGCGCCATCTGGCGACAGGCCGAACGGAAAGTGTTTCCCGGCCGGTAATGCGCCTTGGCGTTCGCAATGAAGGCCGGCTTTGTCTGCCGCCGCGCCTCGAAATCGAATAACGTGTCCTCGCCGACCAGCACCTGCTCGGGAAATCCGCCAATGCGTTCCCACAGCGCTTTGGTAAACGCCATCGACCGCGCGGTGCACGACTTGGTCGGCTCCGTGGGCGAAAGGCGAATGCTGAAGAAGGGCGCCGACGCTACGTCCCACACCGTGCAACCGCTCGCGTCGAGGCACGATCCGCCCAGCGCGTATTCCGCCTCGCTGCCAACCAGCGGCGCAGTCAAATTCAGGAGCCAATCGGGCGCATAAGTGCAGCCGGCGTCGGCACAGGCGATGAGGCCGGATTTTGCCGCCTGAATGGCCACATTGCGCCCGCGCGAGACCGGCCCGGCCGAGAATTTCAGGCTGCACGATTCGTCGCGGATCGCCACCAGGCGCGGATCCTTTGCCGCGGCAGCAGCAAGCCACTCCCAGGTGCCGTCCGTCGAGCCACCATCGACGATGATCACTTCCGCAGCCGGAGGAACCTGCGCGAGGAGACTCGACACTACACTGCCAATGTCCTCAATCTCGTTGAGTTCCGTCACCACGACGCTGACAGGCTGCATGGAGGCAGTATAGCGACCTGGAATTCGTTGCTGCACCATGCCCCCCACTGCGCATTGACCCGGCCCGCGGTTTGACGATAAAATCAAATGGTTTGGCGATGCACCCCCGTTGCGGGTGCGCGGGATGTTTTGAGGGCTCTCTGCCCCGGCTTGTGCGGCCGCCTCCCGATGCAGTCTTCTGTATCCGCCCCAATCGAGCACACGGATTTGAGTTATGCGCCTGGCTCAAGAAGCCTGAGCGAGGAAGGTTCTGTTATGTACGCAGTCATTCGCACCGGGGGCAAGCAATATCGCGTGGCTCCGGGAGACGTGTTGAAGATCGAAACCGTGACCGGCGGTCCCACCGTTGAGTTCAGTGACGTGCTGGCGGTTTCCGGCGAGCCGGGAACCCTGGTCAAGCCCGCAACCGCCAAGGTGACCGCGGAGATCGTTGGCGAGGGTCGCGGCGACAAGATCCTGGTCTTCCATTTCAAGCGCAAGAAGCAATACAAGAAGCTGCAGGGACATCGGCAGAATTTTACCGAGGTGCGCATCCAGGCCATTGAGGCCGACGGCGTGACCTACGACGGCAAGAAATAGCTTTCAGCTCTCAGCCTTCAGCTTTTCATTGCTGGGGCCGGAGCGGCGGATTTTTGAAACGAATTAGCTGATAGCTGACGGCTGAAAGCTGTTAGCTGATTGAAAAGGGGATTCGGCAATGGCACATAAAAAAGGTGGAGGCAGTTCCACAAATGGACGCGATTCAAACGCGCAGCGGCTGGGCGTAAAGGCCTTTGCGGGCGAGCTGATCACAGGCGGTACCATCATCTCGCGGCAGCGCGGCACGCGCATCAAGCCGGGCCCCAATGTGGGCATTGGCTCCGACGACACGCTTTTTGCCAAGGTCACCGGCCGCGTGGTGTTCACCGACCGCGGACGCCACGGACGCTTCGCCTCGATCGAGCCGTCCACAGCGGAGTAGGAAAGCGGTAGTCGAGCGCATTTCAATACCAAAGGCCTCGGCAATCGCCGAGGCCTTTGGTATTTCAAGTCCCTTAGTCCCTAGTCCCTTAGTCCCTAGTCCCTTAGTCCCTTAGTCCCCGTTTTTACGTCTCGGACTCGCGTCCCTTCATGTTCCGCGCCAGCACCTTTTCAACCACGTGCTCCACATCGGAAAGGAAGAAACTGTTGGCAGGTTGCTGCACGGCGACCCTGGTTCCGGTGTGGCCCAGAGCGGATGCGATTTCGTTCCAGCGATAAATCGTCGAGTTCGCCGGCATCAGGATAGGCTTGCGGGTGGGCTCCGGCAGGAAGCAGTAAATCATCCAGATGGTCAGGGTCGCCAGAATCAGCGACTCGTAGATGAACTCCACCGGATCGTTGAGAGAAACGATGCGAGAACTCCAGGCAGCGAGGATGAAGTCTCCCGACGACATCACGCCAAAACCGAGCGCGATGCCAAAGGCCAAATCGCGCACCGTCAGGCGCAGCGCATTCATGCACAAGCAAAGGAAAGCCAGCAGACACAGCTCGAGAACGCTGACTGAGTGCATGAGGGCATAGGAAATGTCCGCAATGATGTTAAGGCCCTTATTCGCATAGGAGATCGACGACAGGCTCACGATCACAGAAACCACAGCCGCCCAGCGGAAAATCACGATGGCAAGCTTGGTAATGCCGGGGAACGCTGCCAGAGCCGAGCGAAAAATCTCAATGCAGATGAAGAATAGCAGGACGATACTCGCAAGGTAGGTTCCAAAAAAGCCGAAAATATAGATTTTGTGTAGAACGATACGATCGGCGCGGTCCCAGGGCAGCGAACCTTCGTGGAGCACAAACATCAAGATCGGCGTAGAGATCGCGCGCAGCGTCAGGTAGTAACCCATCGCCGGGAAACGGCGACGCAGCCCTTTGCTCCAGAAAAGATAAGCGAGCACGGCCCAGAGAAGAAACTCTGCCGCGTTCATCGCCGACATTGCGAAGTTTGGATGCATTAGGCTGCGGAGCGATCCTGTGAATGACCTTAAGGATAGCTCCAATCAGCCTAAAGTCCCAAACACAAAAGGGGAACGCGTTGTTGGCACTTTCGTGTTAGGTAGTCGATGCAGCAACGCGCCCAATGGAATCAGCGAATCGATGCCGACTGCACAAAGCAGGTATCGGTCTCTGAGCAGGGCGGGGGGCCGGGAAGGTCTGGCCCCGGGCCGCTCTGGGACATCGAGGCGTGCCGGGACAGGGTTTGGGTGGCGGCTGGGGCAAAGGAAGCCGCGGCCAGGCCAGCGATAGCGACGAGCAGGGCGAACACGCGAATGGCAGAATTCATCTTTGGTAACCTCATAGAGCTTGAGCTCGGGGGGAGGCCGTCTCTCTCTATGCAGAAAACATATCGTAATTCTTTGTCTAAGTCTAGTTTTTTCATAAGGTTACAGAGGAATAACGTGTAATGGGTACTAACGTCACACCGCGCGAGCGTCCAGATGCTCTTGGTAATCTCGTGCACGCCTTTATCCGCTCCCTCCCTCCGCCTCGGCCGCATGGTAAAATAAGCCTAGGCAAACGGGCCTGATCACCTCGGTTTTTCAAGCGGTTAGAACGGTTCCAGAGTTGACAAGCCCGGCAGCGAAGGGAGGCGTTTTCTTAAGGAAAACGTCACTTGGCAACCCGGTTCCGGTGTTCAGCAACTCTGGAAACGCGGTATTCGCTCTCCAGCGTCCGGAAAACTTCTCCGGTGACCCTCGATTTGGCACACCTTGCGAACGGAATTCTATGGCGACTGATGTTGTGAGCAGCACCCCCATGCAGCACGGCGACAACGATAGCTACACCGGCGAGAACATCAAGGTTCTCGAAGGACTGGAAGCGGTACGCTTGCGCCCAGCCATGTACATCGGCTCGACCGGCGAAATGGGGTTGCATCACCTGGTCTACGAAGTTGTCGATAACTCTGTGGATGAGGCTCTGGCGGGCTACGCCACGAAGATCGACGTCGTCATCCATGTGGACAACTCCATCACCGTTGTGGACGACGGCCGCGGCATTCCCGTGGACATGATGGATCTGCCAGGCGGCGACCGGTTGCCGGCCGCGCAAGTGGTGCTCACCAAGCTGCACGCCGGCGGCAAATTCGACGCTTCAACGTACAAAGTCTCCGGCGGCCTGCACGGGGTGGGCGTGAGCTGCGTGAATGCGTTGAGCGAGGAGTTCGAGGTGGAGATCTGGCGTCCGGAAAGGCCGGGCGAGGCCAGCCACACCTACGAGCAGAGCTACTCGAAGGGTGTTCCCACTTCGAAACTGCTGAAGACCGGCACCAGCAAGCGCCGCGGCACCAAGGTGCACTTCCTGCCCGACAAGAGCATCTTCGTCACCGCCGAGTTCAACTACGACACGTTGGCCCAGCGCCTGCGCGAGATGGCTTTCCTCAACAAGGGCCTGGAGATTACGCTGACTGACGAGCGCACCGCCGACCCCAAGACCGGGGAAGCGCGCCGCGCCGAATTCCGTTACGCCGGCGGCATCTCCGAGTTCGTCAAGCACCTCAATCGCGGCAAGAGTGTGCTGCACGACAAGCCCATCGTCATGGAAGCGTCGCGCGACAACGTCGAGATCGACATCGCGCTGCAATACAACGACAGCTATTCCGAGACGGTGTTCAGCTTCGCCAACAACATCAATACCGTGGACGGCGGCACGCATCTTTCCGGTTTTCGCGCGGCGCTCACGCGCACCATCAACTTCATCGGCCAGCAGATGGGCCTGTTCAAAGATCTAAAAGAAAGCCTGAGCGGCGACGACGTGCGCGAGGGCCTGGTGGCTGTGGTGAGCGTGAAGCTGTCGCAGCCGCAGTTCGAAGGCCAGACCAAGGGCAAGCTCAACTCCGACATCGCCGGCACCGTGCAGGCCTTCGTCAACGAGCGCCTGGGAATGTATCTCGAGCAGAATCCTCCTGTGGCGCGCCGCATTATCAACAAGGCGATTGAAGCGGCCCGCGCACGCGAGGCGGCCCGCAAGGCGCGCGACCTGACGCGGCGCAAAGGCGCGCTCGATGGTGGCGGCTTGCCCGGTAAACTGGCCGACTGTAGCGAGCGCAATCCCGAACGCTGCGAACTCTACCTGGTGGAGGGCGAATCGGCCGGCGGCACAGCCAAGCAGGGACGCGATCGCAAGTTCCAGGCTATCCTGCCGCTCAAGGGCAAGATTCTGAACGTGGAGAAGGCGCGCTACGACAAGATGCTCGGGCACGAAGAAATTCGCGCCATGATCACCGCGCTCGGGTGCGGCATCGGCAAGGACGATTTCGATCCGGCCAAGGTCCGCTACGGAAAAATCATCCTGATGACCGACGCCGACGTGGACGGCTCCCACATTCGCACCTTGCTGCTCACGTTCTTCTTCCGCCACATGACCGAGCTCATCAAGCGCGATCATGTGTATATCGCGCAGCCGCCGCTTTACAAGATCAAGAAAGGGCGCTTTGAGCAGTACATCAAGGACGACCGCGAATTTGTGAAGGTGATGGTGAAGCGCGCGTCGGAAGGCATGGTGGTGCGCCACGGAGAGACCGCGAGCCGCATCGAAGGCGCCGAACTCACACGCTTCATGGCCACCCTCAATGAGTATCTCGGCTTTGTGGAGAAAGTGGACAAGCGCATCCGCAACGAAAAACTGACCGAGATGCTGGCCCGCGCCGAGCTGAAGAATCGCGCCGATTTTTCGTCAAAGGACGGCAAAGGAATTCCCGACAAGATTGCCGATCTGCACGCGAAGCTGGTTGAGCTTGCCGATGAGTTCCAGTTCAAGGTGAACAAGCCGGTGGAGGACGAGGAGCACCACACCTGGTCCGTCTGCTATACCGACGCCCAGGGCGCCACGCGTTGCATTGACTGGACGCTCGCTTCCAGCCCCGAATTCCGCCAGATGATGGCGAAGTACTCGCTCATCAAAGAGTTTCTCGAGCCGCCTTTCCTGGTGGAGTATGCGGTCAAAACTGCCGCGGCCGCATCGGACGACGAGGAAGAAACGGAAGGCGCCGAGGCCAAGACTGAAACCAAGACTCCCGCTCGCACCGCACGCAACCTGCGTGAGCCGGTAGAAAAGCAGACCGCCCGCGAGCTCTTCGCCTACATCGTGGAGCAAGGCAAGAAGGACTACCAGGTGCAGCGCTACAAAGGCCTGGGCGAGATGACGGCCACGCAGCTTTGGGAAACCACCATGGACCCCGAGCACCGCACCTTGCTCTCAGTGAAGCTCGAGGACATTGCAGAAACCGAGGCCATCTTCACCACTCTTATGGGCGAAGACGTGGAAGCTCGCCGCAAATTCATCGAAGACAACGCGCTGGACGTAAAGAATCTCGACATCTAACGATGCAGGGCGCGAAGGCTGGATCCTGGGCGAGTCTGATTGCAATGCAAACGAGAATGGTGCCCGATAGGCAATGTTCGAGTATTTGCTTGGGCAGCCTATCCGCAGAACCCATCGGCAACCTGCGTTAATCGGTCTGCCTTCCCCGCTCTAGTTTGGTGGTATCGTAGCCCTTGGCCGCCAGGCGGCTTGTAATTTCGGCATAAAGCTTGTCATCCATTTTCGCAGTGCGGCTCAAAATCCATAGATACTTCCGGCTCGGTTCGCCGACTACAGCGTACTCGTAGTTCGGGCTCAGGTCGATAATCCAATAATCCCCAAAGAACGGCCAGAAGAATGTCACCTTAAGCTTTGACCCGGTCTTCCGGTCAACAACCTGAGCCCAGCCGTTCGCTTGGGTTAGCTTGCCTTCCCGAGTCTTGCAGGTATTCACCACGCTGATTTTGCCGTCAGAACGGAGGGAATAAGTCGCCGTCGCGTTGCTGTCGCACTTGCGCTCGAAGCGATTGGGATACCTTGCGATTTCAAACCAGCGTCCCGTGTAGCGGCTAAGGTCAACCTTCGGGACGGATTCCAGGGGAACCTCACCGAATACCGCTCGAACCACAGAAAACACCCCAACCAAAGCGAGGCCAAGATAGATGAGCTTCCGCGAATTCATTAAGAATCTCCACGGTCGTGCAGCGCCGGCACTAATTTACAACGGGAGCACCCACACGGTAGCAACACCACGCGACTGAGCAGTCAGCCCCGGTGCAAAGCAGCTTGAGTTCCTGCGCTACCTACGTTGTCAACTGAAGTTGCGATTTCGCCATTTCTGCCACTTCTTTAGCCCCCTTGGCATAGAGCGCCTCTTCGTCGGGAGCAAGCGCGTACAGCAGCTTCAGAAACTCTCCCGCATGAACACGCTCCTCGTCCGCTATGTCTTTGAGCACTGCCACGGCAAGTTTGTTTTCGGTTGACTCTGCAAGCTGCATATACATCTGAGTCGCTTCGTACTCAGAGGCGACCATAAAGCGAATCGCTCTCACGAGTTCCTCGTCCGTGAGTTTTCTGCCGTTCGCCAACTCTGAAAAGGGTGACCCGAACTGTGGCATATCGTTCTCCTTTGCTTCATGCACCTTCACGCGCTAAAGATTAAATTGCGGCTTTGAGTGCTATCACGTTTGTAGTTCCGTTACTTCCAGAGGTCTGAGCGGAATTGACCATTGCGGCAATGTCCTGCTTTTATTGTTGCAACTCCGCAATCTGGACGGAGTGATTTAAAGCCGAGGTCCTGATCGAGTCGGACACAGGCCACATTTTTGCGTTGTCAATGAGAGGTCCCGATGAAACGACTTGTCCTGGCCGGATGGCTCCTCGCATGCGCCGTTACGAGCTCTGCCGCCCAATCGGCCGGCACGAACCCCCTCGCCACCGCGCGAGTATTCTCCCTCAACGACACGCCCGCGAAGACCTCACCCAACGGCTCCGTGGGGCGCAATGTCTTCAGCGGCACGCTGACCACTGGCGAGTCCGTGGCAGTGCACGAGACCACGCAGCCTGCCGGGGCCGCGCCCAACCCCGCGCACCGCATCCAGCACTCGGAAGTGATCGTCGTCGAGGAAGGCACTCTCGAGTTCGAGCACGACGGCAAGGTCGAGCGCGCCGGAGTGGGCAGCATCATTTATGTAGCTTTCGGAACCCTGCACGCCGTAAAAAATGTGGGGGCCGGTCCCGCCAGGTACGTCGTCATACAGATTGGCGGAGATACGAAGAAATAACCGAGGGCCGCATTCACTTACGCCCCGCGCACATGGCCGCGCCCATGGCTCTTCACCGCATACATGCGCGCGTCGGCCGTACCGACGACGGCATGCACCTGGATGCCGTCGTCGGGCGCGGAGGCCAGGCCTACGCTGGCGCTCACATTCAGCTTCAGCCCGTTCTTCATGCGGAACTGCGTTTCCATCAGGGCGCGATGCATGGTCTTCGCCTGCTCGAGAGCGGCTACGGCATCGGTCTCCGGCATCAGGATCACGAACTCGTCGCCGCCGTAGCGAAAGCACAAATCCTGTTTGCGGCTCAACTCCTGAAGCCTTTGTCCGGTCAGCGCCAGCAGTTCGCTGCCGACAAGGTGTCCGTGTGCGTCGTTCACCAGCTTGAACCGATCCAGGTCAAGGAACGCCAGGCTTACGGGCAACCGTGTTTTTTTTGAGCGTCGCAATTCGCGGTCCAGCACGTTGTACAAATGGCGCACGTTGTGCAGGCTGGTGGTGTCGTCGGTAATGGTCAGTTGCTGAATGCAGGCCACGTCGCGCGCGTTTTCGATGGCGATGGCTGCGTGGTCGGCCAAAATATGAAGAAAGGCAATCGTGTAGTCCGACATCTCGGCGCGAGGGTTCAGGATCTCAATGACGCCGTGTATGCCCTTGCGTCCACGCAACGGCATGGCAATCGCCCCGCGCACGACATGCGAGCCGCCGGCGCCGGACTGTTGTAAACGAGAATCTTCTTCTGCCTCGGGAACGATAACGGTCTCGCCGTGTTCGAGAACCCATCCGGCAAGACCCTCGCCCACTTTCACTCGCAGACCCTTCAATGCTTCTTTCTGATCGCCTCCGGCAATGGCGCAATAGAGCTCCTGGCTCGGTTCGTCGAGCATGAGCAGCATCCACAACTCCGCCTCCACCATCCGCTCCATCTGCTCAAGGATGGTGCGCAGAATTGTGTCCAGATCGAAGCTTGAGGCGAGCGATCGCGCCAGTTGATGAAATACCAGCAGATCGGCGAGCGGGATGCGTCCTTCCGTTTCGTTTGGCATGTCTTAGCCCTGGGGAGTGGGTTTTCATCATTCTGACAAGCAGTTGAGCGCGCGCAACGGCTGCTTGTTAATTCCACGTCAAGTGCACCCGGATCGATAATCGTTGCGAAACCCAACTCAGCCGCCGATGTGTACCATCGAGCGCGACGGCTTCATGAATTCCGGTTCACCGATATGATGTCGTGCTTCTTTCCCATGAATGGTACGCACAATGTAGGCGCGAAGTTCGTCGTCGCCGGCTCCGGCCCGCAACCGTCCGTAAAGATCGTGTTCCACCTGCGAAAACAGGCAGGTGCGAATCTTGCCATCGGAAGTGAGCCGCACCCGGCTGCACGCTCCGCAAAACGCCTGGCTCACCGGGGCGATGATGCCGATCTCGCCCACGCCGTCCGCAAAGGTATAGCGCCGCGCCGTTTCGCTGGCCTCGCGAGGAGGCAATTCCGTCAGAGGCATCGTGCGGCCGATGCGCTCCACGATTTCCTTTAATGTCACCACGATCTCCGGCGTCCACAACCGGCCCTCTTCGAGAGGCATGAACTCGATAAAACGCACCACAACGTCTTCTTCCCGGGCGAAGCGCGCGAAACCCTCGACCTGTTCGTCGTTGAAGCCGCGCATCAGCACGCAATTGATTTTGAGCGGGGTAAGCCCCGCGGCGCGCGCGGCGCGAATGCCCCGGAGAACCACCGGAAAGCTTCCAGGGACGCGGGTGATCTTCTCGAAGGTCGCCGCATCCACCGCGTCCATGCTTACCGTCACGCGGTTGAGCCCGGCGGCTTTGAGCGGGCCGGCGAGCGACTCCAGCAGATGGCCGTTGGTGGTCAGGGCAAGGTCCAGCGCCTCGCCCGCTGGCGTGCGCATGCGCGCCAACTCCTCGACCAGCTCAACGACCCCCCGCCGTAAAAGCGGCTCGCCACCAGTCAATCGCACCTTGGTAATTCCCAGGCCGGCAAAAAGCCCGATCATGCGCAAGTACTCTTCGTTGGCCAATTCCGGATACTGCGCGCCCACCTCGCCCGTGCGGCAATACACGCACTTGTAGTTGCAGCGGTCGGTGATGGAGACACGCAGATCATGGATCACGCGCCCGTGGCTGTCGGTCAGCGGGGGGTGCGGCGTCAGGTTGGAAGCGACGGATGGGGAAGCGGAGGCCATCGGCTATCTAAGCCTATACCCTTTGGGGGCGCGCCTTGAAGGATGAGGAAGAACCGGTGGCGCGCTCGCGCAGGTCGATCGAGGAGATAGCATACAAAGAGCAAAGATGCCGCGGTCGCGATTGCGGCATCGAGATTTCAGCAAGGGATTCAGGAATCATGCCGGCAACGGGAGCCAGACCGATTGGTACAGCGGACGAAGCAGGCGCGGCGCGGGCCGTGCGGCAGATGTTCGACTCGATTGCACCGCGCTACGACCTGCTGAATCACGTGCTCTCGGCCAACGTCGACCGTCTTTGGTGGCGAAGGGCGGCGCGGCGGTTTCGCGATGTTCTGGCCCGGCCCGACGCGGAAATTCTGGATATCTGCTGCGGCACCGGCGATCTGACTATGGCTTTACTGAAGTTGCGTCCACAGGGAGCGCGGCCGGTTTTAGCCGGCGACTTTGCCCGCGCCATGCTGCGCCGCGGAGCGCAAAAATTTGGTGGGCCGGCCCTCCAAACGCCCGGCAACGGTAAGGAATCAGCGGCAAAGCCTTACGCAATCGCCATCGAGGCCGATGCGCTTCATCTCCCGCTGCGCAGCGAGTCGCTCGATCTGATTGTGACGGCCTTTGGCTTCCGCAATCTCGCCAACTACGCAGCCGGTCTCAGCGAGTTTCATCGCACGCTCAAACCGGGCGGCCAGTTGGGGATTCTCGAGTTCAGCGAGCCGGGCGGACTGATGGGCAAGGCCTATGCGCTCTACTTCCGGCGCGTGCTGCCGGCCATCGGCAGGTTGATTTGCGGCAAAGACGGTCCCTACAACTACCTGCCAAGTTCGGTCGGCGCCTTTCCGGCGCCCAGTGAGCTGCTGGAGATGCTGCGGCAAGCGGGTTATGTGGACTGTGCCTGGCAGCCCTATACCTTCGGCATCGCGGGGTTGTACACCGCCACGCGGCCACCGATAGTCTAAAAGGACCATGACCCCCACCGTCTCCAGTTCGCGGGCCACCGGGCCTTCCGCTCCGAGCTTCTCTGCCGAGAAGCGGCGCGTGGCGTTGCTCTCCATGGCGGCGGCGGCTGTGATGACGGTGCTCAAGCTCGGCGCCGGCCTGCTCTCCGGCTCACTGGGCGTGCTCTCTGACGCGGCGCACTCGGGGCTCGATCTCGCCGGGTCGGCGCTCACCTTCTTCTCCGTCAACGTCAGCGACAAGCCGGCCGACGAAGACCATACCTACGGCCACGGCAAAATTGAAAACCTGTCGGCGTTTGCCGAGTCAGGCCTGATGGCCTTCTCCTGCGCGTGGATCGTGTGGGAAGCCGTCGCGCGCATCATTTACCATACCGTGAATCTCCACCACTCCCTGTGGCCGGTGCTGGTGCTCGTCACTTCCATCGTCGTGGACCGTTGGCGCTCGCGGCAGTTGCGCGCGGTGGCTCTGCGCACCGGATCGCCGGCGCTGGCCACGGACGCCTTCCACTTTGCCTCAGACATTTGGGCCACCTTCGCGGTGCTGGCCGGATTGGTTACTACGTGGCTCGGATCGCGCTTCGGCATCGCCGCCCTGCAATACGCCGACCCCTGCGCGGCCATCCTGGTTTCGCTCCTGATTGTGCGCATGGCCTTCCGCCTGGGTCATGAAGCGGTGGGCGCGTTGATGGATGAGATCCCCGCGGAAACCCGGCGGCGGCTGATGCGCGAGGTGGAGCGCGTGGATGGCGTGCTGGCCGTGGAGCGCGCGCGAGTGCGGCGCGCAGGCGCCGGCTACTTTGCCGATCTCACGCTGGCTCTGCCGCGGCGATTCACCTTTGAGCACTCCGGCGAACTGGTCAATGCCGCGACGGCCGCCGTGCATCACGTGCTCCCTGGGGCCGACGTGACCATCCACACCATCCCCCGCGAATCCCGGACCGAGAGCATTTTCGATCGCGTGCGCGCCGTAGCCGCGCGCAACAATGTTTCGGTGCACGATCTCAGCGTCCAGTCGCGTCACGGGCGCATGCAGGTCGAGCTGCACGTCGAAATCGACGAAAACAAGAAGCTCAGTGAAGCGCACAGCTTTGTCACCGCAATGGAAGCCGAGATTCTGCGCAACGTCCCCGAGATCGACTCCGTGCTGACGCACATCGAGAGCGAGCCTGCCACGATCGAGCAGCCGGACGACTTCGTTATCGAAGACCGCAGGATTGAGTTGGCGCTGCACGCCGCAGCCGCCGGAATCCACGACATCATGGACGTGCACGCCATCGCCGTGGGCCGCACGCGTGAGCACATCTCCGTCACCTGCCATTGCACGTTGCCCGACGATCTGCCCATGCACCGCGTGCACGAAGCCATCACGGAGCTTGAAGACCGCTTTAAGCTGGAGTGCCCCGAGGTGTACCGCGTCACCATCCATCCCGAGCCGGTGACGGATAATACCCGATAGAGAGTGCGGCGCAATGCGCGTCCCCGATCAGAACTCATGAATACCCGCGCCATCGCGAACTTCTTTCAAGTAGCCTCGCTGCTGCTGCTGCTCGTGGCCGTAGCGCTGCTGGCCGCCATTGCGACCATGCATTTCGCCATTCACGGCGCCGAGGTGCAGGTGCCTGCGTTGATGGGCATGACGGTGGCCGACGCCCTTAGCGAAACCGCCGGCATGGGCCTGAATCTCGACGTCGACAACCGCTACTATTCGGGCGACGTGGCTGCCGGTCACATCCTGTCGCAGTCGCCCGCTGCGGGCACCGTGGTGCGCCGCGAGTGGCATGTGCGCGTGGCAGAGAGCCTGGGGCCGCAGAAGGTCGACGTGCCCGATACGGTGGGCGTGGATGAGCGCGTGGCGTCGCTGGAGCTGCGCCGCGCGGGTCTTGAGGTGGGTGAGATTGCGCGCCTTCCCGACAAGGATGCCGCGGCGGGAACGGTGCTGGCGCAGGATCCGCCCGCGCACGCGCAAGGCATTGAGCAACCGAGCGTGAACCTGCTGGTGGCCGCGCCGGACGCCGAAACGCCGGATGGCTATGTGATGCCGGACTTCGCGGGATGGCCGATCTCCAGCGCCAACGCAGCGTTGGCGAAGGCCGGCATTCGCACCGGGCCGCCCCAGCTTGTGGATGTGCCGGTGGCTGCGATGGGCAGCGGAGATGCGCCTCTTCGTCCGCCGGCTAAGCCGGGATCCGTGCTGTCGCAGTCGCCCGCCGCCGGCTCGCGCATCGACCAGAGCACGATGGTTCATTTCACGGTGGTGAAGTAGAAGCAGACAGGAGAAAACGGCATGGCACTCAACGAGGACTTGGAGAAAATTGGCATCCAGGAGCGCGAACTGCACCTGCCGCGCCTGGACGCACACGTCGCCTGGGATCTCGGCACGCGCATTCGCGCCCTGGCGACGGA
>Ga0302320_10007152_pt1 | contig 24625 bp, 18 predicted proteins | sample Bog_T0_3_FD_202130 | JGI IMG/M metagenome (GOLD analysis project Ga0302320, IMG submission 202130) | Peat permafrost microbial communities from Stordalen Mire near Abisko, Sweden - Bog_T0_3 | ecosystem: Environmental > Terrestrial > Soil > Wetlands > Peat | place: Sweden: Abisko, Stordalen Mire...
GGTTTCGGTCGAGGAGACGAAGAACTCTTTGCTGAGCGGGAAGCGCCCCTCGCGGGTGACGCCGTCGACGGTGAGGTCGTCGACGAAGCCGCCGTCGACCGTCGACACCGTGAGCTTTACACGCGCCCAACCTTCGATACCGGCATCGCTACCGACCGTGGGGTGCACCTCGTAGAAGTGCCCGCCGTCGAGGCCGTACGTGTTCTCGCCGACGACGAAGCCCGCGATTCCGCCGTCGGCGTTGCTCACGATGCCGATCGTGAGGGCGGCGTTCGGCGCCCCGGAGGAGAGGAATACGAAGCCGCCGATCTGGTTGGCTCCGCTGGGCGCGACCATCCGGACGAAGATGTCGCATTGCAGCGAGTAGCGGGTACCCGTCACCGCTGGGGAGGGCTGGATATAGGCTTGGAGTGCGTTGCTACCGCTGCCTGGGTCGCCAGTGATGTGAATCGAGTGCGGCGCCGAGGCCCAGGCCTCGGAGGACGTGGTGAGCACGCCACCGTTGTTGACGACGAGCTGCCCGAAGGAGCCCGGGTCGCTGTTCTCGTCGAAATCGTCGCACGCGAGGCTGGCGCCGTCGGGGATGACGAAGTTCTTGCAGAACTGAGACGAGTCCCACGGAGCCCCCTTGCCGGCCGCGTCGCTCGGACCGGCGTCGGCGTGGCTGTCCATATGCCCTGCGTCTCTCGAACCCCCGTCCAGCTTCGCGTCGCTTGCCGGGCTATCGCGCAGCGTCACGTCATGGGGCGGCGTCGCGTCGTTGGGCGTCGGCGCGTCGTGGAGTGAGGCATCACGCTGCGTGGCATCGCGCTCCGCGGCGTCATCGTGGAGAGCAACGTCGTGTGTCGACGACGCGTCTGGAGCCGAGCCTCCGGAAAGGCCGGACAAGTTCGCACAAGCGCCAGCGAGAGAAGCCAGGCATGCCAGGACGGCGAGCGCCCGTGACCGGCGTGGTGTGAGCCGGCCCTGGGGTCGCATCGCTTCAACGTAGCACGTTGAGCTGCACCCGACGGGCTGCGCGCCTGAGCGGCACCGCGCCCGCCGAGCGTGAGCCCACGACTGGCGAACGGGCGTCATGTCTGAACGTGCGTCGGCAGGGTGAAACTGAACGTGCTCCCGGCGCCGAGGGTGCTCTCTGCCCAGATCCTCCCACCGTGCCCTTGTACGATACACTTGGAGATATAGAGACCGAGCCCGACGCCCCGTCGATCATTCTTCTGGACCTGAACGAAGCGCTCGAAAATGGCCTCCAGCTTGTCGGGGGGAATCCCGACACCCGTGTCGCGGACAGCGAATCGAAGCTCCGGTCCGACACACTCCACGCGGAGAGTGATCTTCCCGCCTCGCGGCGTGAACTTGATGGCGTTGCTGAGAAGGTTGACGAGCACCTGAAGAATCCGTGCAGGATCAAGCGCGACGAGCGACAGCGGCGGCACGATTTCCGCCAGCAGCGAAATGCCACTTGCCTCCGCCTGCTCATGAAACGTGTCCACGGCCTCCCTCACGAGAAGGCCTGGGTCAGCATGCTCCGGTACCACTCCGAGGACGCCAGCCTCGATACTTGCGAGATCGACCAGATCGCCGATGAGGCGATTCATGCGACCACCCGAGCGCTGAATGCGATGGGTGTAGAACAGAATCTTGGGAACCCGATTCTCGCCCGACACTTCGGTCTCGATGAACCCGGCGAACGCGATGGCTGCAGAGAGCATGTTTCGCAGATCGTGGCTCACCACGCCGAGAAACTCGTCGCGCGTCGCGACCGCCTGATCCGCACGCTCACGTTCGCGCGAGAGATCCTTGTCCGTCTCGGCGCGTTCGACGGCGAGGACCGTGGCGTGCTCGGCTCGCTCTTCCCGGAGCGCGTCGTCGGCGTCGGCCCGCTCCGCCTGAAGCGCTTGATCCTCTCCCAACCTCTCGGCCGCAACGCTCCTGGGAGAACGCGTGACGAGTGATCGTCGATCGGTCCTCGCGCGCGCCGCCGCGAGTACACCGTCGGCGCGTGCGCGAGCCGTGCTGATGACTGCGTCCGCCGTTTCGTCGAGCGCGCTCGGCCCATCCCCGAGAGCATCATCGGCCTTCTCCCTCTCGACGCGCAGACTTTCGTCGGTCTGTTTGCGCTCGGCGGTCGGTTGCGGGGGATCGGAGGGCATCGTGTGACGGTATCCGTGAGCAACCCTGACGTTTATGCATGGACCGGGCCACCGGTCCGTCTGCGGGACGACATAGGAGTTCCGAGCAAGCTGGCGGCTCGACACCCCGGCACCGCTCGTCAGACCGGTCGCAATACCGCCTCACGTCGCCATGAGTGCGTGAGGTCTCACGTCCGGCCCATTCGCGACGGAGCCGCCTGGGGTCGTTCATGGTCAGCCGCTCGGGCGACGTCTCTTCGGAGCGGCGTGCACGGACAGAGGGCCCGTTCGAGCTCGCGGTCGCGCTCCGCTGCTCGGACCGCACAAGGGTCCATGCTACCGTCACGGTGTGCCACGGTTCGTGCTGTTGCCCGGCTATCTCGCTGGCTGCGACGCCAGCTTGCGGCGTCACGCAGTGTTCATCCTGCTCGTCTCCTGCGGTGCGCGGACGGACCTGGACCTCGCGGAGGTCTCGGTCTCTGACGCCGCCAGCCGTTCACCGGTCGTCGATGCAACGCTCGACGCCGTCATTTCCGCCGATGGATCGGGCGAAGCACGCACTCCCGTCGATGCGCGAGCGCCCGTCGATGCGCGAGCGCCCGTCGATGCGCGAGCGCCCGTCGATGCGCGCTTTCTTCTCGACGCGCGCTCGACGCTCGACGCGTTCGCTTCGTTGGACGCCGCGAATGATTCGGGAGTCGATGCCCCCACGATGGCCTGCTCGACGCACGCCGTCGTCATCGACGAGTGCGGCATCCCTTCGTGCTGCAAGTTCGAAGTGATGTGGACCTGCGGGAATCAGGCATTCAGCGTCAGCGGCGCGTGCCAGAGCACGGCAGGCGGATACGAGGGCGAGTGCAGCGTGAACGGCGTGCCGTCCAGCATGTTCTCGGCTGCGAGCGCGTGCCTATGCAACGACGCGGGTGCGCTCGGAGCGTTCGTCGAGTCGCTCTGCGAAGTCTCGCCTCCGCCCTAGTCCTTCGCAACGGAGCGCTTGTGATTCTGCGTCACTCCTTCCGTTTCGCCGCGTGGCCCGCGGCGGCGTCCGCCATGGCGACCATACGATGGAACAACGTGCACATGAGGTACAGCAGGTAAAAGAGCCCCGCGAAGTAGGCGCCGCGCGCAGGAACGGCTCCAGACGCGCCCGTGATCAGCACACCGAACGCGAGCGCGCCGAACGTCATGTTCGCGGCAAACAGCGAACGCGAAAGCCCGGAGTCCTTGCCGTCCGTCATCCGGCGACGCGCCGAGAGGAGCGAGAGGGTGAGCGAGCCGATGCCGATAGCCGACACGACACAACACCGCCGCCAGAGGCTGGACGGAAAGAGCTCCAGCGCTTCGAGCAGAACTGGCAGCAACGACAGAAAGACCAGGGCCACGGCGGAGGTGACGAGGTTGCGCACCCGAAACGAGATGACCTCGTTGGACGCAACGGCGGCGCCTCGGTCGATGGACGTGACGATTCCGGCGAATCCGGCCAGTGCAACGGCAGCGCCAAGGAAGCCCAGCAGCACCGCGATGTCGTTTCCGGTCATGGGGGCTGCGTCGAGCGTAGACGAAGCCAGCGCTGGACGTCACCTCGCGCCAGCGGTCCCGTGTCGCGCCCGCGCACCGGCGCGAGCTCCCGCGTCGATTCGAGTCTCATGCCTGAACGGCCCGCCGGATCTGCGCGGGGTCACGCGCGTTCTCGACGGCCACCGGAAACTCGGCGACCATGCGCCGTGCTTCAGCTCGAGGCCCTCAACGACCGTGCGCGTCCGCCACGAGACGTCGGGGGACGTGCGGCCGTGTCGTGGGCGACACCGTCGGATCTCGAGACGTTCGCGAACGAGGCGGTGGCGCAGCTGCGCGCGCGTCGGACGGAGCTCGCCAGGGGCCACGGAGAGCGGGTGTCCACATGGATCGACCGTCGCCTCGACTCCGACGCGCTCGAGTACCTGGATCGCCCAGACTATCCGGAAGCACGAAAACTGCGTCAAGTACGGCTGCTGCACCTCCAGAACGTCGCTACTGGCACGTATCGGCGGTGTCTCTCCATCCTGCGACCGGCTCTGGACGCCAGCGCCGCGCAGCGTGAGGACGGGTGCCCTCGCGTGCTCGAGCTCGCGGCAGGTTCCGGGGAGCTGACGATGGAGCTGGCGCGGCTCATTGCGAAGTCCGGAGCCTCGATCGCGTTGACCGGTTCGGACGTGGTCGACGCGTACGTGGACGACGCCAACCGACGCGCGCACGCCCTCGGCCTCGCGGCGCGCTTCCGCCACATGGACGCGTTCGAAATGGCAGGCGTGGCGCCCGGAGAGCTGGACGTCGTCTTCATCGCCCAGAGCACGCATCATTTCACGCCCGGGCAGCTGGCGCGCATGATCGCTCGGGCGGGCTCGGTGGGCGCCCGGCATTTCGTGAGTATCGACGGCTACCGCAGCGTGCTTCTGCTCGCGCTGTTGCCGCTCCTCGCCGCCGTGACGCTGCAGCGCGAGCACATGCACGACGCTCTCCTGAGCGCGCGAAAGCTGTATTCGCAGCCCGAGCTCGCCCTGATCGCCGAGCTCGCCGCGCCTCGGGCGAAGATCCGCGTCGAGTCGCACTTTCCGGCGTACAGCGTTCTCCGCGTCGATTTCCCGCCGCCGGAGGTCACGTGACACAGGCCGCGCCGGCGCTCAGGCTCGTCGAGCGGACGAAGAACCACGCGATCGGCGTGATCCTCTTCGTCATGCAGGATGCGATGACGTCCGCGCCGCCGTCGGCGACCGTCCGCAGCGCCATCGGCAAAGTGTACGAGAGGTTCGGCGATCAGGTATCGCTGCTGATCATCGTCATGGTCGGGGAAGGCTTCGGGGTCGCCATCCAGCGCGCCGCGACGAGCACGCTCGCAACGCTCCTGCGGCCCTCCCTGCGCGTCCGCTTCGTCGTCGACGTCCAGACCGGCGTTCGCGACCTGTTCGGCCCCGAAGCGTGCGACGACGTGGTGCGGCTGTGCGAGACGAACCTCGCAGCCCCCTCTCGCCACTGAACCGTCGCGGCGCGACGTCAGCTCACGACGTGGAGACGCGTCCGCCATGACGAGGCGCTGGGAATGCGCTCGAGCACGCCACGCCCATACGTTCGGTAGAGCGCCAGATCGTCGAGGTGCACGTACCCGATGTGACACCCGCACGACACCTTCGGACATGGCCGCTCGCGCAGCGACGCATCGAACGTCCCGTCGTAGAGGTTGCCGATCACCTCGTCTACGAAGTGGCAGCGTCGCACCGCACCGACCCCGTCCACCGACACGACGCTCGCTCCGGCGCGACACGAGCGACCGAGGCTCGGATGGGCGACCATGTTCGTGCGGAAGTGCGGATCGATCCGCTCGAAGGCGGCGATGTCCGTCTCTTCATAGCGCTCGAGCCGCTTGGCTGCGTTGATCCAGAGGTACACTTCATCCGGTAGGTCGTCGCGTAGCCGCGCGATCTCGCCCGCGAACCGGCGAAAACCCACCACGCCACAACTGACCCGTACGCCGAGCGCGCGCAGCGCCTTCACCTTCTCCACGAACGCGGCGCGCGCCACCCAGTCGGGGTGGTACGTCGCCCAGAGAGCCACCCGGTCGGGCCTCACGCGCTCGACCCAGCGCAGATCGCACGAGAGGTTCGTCTGGATGGCGGCGCAGTCGACGTGGTCCATGAGAGAGAGTGTGACGAGCGCGTCCTGGTACGAGCGGCGTATGAGCGCCTCGCCCCACGGCGTGAAGAGAATGCCCACCCGGTCGTTGCGGCGCTCCGCGATCCAGGCCACGAATCGCGCGAGCGCCCGACGGTCTTCTGCGAGCTCCGAGCGTGAATCGACCTTCTTGGCGAACGGGCAATACTCGCAGCCGTAGTTGCAGCTCTCGAGCGGCCCTCGGTAGAGGAATGACAGCTGCATCGGACTTCAGCGAACCAAGAACGCGCCCATCCGCGAGCGGACGGCCGACGAATAGAGCCACGGTCCGATGGTGTCGGATCGCTCGAGGCCAAGGTCCGTGAGAGTGAGCCGGTCGCCCGCGACGCACGCGGCCCCCGCGGCGGTGAGCTCCTTCATCATCGGCAGATCGCTCCACAGATCGCTGCCGAAGCGCGCGCGGTACAGCGCGAGGTCGAGCCCGTCGGTCGTGAAGAGCGCATACGCCACCCACCGCCGGCGCTGCTCGTCGCCATCGAGCGCGAAGCCCCAGCGCGCTTCACCGAAGCGCTCGTCGGCGAGCCAGGAACCGAGGATGGCGCGAACGCCGCTCGCGCTCACGGCCCACTCCGTCGAATAGTGCAGCCCGCGGGTGTACGAACGCGCGCCGGGGCCAAGGCCGACCATGCCCTCGTCTTGCACGCAGTAGACCGGCCCGCTCGCGTCTGGCCGCTTCTTCTGGAACATGCGCATCGAGACCTGCTCGTAGCCGGCCGCGCCGAGGAGGTCGCGCGCCTGGCGGTAGAGCGACAGGCGCACGTCGTCCCAGCTTCGCTGACGCTTGGAGAGCGACGTCACGGGCCTGACGTAAAGCGGATAGAGGTAGAGCTCTTCGGGGCGCCACTCGAGGGCGGTTTGCAGCGAGCGCTCCCAGCTCGCCTCCGTCTGGTCCGGCAGGCCGTAGATGAGGTCGATGTTGAGGACGGGGAAACCTGCCTGCCTTATGGCGTCGATCGCGGCGAAGACCTGTACGCTCTTCTGCGGCCTCAGCACGGCGGCGCTTTCGGACTCGACGAAGCTCTGCACGCCGATCGAGATGCGCGAGATCCCTCGACCCCGGAGTACGTCCAGAGACTCGCGGGAGCAGGTCTCGGGGCTCGTCTCGACCGAGCCCGGCGTCTTCGTGAGGTCGAGGCCCATCGCGCGCTCCGCGACGTCGAGCAGCCGTGCGAGCGCTGGCGCGTCGAGGAGCGTGGGCGTCCCACCGCCGATCGCGAAGCGCGCATACGACGTACGATCGCCGAGCGCCTCCGCGACGCGCTGCGCCTGCCGCTCGAGGGCGATGACGTAGCGATCGACCACCTCCACGGGCGGGTTGGGCGTCGTGAACAGGTTGCAGAACCCGCAGCGCATCTCACAGAACGGCACGTGGATATAGAGCGAAAGGCCGCGCGTGGCTTCGTCGCGCCACACGTCTTCGAGGCGACGCACGGGAGCGAGGGGACCATATGCCGTCTTGTGCGGGTAGGCGTAGACGTAAGCGTCATACGGCGTGGCGGCGAGGCGAGCGGCGAGTGTGGAGACCGGATCAGTCACGCGGCGATCATATCAGGCGAGCAGCAGCTCCGCGTAAGGGACGTCCCACACGACGGAGTGCGCGAGGCGGTGACCGCTGTACCCGTCTTCGCCGTAGGCCGTGCCGTGGTCCGAGCAAACGACACCGAACGCCGGACCTCGCGCGCGCAGGGCCTGCACGAGTGGAGGGAGGCATCGGTCGACGTACGAGAGCGCCGCACCGTGCGAGGCGAGCGTGTCCTCGGTCGCGCCGTGAAGGTAGATGCGATTCGGCTGGTGGAGGGCCGAGATATTGATGAACAGAAAGACGCGCCCCTCCGTGCGCGCCAGGACCTCGCACGCGAGCGCGACCTGGTTCTCGGTCGATCGCGGATCGGTGACGCCGAGCGACGGAGACCAGTGGCTCTCGTCGAAGAGCCCCGGAAACACGCGACCGAGCGGGTTCTTCTTGTTGAAGAAGCCGACGCCCCCGATGCACGCCGTGTGGTACCCACGGGCGCGCAGGCCGGAGACGATGTCGGGGCCGTCGAGTACGACCGTGCGCGGCGAGGTCGACGTGCTCCCATCGAAGCGCAGCGCGAAGAGGCGTTCGTGGTCTCCAGAGGACGCCGGCGTCGGCAGGAAACCGGCAAAGAACGCGGCGTGCGACGCGTACGTGAAGCTCCCGGGAGAGTGCCTTTTCTCCCATCCTCCCGCGGGTAGGAGCGCCGTCAGGTTGGGCGTGCGCCCCGCCGCCGCGAGATCGCGCGCGACGTCGTAGCGGAGCGTGTCGAGCGTGATGAGAAAGAGGTCGTGCGAGCCGACGATCTCGTTCATGTCGACCATCGGCTCACCTTACTCCTCGCTCAGCGCGCGGCGTATCTGCCATTCATAAACGTCGAGCCCGTCGCGCTGGAGGTTCGGCAATAGGTCGCCGAACGCGTTGGCCTCGAGGATGCGGTGGCCGCCTCGGTCCGCCGTGAACATCACGTCGACTCCGACGTGGAGGCAATCGTGCAGCCCGAACACCGTCCGGCAGCTCTCGTGGGCGGCGGCGAGCACGGCCTCCGGGACGACCGACGCGAGCTCGCTCTCCGTGCCGCGCGACCCGCCGAGGTGCAGATTGGTGATAGGGTGACGGCTCTTTCGCATGACCGTGAACGCCACTTCGCCGGCGATGACCAGCATGCGAGTGTCGAAGAAGTGCGCCCCGATGCGCGCCTTCGGGACGGCGGCCTCGACGTGGGAGCCCTCGCGAAGCAAGAACGCGAGCAGGCGATCGATCGCAGCTGCGTCCGCGTACCGCCGAGGAGTGAGGGAGTTGTAGAGGCGGTCGCCCTCGATTTCCATGCTCGTGAAGAGCCACGGGCGCTCGGCATCGTACAGCGCCAGGCACGACGCCGACGAGCCGCACGAGAGCTTCACGAACACGCGCGACATCCCCGCCTCGTTCATGCGCGCGCGTAGCTCGCTCGGCGTCGCGACGTTCGCGAGCGCTTCGGGGGTCGGGACTCCGGCCCGAGCGAAGGCGACGGCGCAAGCGCGCTTGTCGAAGAGGCGGGCGATGCTCTCGGGCGCGTTCGTGCGGTGTAGCCACGGCCGTTTCGCGAGCGCGCGTTCGAGTTCCCCGAGCACACGCAAGAACCCGCAGTGCTGCTGACGTGGGGCAAGGATGCGCCCACGATCGTAGGCGAGCACGCGCACCTCGTCCGGGCTCACCGCCCACGCGCCGAGCATGCGCGCGTCTTCGAACCCTCGTGCGAGGAGGAGGCGGTCGACCTCGAAGCTCTCTCCCGACGAGTCGATTCGGACGAACGCGGGCTCTTCGGGCAGCGCATCGAGCGCGGATTCTACCGCAAGAGGTCCCTCGGCGAGTGCGCGCCAGGCGATCACCTCGGGCTCGGGTTGCCCCTGCCGCGCGAGCGCTGCTCGAAACAGGCTGACGCGTCGGTTCTCGGGGTTACCGATGATCACGAAGCGCCCTGCGGTCATGGGTCAGCTTAACCTATTGCCAACCGCGCGAGACTCCGTGATCCTGGAAGCGCTTCGACCCATGCGCCGCCTCGAAAACGCAGACGAAGAGAAGTTCTGGGAGGCGTGGGTCAAAGACGCCGTCTTCTACTTTCGCTTCGGGAAGATCGGCTCACCGGGCCAGACGAAGCTCAAACGGTTCAAGACCACCGCCGAAGCCGAGGCTGAGCTGAAGAAGAAGCTCGACGAGAAGCTCACACAGGGATTCTCCGAAGGTGACGGAGGGGACGAGGGCGATGCCGATGGGTCGACCGCCACCCATCCCGATCTTGAAGCGCGGATACTCGAAGACCCCGAAGATACGAGCAGCTACCTCGTCTATGCCGACTGGTTGAGCGAGCGCGGCGACCCGCGCGGCGACCTCATCACCGTCCAAGCGAAGCTGGCCCAGAGCCCGACGAGCGAGCTCAAGGCACAGGAAAAGAAGCTGCTGCATGACAACGGCGCGGCGTGGCTCGGCAGCTTTGCCGACGCGAAGGAGATCGATGCGGGCATCCGCTGGCGGCTCGGCTTCATCGACTCGTTCCGCCTCGGGCCGATCGACGATTACGAGACGAGCGAGCTCGACTTTCCGACGGCGCTCGAGGAGATCCTCGCGTTGCCCGGAATCCGGATGCTGCGCGAGCTGATCATCGGCTCCAAGTCGTATGACGATTACCCGACCAGCTGGGCGGATTGCGTCGAAGCGCTCGCGGAGCATGGAGTGCCCGCGGGCCTCCGGCGGCTCCAGATCACCCGAGGCGGATACTGGGACATCTCGAGCACGGAGCTAGGAAGCATCGAGTCGCTCTATCCTCACATGCCGAGGCTCCAGCATCTCTCGATCGAGATGGGCTCGATGGACTTCGGGAAGATGATCCTCCCGGAGCTCCGATCGCTCGAGGTCGTGACGGGCGGCTTGACGGCCGAGAACTTGCGCGCGATCCGCGATGCGAAGTGGCCGCACCTCGAGAAGCTCTTGCTCTACATCGGGGCGACCGAAAACGACTACGGCTGCGACGTCCAGATGGGAGACGTCCTCGCGCTCGTCCAGAGCGGCGCGTTCAACCACGTGCGATACCTCGGCCTCGCGAACAGCACGCTCGCCGACGAGATCGCCGCCGAGCTGCCGCGGACCGGGATTCTGCCGCAGCTCAAGACGCTCGACCTGTCGCACGGAACGTTCGGCGACGAGGGCGCGAAGGCGATGCTCGAGCACGCCGATGCGTACCGGCACCTCGAGACGATCGACCTCACGCACCACTACGTCTCGGACGAGCTCGCGGAGGAGCTCGCGAAGCTGGGCCCGAATGTGGTCCTCGCTGACGCGCAGTCCGCGGACGACCCCGAAGATCGTTACGTCGCCGTGTCGGAGTAGTGCCAACCCTTCCCGCTCCGCGCTCCATGGACTTCCGTGGACGGCGCAAGGCTCCGTCGACTCGGGTTCATTCCCGGATGGAATCGTACCGCTCTCGGTTCTCGCGACGGCGTATCTCCTGACCTGCCACGCTGGCCCTCGGCAGACGAAGGCGAAGCTGCTGAAATAGATCGCGAGGGCTGTTGAGCTCATTGAAGCGCAGATCCAGCTTCTCGAGATGGGCAAATGCCTCGGCGTGCGCGACGAGCGCGCCAAGCTCGCCGACGAGGTCGCAATGGCGAAGGTCAAGCTCGCGCAACCGAGAGAGCTGCGGGAACGCCAGGACGCTGTCGATCTTTCCACGCCCGCCCCACCCAGGGAGCGCTAGACGCCGGAGCTCGGGGAAGCCCGCCAACAACGACAAGGCCTCCTGTAGCGGCTCGGGCTCCGGAGGGAACTCCGCTCCGAGCGATCGCAGCGACCGAGCCGCCCGGAGGCGATGGAGCGTTGCGAGCGTGGCCACCCCTCCCACGAGCTCGACGTCGAGGAGCTGTGACGGAAGCTCGGCTCCAAGCTCGGCGTGATCGGCGTGAATCCGGAGCTCCTCGAGCTGGGGCCAAGCGGCAAGAAGCGCTCGCAGGTCGCCGGCGTCCTCAGCCACGGTTCCCTCGCGAAGGTCCCCGAGGAACAGCGACCGAACACGCGGAAACGACATCGCCGCTTCCGTGAGGACGGCGACGAAGCGGTCGTAGCGGGTTGGCGTTCCACGCGCCGCCCGCGACACGGAGGGGCCCACGACCAGCGCACGCAAGTGCCGAGCCGCGGGCAGCCGAGCCAGCAGCGGGACCATCTCGCTCAGCGAGATCTTCGAGGTCGCTTCGAGGCGCACCTCGTCGATCACTCCGAGTCGCCAGGTCGCCACGCAACCCGCGGCTCCCGTCCCTCGTTCGACCCCCGCCGTGACGCTGCGGGCATGCGCGGCCAGGCCGCCAAGAAGCTCGTCGTGAAGGTGCCTCAGAAGCTCGCCCGAACGGGCAAGGAGTCGAGAATGGCGCTCGGTCCCGTGCTCGTCGCCGAGCCGATGGAGCGCCACGTGGACCGAGAGCAGCTCGCCATACCCGTGTCCGGTGTCCGCAATCGCGTCCGCGTGTACAGCGAGGCGGTCGACGTCGTCGGGTGCGAGGAAGTCTAGCTCGCGAGCAACGGGTTCAGGCGCAGCGTCGAATCCAAGCGCCGTCTGGGCGACGATCGCCTTGTCGTACTGAGTCCGCGCGTGGTCGACCGTCACGAACTTGCGGGTGTTCGTCTTGCCGCCCGAGGTGACGTGGAAAGCCACCCCGTCGAGCTCGATGAGCCACTCCTCTTTACCTCGAACGAACCTCGGCACGTGTCACCCTCTCATCTGAGCCGCGCGTGACCTGCGCCGGCCACCGCTCGCGACAAGATAGGACGCCACACGGTCCGCGTGCCAGCACGCGCTCGAGCCCACCGGCAACGGCATCGGGCTCTTGTGTCGACGCTTGTCGAATCGAGGTCGATGCGCTGTCGCTGCGTCGAAGGCCCTGGGCGCGCGCGCTGAGGGCGTTCATCGACGGCGGAGATGGATTTGTTCACGAAGCTGCACCCGCCCGGCCACTCACGTGCATGAGACACGCTCTTTTCTGCTTCGCGACGTTGCTCGCGATGGTCGTGGCGACGGGGTGCTCGTCGGGCCACGCCAGCGTCGGGCCGCGCGACGGAGGCGACTGCACGGGAAGCTCGTGTGCCGACTCGTCGACGCACGTCGACGCGAGCCGCAAGAAGGACGCCAGCCCCGCGAAGGACGCGGCCATGGGTATGGGCTGCGGGGCGGCCGGCGAGGCGTGCTGTGAGAACGAGGCGTGCGCTCCGGGTCTCAACTGCTCCACGGGCGTCTGCGTGGAGGCGCGGACTGGGTCCGCAGGCGTCCCGTGCGCGACGAGCTCCGACTGCCCGAGCGGCATCTGCCTGCCGACGGGCCCAGGCGACGTCTGCACCACGACGTGCACGTCCGCGACTTCGTGCGTGCCGGGTTGGACGTGCGGGTCCGAGCTCGGCCAGCCGAGCGAGATCTGCAAGTGTACGTCCGCGCCCGAAGTGTGCGACGGGCTCGACAACGACTGCGACGGCATCGTCGACAACGAGCCAGCGGTCGATGAGTGGTGCGCCACGACGGCGGGCGCTGGTGAGGTGTGCACGGCCGGCACGTGCACGTGTGCGCTCAAGTGCGGCCAAGCCTGCGTCGACCCCGAGACCGACCCGGACCACTGCGGCGGCTGCGGCAACGCCTGTGCGAGCGGCGCTGTCTGCCAGAGCGGCGCGTGCGTCTGCCCGAGTGGCGAGGCGGCCTCGAACGGGAACTGTTGCCCTCCAGGACAGACTTCCTGCAATGGGGCGTGCGTGGACGAACAGACGGACGTCGCCAACTGCGGCGCGTGCGGCAAGCCTTGTCTGGTCGTCGGGGGCTGCATCGCCGGCAAGTGCGGTGGCACGGCTGACAGCGGACTTACGTGCCCCTCCGGCACGACGACCAGCATCAGCGGGAAGGTCCTCGACCCCGCCGGGAAGAACCCGGTCTATGGCGTCACGGTCTACATCCCGACGGCGCCGCTGACCGCGACCCCGAAGGGGGTGGCGACGGGAGCCGAGGCATGCTCGTGCAGTCCCCTCCCCTCGACGGGCGTGCTCGCGTCCGCGACGACGGCGGCCGACGGGACCTTCACGATCGACGATGCGCCTGCCGGGCCAGGCGTGCCGCTCGTGCTCCAGATTGGCAAATGGCGCCGGGTGTTGAAGGTCGACATCACTCCTTGCGTCATCAACCCTCAATCGGAAGGCTCCCTCACGCTTCCCGGGTCGGTCCCTGCGGGCAACAGTTTGGACAGCATGCCGGATATCGCGGTCTCGACGGGCTCCGCTGACTCGCTCGAGTGCCTGCTGCTGCGCATGGGTGTCGCCGCGTCTGAATATGTCCCCGGGACGGCGACCACGGGACACGTCCACGTGTTCTCTGGCGGGGCGCCCGGCGGGCACGGCACGACCATCGGTCTGCCCGAGACCGTGCCGATGGCGGGCGCTCCCGCAAGCCCGACCGCTCTCTGGGCCAGCCAGAGCCAGCTCATGCCGTTCGATCTGGTCCTCCTCTCGTGCGAGGGGGGCGAGACCTACAACGCGAACCCGCCGGCGCTCGAGCAGTATCTGAACGCGGGCGGACGGGCGCTCGCTTCCCACTACCACTACACGTGGTTCGCTGGCCCCCTGTCGTCGGGTCAGACCTACGCGGCCCCGACGGACTGGGGGGCCAACCTCGCCACGTGGGCGGCGAACGGGACGACCACCACCGGCGTCATCGGCGGTACTCTCGTGGAGACGCTTAACGGGAGCACGGCGACGTTCCCGAAAGGGGCGGTCTTCAAGACCTGGTTGACCGAGAACGCTGCGCTCGGGACCGACGGTGTCGTGCCCGGAGAGCTCGCGATCTACGAGCCCCGCTACAACGCGACGGTCGGCCCGACGAACAAGCCGTCCCAGGCCTGGATCACGGCCGACGCGACCTCGGGGAGCCCCGGGGCGACGATGCACTTCTCCTTCGACACGCCGGTGAACGCCGCGATCCCACCGGGCGGCACCACCCCCGCGTACTGTGGTCGCGCGGCATTCAGCGACCTGCACGTCGGCGGCAACCCACTCACCAACGACGCCGCGTCCTCGCCGCCGCCGGCGAGGTGCAGCACCGGCAACCTCTCGCCGCAGGAGATGGCGCTCGAGTTCATGCTCTTCGACCTCTCCGCCTGCGTGGCGGCCGACACCGCGTCCCCTCCCTAGCGCACCAAATCGCGTTCCAATCGATTTCGTGATCACCGGCTGTGCCGGCCCCCATTGACGGATATGCCTTCGTCACGCGCAGAGATCCTCGTCTCGGTCACGCTGGTCGCAATGTCTCTCTCGGGCTGCGGCGGCGACTACGGCGACTCGCGCGCCACGGAGAACGCGTCGACCGGGCACGATGCGGGGGCAGGTTCGGACTCGCACGCAAGTGGGTCGGGGTCGCGCAGCGCGAGCAGCTCCCGGTCAAGTCACTCTGGATCGAGCGGCGCGACTGCGCCGGCGGATGCCTCGCACGACTCGGATGTAGGCTGCGTCGTCGGAGGAATTCAGTACGCGGCAGGGTCGATGAATCCGGACGACGCGTGTCAGACCTGTCAGGCGAGCGCCAGCGACGGGTGGACGAACGCGGCAGATGGATCGCCCTGCGGCAACGGACAGGTTTGCGCCGGCGGACAGTGCGGGGTGAAGTGCAGAATCGACGGGACCCTCTTTGCCTCGGCCGCGCTCGACCCAGCCAACCGGTGCCGGAGCTGCCAGCCGGGAGTGAGCACGTCGGGATGGAGCACCCTCGCCACCGGTACGAGCTGCGGCGAGGGTCAGGTCTGCAACAACGGAGCGTGTAGCTCGGCATGCTTCATCGCCGGTTCGGTCTACGGAGTGGGTGGCGTGAGCCCGACCAACACGTGCCAGAGTTGCGAGCCCGGCGCGAGCACAACAGCCTGGACGGCTGCAGCCGACGGAACGGCGTGCGGCGACGGTCAGATCTGCTCCGGGGGCGCCTGCGGGACCGAGTGCGATATCGGAGGGAGCGTCCACCCATCCGGGGCCGCGAATCCGGCGAACGCTTGCCAGATGTGCCAGCCGGGCACGAGCACGACGAGCTGGACCGCCATTGGGAGTGGCACCATCTGCGGCCCCGGAGAGGTCTGCAACGCCACGACGTGCGTCGCGGGCTGTTACGTGAGCGGAGCCTTCTATGCGTCCGGGGCCGCGAACCCGGCGAATACCTGCGAGCGCTGCCAGCCGGTAACGACGACCTCCCAGTGGACCGCCTCGAACGGAGCGAGCTGCGGCGTCGGCGACGTCTGCAGCGGCGCCACTTGCATCGCGGGCTGCGCCATTGGCGGAGCGGTCTACGTCTCGGGCGCGGCGAACCCCGCGAATGCGTGCGAGACCTGTCAGTCAACGACGAGCGCAACTGCATGGACCAACCTCGCCAACGGTGCGAGCTGCGGAGCGAACGAGTTCTGCACTGCCGGAACCTGCGCACCGGCGTGCTCGATCGGTGGCGTCATGTACGCGTCGGGCGAACCAAGCCCGGCCAACGCCTGCCAGAGCTGTCAGCCCTCGGTCAGCCCATCGTCCTTCACGAACAGCGTCACGGGAACGAGCTGCGGGCCCGGCGGCGCGTGCAACGCTGGCGTCTGCAGCGTGACGTTCGCCTACACCGGGGCGCAGCAGAGCTTCGTCGTGCCCGCAGGGGTCACGCAGCTGACCATCCTCGCGTACGGAGCCGCAGGTGGAAACAACAACGACGCCCAGAACCCCCTCGGCACCGGCGGATCGCTGTCGGCCACGATCAGTGCGAGCGCCGGCGCGACGCTCGCGCTCTTCGTGGGGGGCGCGGGTGCTGGGCCGAGCACGGGCGCTGCCTGCCCCCCCGGGTACCCCTGCACGCCCGGTGCCGGCGGCTTCAACGGTGGGGGCTTCGGTGGATTCTCGCCCTACTATTCCGGCGACGGCGGCGGAGGCGCGTCCGACGTGCGCCTCGGGGGAAGCGCGCTGGCCAACCGAATCCTCGTGGCTGCGGGAGGCGGAGGCGGAGGAGGAGGCGGCGGAGGCTCGGGTGGGGCCGGGGGTTCCACTATCGGAGGGAACGGCACGGGCGGCGCGACCGGCGGGACTGGCGGTGGAGGCGGTACGCAGAGCGCCGGAGGAGGGGGGGCCATTCTTCGGCGCTTCCGGAGTCGGTGGCGCAGGCGGCAACTATGCGGCGAACGACAATGCTGGGGGCGGCGGAGGCGGCGGTTACTACGGCGGTGGCGGCGGTACCCAGGGCGAGCCCGGCGGGGGCGGCGGAGGTGGCTCCTCGTACGCCGTAGGTTCAGCCACGGGGGTCGTGATGCAGCAGGGAGTCCACCCGGGCAACGGACAGATCGTGATCTCCTATTGAGCGCGGGTCGGCGCGCTTGCGGATACTTGCGATGGGATGGCACACCGGCGATCGTATGAAAGTCCTAGTTGGCACGTCACGGATTCCCCGCGTGTCCGTGGACCGCACCGTGCGCGACGGCTATTCCTCGATTGAAAGAGGTGCCCATTCGGCGTCCTCGCCGCCACTCTCGTGCCGCACAGAAACACCGTAGCGCGCGCGTACGCCGAGCTCGAAGCGGGAGGGTGTTGGTCGTCTGCGAGAGCACGTCCTACCCGGCGAGGCTTGTGGGCCGGACCTCATGAGTGCGACCCTCGAGGTCATGCGCCGCCCCTCACCTGCTCGTCGGCAGTTCGCCGTCGTGCCCGTGCTCCTGGGCGTCGTATCGTTCTCGAATCCCGCCATGGGCCAGCCGAGCGAGGCGCGGAGGGTCGCGCAGCACGCGCGGGGCCTCGCGCTCGGCGGGCAGTGCGAGGAAGCAATCCCCGAGCTCGACCGAGCCATCGCGCTCAACCCGCAGCAGTTGGACCTGCTCCGCGCCCGAGGAGAGTGCTTCGCCCGCCTCGGGCGCCGCGAGGAAGCCGTTCGCGACCTCGAGGCGTACGCGGCCGCCGCGAACGAAGCCGACGTCGCAACAGTCCGCCAGCGGATCCAGGAGATTCAGGTACTCACGAGGGTGCCGGCGCGCGGAGCGAGCCCCGCCTCCGCGCCGGCTCCCCCCACGGAGACGGCCAGGGCCGCCCCGTGTGTAATCGTCGCGCCGTCACTCACGCCGAAGCCGGGCGACATCCTCGATTCGTCCCGATTCCGCGGCGGGATCGAGCTGGACGTCGGTGTCTTCAAGCCCCCTTCGGGTGCGCTCGGAGCGGTCGGTGTGTCGGGTCAGCTCGGACTTCAGGTCGGCGACCTCGTAGGCGTCTATGTCACGCCGGGGCTCACCTATCTCAATGGGTCTGCGGCCGGTGTCGACGTTACGTCCGCGCTGGTCGTCGACTTCACTGTGCTCAAGGACCGCTTGACCATCGGAGCGGGGCCCGAAGCGGGAGTGTTTGCCTACCTTGGCACGAGCTCGGTCGGCGGCGGTGTGGGCTACGGCGCCCGGCTCCACGTCGCCTGGAACGCGGTCGTATCTCGCGAAGACGGTCGCGCGCGACGCGCCCTCGCCCTCGGTCTCGATGCGCGGTTCGTCATTGGACCCGAAGCGACGGCGAGCGCGGCGAACGTCCTCACGAGCGGAGGCCCCACATCCCACGTGGGCTTCACGTTCGCGCCGGTCCTGAGCGTCGAGTACGTCTCGTTCTGAGCGGTAGGCCGGCAGCCCTGCCCCGAGTGCCCCCTCCCGTGGCTGTCCTGGTCATGCGCCAGGATCAACCCGTCGCCGCCGGCGAAGAAGTGGACGCGCCACGCACTGCAGCCGCGATCCATCCGCGCGAGCCCGCGCGCCGGCCACTTCGGTTCCTGGCCTTACCAGGTGATGACGACCTTGCCGTTGCCGGACTGCACGCCGCTCGTATTGACCGGGTTCGCGCCGGCGTTGAAGGAACCGCCGCCCCCGCCGGAGCCCCACTGAGCAGCGCCGCAGCTGCCGCCGCCGCCCGCGTATCCGCCGCCCCCGCCGCCGGCGCCGTTCATCCAGGCGCCGTTGTTGCTGCTTCCGCCGCCGCCGCCGAAGCCACCCCGCTGCGCGCCCGTTCCGAACGCGCCGCCATTGTCGAAGCTCGCGCCGCCGAGGCCGCTCGGGGTACCCCCCGTGCCGTTGGCGCCATTCAAGACGAACCCGCCCCCACCGCCGGAACCGATGGTGACGCTCGCCAGGCCGTTGTCGGCCGCGCCGCCGATGCCGCCGGCTCCGCCGGTGCAGCCAGGCCCGGTGCCCGCGCTTCCGTTGGCCGTGGCCAGGCCAGGCAGGCCAGCCACCTGCGCCCCGCAGCACTCGCCTGCGCCGCCGCCGCCACCACCGGCGATGAGGAGCTGCTTGCCGGTCACGTGATCGACGATGAACGTGCCGCCGCCGCCGCCGTTGAACGGCGGCTGCTCTCCCACGAGGACGCCGAGCACCTGGCCGGGCACGAGCGTGAAGTCGCCCGTCATCGACGCGCCAAGGCCGCCGACGGTGTTGGCGGTGCCACCCTGCGCACCCATGGCCTGCATGTGAATCGCACTGCAACCGACCGGCACCGTGAAGGTGACGATCGCGCCGGTGAAGTTGATGGTCGCTGTGCCCGCCGTGCAGACGTCCGTGCAGGTCACGACGACCGTCGTGATGTTCGCGCCGAGCACCGCGCCGCCGCCGTTCGTCACCACGCACGTCTGCAAGACGGGCGCGGCCGGGTTCGTGAGCACAGTGACCGCGTAGGCGCCGCCGCTCAGGATTGGTGTCGTGAACGTGAAGGCGCCGTTCGCGCTGACGGTCAGGTTGTTGGCCGCGTTGTCCTGGAGCACCACGCTCTCGGTGGCCGCGAGGCCGCTGAGGGTGCCGCCGACCGTGTACGTGTTCGTCGTGCACGTGACCGTGACGGTGGTCACGTTCGCGGCCGCCACGGTGCCCGAGGCGCTTGCCAGGACGCAGGTCTGCGAGGGCGTCGTGGGCTGCGTGAGGATCGTCACGGCGTAGGTCGCGTCGCTCGCGATCGGCGTGGCGAACGAGAAGGCGCCGTTCGCCGTGACGCTGAGGTTGTCGCCGGCGTTGTCCTGGAGCACGAGCCCCTTGCCCACGAGCCCCGAGACGGTGCCGCCGATGGTGTACTTGTTGGTCGTGCAGTTGATGGCGACGCTCGTGACGTCACCAGCGCCGATGGTGCCCGTGCCGCCCGAGACCGTGCACGTCTGCGCCGTGACGCCCGACGCGGAGAGGATCGTCACCGCGTAGGGCGCGCCGCTCGCGACCGGGGTGGCGAAGGTGAACGCTCCGCTCGCGGCTACCGCAAGGTTGTCGCCGGCGTTGTCCTGGAGGACGAGGCTGTCCGTGGCCGCCAGGCCGGTGACCATGCCGCCGACCGTGTAGGTGTTGGTCGTGCAGGTGACCGTGACGGTGGTGATGTTGGCGTTGGTCACCGTACCGGCGCCGTTCGTGACCACGCAGGTCTGCGAGGGCATCGCGGGGTTCGTCATCACGGTAGCCGCGTACGCGCCGCCGCTCGCGACGGAGGTCGCGAAGGTGAACGTGCCGCTCGCAGTGACCATGAGGCTGTCGCCGCCGTTGTCTTGCAGCACGAGGCCTGCGCCCGTGAGGCCGGAGACCGTCCCGCCGACGGTGTAGGTGTTGGTCACGCACACGACGCTCACGGTCGTGACGTTCGCGCTGGCGACCGAGCCGCTGCCCATCGAGACGGTGCACGTCTGGGTCGGCATCGACGGCTGCGTCAGCACGGTGACCGCGTACATTCCGCCGGTCTCGACCGGGGTCGCGAACGCGAAGGTGCCATTGGCGGTCACGGTGAGGTTGTCGCCGCCGTTGTCCTGAAGAACGACGCTGGCGCCCGCGAGGCCGCTGATCGTGCCGCCGATCACGTAATCGGTCCCGCAGTTGACCATCACGCTGGTGACGTCCGCGCTGCCGACCGTACCGGTGCCGCCCGTGACGGTGCACGTCTGCGTCGGCGTCGAGGGCTGCGTCAGCACCGTCACGCTGAAGGCGCCGCCGGGGGCGACGGGGGTTGCGAAGGTGAAGGCACCGCTGGCCGTCACGGTCAGGTTGTCACCGCTGTTGTCCTGGAGGACGAGGCCAGTGCCCGTGAGCCCGACCACGGTGCCGCCGATGGTGAACGTCGTGGGACCGCTGTCGTGGCCGCTGTCGCCAACCGGACCGCCGCCGTCGTGGCCGCTGTCGCCAGCGTGGCCGCCGCCGTCGTGGCCGCTATCGGCAGCGTGGCCGGCGTCCCTGCCGCCGCTATCCCGGACGCTGCTGTCTTGCACGCCGCTGTCGACGTGCCCTCCGCCGCCGGCGTCGCCGCCGTCGCTGCCCGTCCCAGGGGCGGCCGACGAGCCTCCGCACGCGAAGAGGAGCGTCGCGAAGCCGAACAACCGGAGCACGTCGAGGACGGATTTCTTCATGATGGCATCATCGTTGGGTCGGTTCGCCGTTTCAAGAGTGAAGACCGACGACGATTCCGAACGCAACGGGCAGGAGACCCCATGGAGCGAGCCCGCCTATCGAGCTCATCGGAAAGAACGGCGGTGTGTGATGAGCCGTGGGATCGGACGCAGGAGCAGCGCGCGGGTCGCGAGCTCGGCTCCCCAGAGGCGGTGGAAGACGGCCTGCCGAGCCTCGGCCTCGGTGAGCGCTGGGTGGCGGCGGCGCTCCCCTTCGATCGAAATGAGGCGGACCTCCTCGCTCATCTCGGCGGCAAGGCCGAGCGACTCATGGACGCCGCGCGACCTGCCTACCTACGGCGCGTGCGAGGTCCATCGTATCGACCTCCACGAGGCGGGATGCATGCTCTGCAATGACTCGCCCATCGATGCGCCGCCCGGAGCTGCCCCAAATCGAGCTCCATGACGCGGCTGCCACAGCCGCTGGCCGGCGCCGCGAGGACCACCATCTGGGCGCCTCTATCCGACGCTACTCGTACGTTCGCCGCCCGCCTACGAGTACTCCCCCATGCACACGCCCGCCTGCGCCGCGCACAGCCCGTCGACGCACGCGACGCTGCACTCGGAGTCGCTCGTGCAGGACTTCACGACGCACCTGTCCGCGTCACACGTGTAGTTGACCGGGCAGTCGCCCGACCGGGAGCACGCAATCGGTCCGCAGTGTCCGGTCGTCAGACAGGCGAGCCCGCCCGGCGGAGACGTGGCGAGGCAGTCCGACGCGCTCGTGCACTTCGGGCCGCACTGCGTGCCGCTGCAGGCGAGCGTGGTCGGCTGACAGACCTCGCCAGGACCGGCATCCGAGCAGTCGCTGTCTTGCTGGCAATTCGTGGTGTTGAAATATGCGCACTGGAGGTACCCCGAGCCGATGGACTGTCCACTCCAGCAGAGCAGTGCCGGGGGGGAGCCGTCGAAGTAGCAGTCCGAGTCCACGCTGCAGGGCCCACCCTGCCCCGAGAGCTTTCCGGCGTCCGAGCCTGCGCTGGACGCCGACCCTGTGCCGGAGCCGGCGTCTTCGCGGGCGCCCGCATCCGCGGTCGAGCGAGACGTTGCGCCGGAGCCCGAGCACCCCATTGCCACACTCGACGCGATCGCCAGCAGACGCAGGACGTGGGCGAGACCCCGGGGCATCTCCGCGGACCCCGGGAAGAGGACGGGTCCCGGAGCCCGGAGGTGACGCAGCCTGCTCGCGCGTGAGTCGTGCACCATCACGGGGGGAAGCGTACGGCGTGAGGATGTCGGGGTCGAGCGGGCGAGCGTGGCGTCCGGCATGAGGGTTTCTCCGTTCCTCGGCACTCGGTGAACGCCCTCGGCTCGCTGCGCGAGCACTCCCCCCCGACCCCCCTCGCAAGCGAGTGGGGCCTCTCCGTTCGAGCGCGGCGCGCCTTGCATCTGAGAAGTGAGAGGCCCCCTCGCTCGCGAGGGGGTCGGGGGAGTGCGCGCGGAGCGCGCCGGTGCACGTCGGTTCGGGTACACCCCGACGTACGTCACCCCCGCCGTCGCAGCGCCCGCCGCGCACCCGGCAGGCAACCCCGGCGTGAACGTGCCCGTCACCGTGGTCGCTCGTCCAGTGGGGATGGACCGAGGGGGCGGTTTGCCCGTAAGCGGTCTTAGGTAAGCTGATGTGAACGCTTCGTTCTCGCGCCCGTGCCGCTAGCTTGTCCTACGCTCCTACGCTCCCGAGGCTGCCCTTCAGCTCCCTTCCAGCTCCGTGCATGGTGGTGGTACTCGTCCGATCTATGGTGACGAGTGACCGGAGGACCATGTGAATCGAAGCGATGGCAGCCCGCGTTGGGCCGCACGAGAACCCCTCGTCGTCGTTGTCACGGTTGTCGTTGCAGTTCTGCTGACTCAGGTGATCCGCCTTGTGGCTGAAGGTTACCTGGCCGACGCGAACAATGAGGGCTTCTTTTTCCTCCAACACCGTCCTGCTCCAACCTCGGATGGCCCGGTGCCGTTCATCGCACCGCTGTTTCTGTGCGTCACGATGGCGCTATCACGCACGCGTCGCATGCGAATTGCGCTCACGCTTCTGCTTGTCGGATCAATCGCTAACAACGTCGTTGAGAGGTGGGGCATCGGCCAGGTTACGACGTACTTTCGTCTCGTGCCTGGCTCACGATTGATAAACGTCGCTGATGTCTTCATCTCATTGGGCACCCTCATCGTTTTCGTTCTGCTCGTGTCTTGGTTGCTGCGGTTACTGCGGAAGAGGGCGTCGTAGCTTCTCAAGTCGCGAGCCCCGAGCCATTCCACGGCGCGACCGGGCAGCGGAACGGCCGGACCGGCCTCTGGATTGCCGAGTGCGCGAACGACTCTGTTCGTGACGCGCCTGACGGCATGAGTGGTGACGAGCGAGTCGCTCGCGATCGCCCGGATGGTCGGGCGAGGAGCGGAACGCGTCTGACTCGACGCCGCACGACTCCCGGGGGCAGGTCCTGCCGTGGCAAGAGCCTCCCGACGCGCTTCGATTGCCTCCCGAGCTCTTCGTCGCCTGACCCCAGCCGTGCCGAGCGCCGCTCGCAGCGCACTCTCTCCACCACCGTGGTGGCGCTCGTCCCACCGTGGTGTCGCTCGTCCGGTAGGGGTGGACGGAAGGGGCGTTTTTCCCGTAAGAAGACTTATTTAGGCTGATGTGAACGCTTCGTTCTCGCGCCCGTGCCGCTAGCTTGTCCTACGCTCCGCAGCGGCGCTGGTGTCCGTCTATTCTGGTCTTCCACCACATACCCAGGGAACACTCGGCAATGCGCTACCGAAGTCTCGCACGCCTGATCGGCGGCTTCGTCGTGATGGCCGTCCCGCGGCGCGCGGCGAGGCCCGTATCGACGCTACCGTCGAGCATGCGTTCGCTGTCTCCTCGGTCCCTCGCCGTGCTTGGCGTCATTCCGTTGTTCGTCGTCGCGATAGCCTCAGGCTGTGGCACTACACAGAGCTCCACGGCCGACGCGGGCTTCGGGACCTACGTCGACGGGGGGAAGGCCCGGGGGACGGCGGAGGCGGGCAAGCGGGACGGCGGCGGCACCGGCTGCATCGTGGGCCCTACGCGACCCTGCTACGATGGCGGCAAGCGGGACGCCGGCCGGGATGCAGGGGAGGGACGGGACGCACGCCCCGACTCTCCGTCGCCACTGGACGGCACGCTCGACGCGGACGCGATCCCGCACGGCTGCACGTTCACTGGCGAGGCGCGCGGGACTGTCACCATGCTCGCCACCGCGGCCACGGGAACTACCATCGAAGACTTCGACATCGACTGCCAGACGCTCTTCCACATCGACAGCAAAGGCGGCGTAGCGTCTTGCCCGGCGGTCGCCGGCTGCGGGGCAGCGGCCACGACGATCGCCGCGGAGGGCACCTATCCCGTGGCGGGGCCGAGCAGCATCCGCATCGGGGCGTCCGGCCTCTTCGTGCTCAACCCACTCAGCACGCCATTCTTGGCTCAAGATGCAACCACGTCCTTTGATCCCGAGCTCTTCGCGCTCGCACGCGATGGCACGTGGTCTAGCTTCGAGGCGCTCTTCCCGTCCAGCGACTACGGCTCCTCGGCGTCGCTGCTCCAGGGAACGCCTGGCTTCCTCAGCTTCTTCATGACGAACGATCTGCCTCCCGGGGCACCTATCGGACCCGCAACTCCCCTCTGGGTGGTCCAGCCCACCCTGTGCGGCGACGGCGGAGTCCATCCCAACGGCTGCTTCATGCTGCCCGGCGACGGCGGAGTGTTTACGGTCGTGAGCTTCCCCGGCAACTACGGTGGGCGACCAGACGCTGGCCCCTCCACCGCAACCGTCTCGAGTACGGGCACCGCGTCGTACCAGACGGTTCGCCCCCTGACCGGACCTG
>Ga0302320_10007153_pt1 | contig 24624 bp, 24 predicted proteins | sample Bog_T0_3_FD_202130 | JGI IMG/M metagenome (GOLD analysis project Ga0302320, IMG submission 202130) | Peat permafrost microbial communities from Stordalen Mire near Abisko, Sweden - Bog_T0_3 | ecosystem: Environmental > Terrestrial > Soil > Wetlands > Peat | place: Sweden: Abisko, Stordalen Mire...
TCGCCGCTCGATTTGCGCACCCAGCCCGACAACGTCTGACGATCCTTTTCCGTAAGTTCGATCCCCATAGTATAAGGACGAACCAGAAAGCACATATGCCTGAGTAATTAATGAGACAATACACTAGTTTATATGCGAGTAAAGATTGCCAACGAACTCTTGCTACGCCAAGGCGGGTGATCCTATTGTTAATGACGCTCCCAAAACGGGCTCGACTATTCCATAGCCTTGGCAAACGCGGTTAGAATTGAGATATGTGGCGACGTTTCACTCTGTCGGCGACTCTTTCCTTCCTGCTGGTTTTGGGCGCGGGGTTATCGCGTGCAGGAGTTGTTGCCCTTCAGAAGGACGATCCAAAACCTACGCTCGCTGATGTCGTCCTTGTTCAGGCTTGGTACGGCGATCCGACCAGCACGGGAGCCGATGTCACGAGTATCGTGCAACCGGCGCTCGCAAGAGGAGACACGCTTCGCGTCAGCGCTTCGGTTTTTACGGATACCGCGATGAACCACCATAAAGTGCTGTGGCTCAAATACACCGTTCGCGGCAAGGAGAGAACGTATTACGTTCCGGATGATCAAACGCTGTTCTTCTCGGCGCTGCTCGACGATGTTCCCAATCCTGGCTCGTACCAGCTCATTTCTGCCAACTTCCAAGGCGTGGATGTTACGAAACAAGTCAGCACAATGCTGTCCCAAAGGGTTGTCGCCATACCGGTTAGTATTTCGGCGATGGGAATCTCCGATCCGGCCCGTGGCGCCGACAAAACCCTCAGGCTTACTTTCAAGTTGGCGGACGGCGATATGAGGGTCCTCACGGGCCACGAAGGGGAGAACATCTCGCTGAAGACGATTCTCCCACTGAACGAGCTGCCCGAGGTCGCGAACGGCGCCTTCAATTCAGCGGAGACAAGTTCGTTTGCGAGTGAACAAGTTTACGTTCCGGCAGGAGAAAATGCCTTGTCGCAGCCTGGGACATTCACGATCAGCGAGGGCCTTTTGCGACCGTTCCAACTGGAGCGCTCGATTCGCGCCGATTTCGTCGAGCACACCGGTCGCAATGGAAGCATGGCCATGTGGATCAATCCGGTTCGTGGTCGCCAACCGGTGCTGCTCTGGGAAGAGAAAGTGTCGGTACAGCCCGACTCCGACTACGTCTTCAGTTGCAATGCCTCTGATATATCGGACTCAGAGTCGCTTTTCGCGACGATCGTACTAGAAGTGGACGACGCCCGCACGAAGCCCCTCGTAATTGGAGATGTTTTCAAGTGGCACGAAATCCGGCTGCTGGTTCACGCCGGAGGGAAGAAATCCGTCCATCTGAAAGTTTGGAGAGACGTATTGCCATACGGTGCGGATGGGGCAGCCGCTTTGGGACTCGACGATATCCGGTTCGTCCCGGCAGCGACGAGGTCATGATGCCGTCCGATCCCGTGACGGCATGCTGCTCCCAGATCTCTCGGGAAGCCGATCACAAAAGGAGTCGTCTTCGGATTCGCCAAGCGACTTCCAGCTAGACCCCAAAGATGGGCTACGCAACGACGGACTTGTCATGTTGCGGCAAATGGAGCGGGATCGAGCTTCGTTCGAAACGATTTCGGGGTTCAGATTCGTCCCGTGCATGTTCCAGGGTTGGTGTAAGTCGCCAGTCCTTCGCTTTGTCACAAAACCCGCCCATGGTTTGCTCAAAAGAGGATAGTTGTTTCGAACCCGCTTCGGATCCGGATAATGCGAGTTACAAGGTGCCGGTGCGGGCATGTAATTTGGCGGGATAGGGCCGGTGCTTCCAGACCTACGAGGACGGGCTTGCGGGAAGACTCAGCAGGAATTCGTCGAGTGCTCTGACGGGTCTTAGATCTCGGAACAGGCCATCGGGTCGAAGGTTTTCAGCGGCTTCGTTGATCCTATTCGAGTCGCACGCCAGGTCTACAAATTCCTCTTCGGTTCCTGCGATAAGCGGCTCCACCTCAGCCTGACGTAGAAACGGAATCGCCATCCTTCCTCTCATATACGGTCCCGGGCACGACACAACCGGGATACCGGCGGTCAGGAGTTGGACCGTCGTCATGCCTCCGCTAAAATCGAGGCTGTCCAGGACTGTGTCAGCAAGCTGAGCGACTCTAAGGTAGTCGGGCAGTGACAATCGGGGCAGCAAGTGGACGTCAACACCGGCATGAGACATCCTGGACCGAACCGCCTCGCCGGCATCCGGATTGGTTGGATGGCTGCATAGGACGACAAGCTTTCCGGAACGCTCGGAGAGTTTACGGTAAAGAGCATCTCTGCTCGGGTGCAGCTTTGAAGGGTTCTGGCCCACGAAGAAAAATGGCCGATCAGGAAGGCCAAGCTCATCGCGAGATTTAGCCGTCAACTTAATAGGCTCCGGAAAAAGAAACTGTCCGCTGCCAGGAAGCCGGACAAGTCGCTCGGTGTAATGGGAATTGCCATCCTCTGGCTCCATGTCCGCCGAACTCAGATAGAAGTCGATCTGAGGCGATCCGGAGGTGATGACGCGACCCCATCCGCCAAACTGCCACCGCGCCAGCCGCAGGAGGGAGAGTTGCAACGTCAGTCCGTCCTCGCCGACATCGGTGAAAACAAGGGCGTCCAAATCGAGCGAGCGAACCAATTCGGCAGATTCCGCCGCTGCAAAGGGAAGACGGTAATAGTGATTGGCCAGCCTTCGCCACTTTAGGCTGACGGTATCTTCCTTTGGGCAGGCGTTCAAGGCATACGTTTCGATCTCTGGGCCGTGACTGGCCAGCCAACCTAGCGCCCAGCGGGAGCCATTGTAGCTGATGAGCCTTGTACTCAAATATCCAAGCCGGAACGGTCCTGGCTTGCGTTTTCGGTCGAGTGGAGCGGTGAATTGCGGAAGCGCCTTGGATGCGAACTCGCGATAGACATGCCCCATGAGTCTTTCGAGGAGTGGCTTGACGTCCTTGGCAGCGTAGGGCAAATAGAACAGTCGAGCGTACACGAGGGCGTGAAATGCCAAGTCAGGTTCTGGCTTGGTTTCGAGCATCCGTTCGATGTGCGAGTTAAGCGCCGTCCAACTTGCCTCCGCGTGGTCCATTGAGCTATAGACCATGGGAAGGTCCAAGCCGAAGAGCCTGTGTAACGGTTCGGCCGCCGGATCCGCAAGTCCTTGCTCGTGTGCATCAAACAGGTTGATCGCTCGTAGTCGGACGTCTCTTAAGTCGGATCTCAAGCGTGCATCGGTTTGTCTGGCTGGCCGGACTTCGAACCGTTGCGGCAAACCCGGTCGACCCTGAAGGAAATACTGGAGCGAGGGCGCCATTTCATAGGTTCCAGCCGGTCGCTCCGCCTCCAGAAACCCCTTGAGCGTGGCTTCAACGAACTGGATACACACGTCCGACTGTCCCGCAACCTCCTGAACCTCGACTTCGGGAGCCTCGAGCTGCCGCTTGCAAGCATCCGCGCTGTAAGAGCTTTTCGACCGGCAATGGAGCGGACGCAGCTCATAGATGGAGCAACGGCCCTGGTTCAGAAAAGGGCACTCGGGCTCTACAGCCGGCAGATCGCCTTTCCAGTTCCTAGTGGCTTGCGCCATGTACTCGCCTATCCTGAGATCCAAGCGTTTCCGCCGACTCGCGGGCCAAGACTCGACTTCAAGAACGATCGCCGCCAACTCGGGCAAAGTTGCCGACACCAGCCCCCTGCAGCAGTAGTTACATCCCGGTTTGCAGTCGCAAGGCGAAGCCAGACTCTGCACCTTGAGAATCTCTTGGTCCGCGAGTACCTGTAACTTCCGGGCTAGTCTTCCAAATCGCTCGAACGACCCGCTGCGTGCCGCATTCGCGGATAGGGTCTTGGCGATTTCGTCGATCATGGTCAATCTATTCGGAGCGTCTTAAGCGGCAGCTTAGATTAGAGGTTCATAAGCCTGCCCGAACTACCCTAAAACCCTAAGGCATTTCGTATAGATTACACCTTCGAAACACATCAGCAAACCGCCGACTCTCGGAGCCCTTTTTAGGGGACGCCTCCTGGAAATCTCAACCGACCACATTGCTGAAGGTCCCGAGAAACTCAGCCTACGCCATCACTTTTCCACCTTCCAGGGGCCAGCGACGAATTTTCCTTTGCGATACGACCATATCCGCTCTAAACGGATGTCTGAGTGGAATTGGCTGGGCCGATCACGGGGTGGCAGCCATGTTGATCTCGTTCGTTCGACAAAGATGCCGTTTGGACCGGATTGTCCATGTGCCAGCCCACCCAAATAGCGGGTGCTTGCCCGGAACGTCTTCAGGATTTGGCGGGGAATGAATTCGTCAGGCACCTCATTAGCCTCCCAGAAGAACGTGACTGGCCAGCCAGACTCAATGGCTTGGCCTACAAAGATCGAGTGAGGAAAGCGCTTGTGGCCCTGGCCATGCTCTTCCCAATAATCGTTCACAGGATTCTCGTAGGCTCTTAAGTCGGTAAACCGGATCGGGCCCGATTTGAAGGAGCGGGATTCCTTGACCTGTTCAGACCCGCAATGACTCGTAACCGTATAACCGGGTTCCCCGTTCTTCCACTCCACCGAGAACTCGATCCCAAACGGGCCCGAACCTTCGCTGCTTTCCACGGTACGTTCAGAGTGCCAGCCCTTGGCCGTATGAACCCGCCTGAACCTTGATCGAAACGACTCATCGCCGGATGCAGTGGGCGTAGCCATGACTATTCCGTATGCGATTAAGAAGAGCACGAACGTATTATACGAGCTCGCGAATTCTCTTACAGGTCTCGATAGAACAGGGCCATTTCCGTGTGACAATTCACTTTGGAGGTCAGAATATCCAATGAAGATGCCCGTAGTAAGAGCTTTTCGGGAACGGCAAAATGCCGAACGGTGGGGTGTCTTCGACGTTGCGTTGACGCAATTAAAATTGCTTGCTCGCGTTCCGAACAGCGTCAAAAAAGTCCCTTAGCTTTACGGTATCGAGTTTGCCGTCAGTTCGAACCCCGCCACATAAGTCCAATCCAAATGGGTTCACTGCTCGCATTGCGGCTCTAACGTTGGCGGAGTTCAATCCTCCGGCAAGAAAAAGCGGCTTGCCGCATCTTTCTCGTATTTGGCGGCTGAGGGTCCAGTCATGAACACGACCAGTTCCTCCTAATTCCTTGACAGCCGATCCTTGATTGCCAGAATCCAAGAGAAGCGCATCAACGTAGGGGGCGATAGAACAAGCTTCCTCAATAGATTCTAATCCCGTAACATGTATCACTTGCACCAGACTTATCCCAGGCAATCGTGAGCGAAGTTTGACAAGATCACTTACGGCGACTCGATCAACTAGCTGAATTGTCGAAGTGCGGCAACCGTTATGTTGCTCAATAATCGAATCGGCATCTTGCCTGCTGGTAAGTAAAAACGTGGAGATCGTGGGAGGAACATAGGCAGCAATTTCTGCGATGGATTCGTCCGAGATTACTCCTGGACCGCTGGGCATCTTAGAAACCAGGCCAAGAGCAGATGCCCCTGCGTCAATTGCTTGAAGAGCTTCTTCTCTACTTGAGATACAACAAATCTTAACTATTGGATGCATAAGTACAAACAGTTGACGGTTACGATGAAATGTGTCGCGCCAAACACTACGTTACAGTTAATTTCGGACCGCGTGCCATTCTAAGTTGGTTTGCTCTAGGTCTGCCTCGAATTTAGAGTAAGAGCCAAGCGGATCCATCAAGAGCGGTTTGGCCCAAGTAGCGCGGCCAATTCCAGAAGTTGCTACCGATTGGACGGGTGTGCCCTGTGTGGTGTTTCGGCTAGGGTGAGTCGAGCAACCTAGAATTCAAGGAGGGCAACCACATCAGCGAGATAGTCGAAAAGGGATATCTCCTGCGCACTACAGGATCCTTGGAATGCCCTTCGAAGTTCTGACAGGAGATTCCTGGTGGAACAGGTATTCGGCGCAGGCTTCGTTTGTTAGGAATCGCGGTTGGAATTCTGGAAGGCTCTTTGGGCAGTCTTGCTCGATGATTGCCTTCCTCGGTCTGGCTCACAAATACGTTTCGGATGGGCATTTCGCAGTGTCCGTAAAGAGGCTGACCAGGCGTCGGCTTTCCGAGAAGACAAGCCCATCTGAAGAAGTGGATAAGAAGGCATCTTGAGAAGATAACGCGTGATTCGGCCGCCCTCCAGATGCCTGCACGAGGATTCGCCTGCCCAGGAGGTCCCCTGTGGCAGTCGCCTCAGGACACTCCATCGTCGTCAAATACTACGCTAATGTGGGGCTTCCATGCATGGTGCGGTCGTAATGGACGTTAATGACTTTGATATGGCGATAGCTAACGCTTTCGGCTCCATGTGGATCCCAAAACCCTGTTGCTCACGGACGATCCTACGGACGACCTCGGCGGAATTATGGGCTTGGTCCATTCTGCTCCGGAGCCAATCCATTGACTCAGTGTTGACGATGTCAGGGCCAAGTGGGCGTCATGGATTTGGCAGTCAAATCGATGCAGATTGTCCACAAGGATCACGGTGGAAGTGAGTCGTCGACCGCTTCCAACGTTATGAAGACTAAGACTTTGCCCGGCTTGCGAGGTGGATGGTGAACTTGGGCCCCAATGGGTGAATTACTGTAGACTGTGATCGTGGCTGAGTTGCGCAGGTTGGCTCCCGTGTTCGTAGTCGTGTTGGCGTGGGGGTGTTCTGCTTCCAAGCAGACTCCGGTACCGGAAATCGTGGTCGACCTTGGAACGGTGGATGTTGGGGATATGAAAGACTTTCGGGCTTCGATCCAAGCGGACGAGCGCGTGAAGGGTCTGATGACGGCCGGTTCCACGATTCACCCGAACAGCAACTCAATGGATCTTTACTGGGTCGGGTCCGGGCCCGGCTACATGCTGTTGGGCGGCAACACCCACCATATTGCCAACTGCGACAGCTTTGGGACCACTGCTTCCGTGATGAAGGACGGTCAGGAAACCGCGCTACTAAACCTCAAGATAAAGATGCGGAGGGCATTCCAGATCCTGCCAACCACGGACGGGATCCGTTACTCTCTGAGAATTCCGCGTGGGTTCGATCTGCCGTCGGTGGTTGACCATTCCGATGGAATCGATGCCAAGGTTGTGCGTACTGGGCCGGAATCGGCCGAAATGGAAGTGGCGAGAACTAGGGCGGCACTCGTTCCAGGCGGGATGATCCGTTTAGTGGACTGGAAAACGGGTGACAGCCAAGTCGTGATGCTTCCTTTGCCCCCCGTTGCAGTGTGCAGCTCGACTGTCGGTCGCATCGTGAGTAGTGACGGGAAGATGACGATCAGCGCAAATGGCGATCTGACTCCCGACAAGAAGGACGTCGAGGTCGTCCTGGATCCGCCCGGAGCCTACGAAATCCAGTCTCGGGGATACAAGGATGGCAAGCTGACGCTTACCCTTCAATCGATGACGCGAATGCCGACCGACCTATGCATCGGGTTCAAGCGGCAGGGCAAGTGGGTGGAGATTGAGCATTACCAGGTCGACCAGGCACAGAACTGAGGTGTTAGGGGTGATATCATTCCGTTCTTTGACATCAGAGGTGTTCTGGAATAAGCGGGGAGACGCTCACGAGTGTGATCACAACCATACATAAATGGCCTTTTTCATAGAAGACCCTTTGTGCCTGCGGCCCATCGCCATGACGAAAGCGTGGCAAGAACCAGCCTTAAGGGGCAACATCTGCCAGCCCAGGATTTCACGCTGGAAAGGGAATCGGCGCCGAATCCGCCTCGAAGGGGCAGCCCTAGTGTCTTGTCGCAGGCCCTGACTGCGAGTTCATGGCGGATTTACTAGGTCCCTATGCGTCCCATTCGGGACTGTTTTTAGAGCAGCAGGTGAGGCGAGGAAGCTCTAGTTATCGCCATGCGTCCAATACGAGCGAATTCGAAGACTTCGCCGAAAAGACATGGGGGCGAGCAATTACGGCAAGAAGTCCGTCGTCAAGCCCTCAAAGTGCTTGAGTAGCTTCTGCTCACTCATTACTCGCCTGAGATCAACCCGATGTTACGAAGCCACTGGACCATCAACTGCGGCCATTGGCTGATTGGCTGCTTGGACGGGCGGAGCCCAAAGGCATGGCCGCCGTGCGCAAATAGGTGCATCTCCACAGGCACGCCGGCTTTCTTCAGTGCGAGATCGTACACTATCGAGTTGTTCACGCTGTCCACTGGATCGTCTTCGGCTTGCACGATTAGGGTGGGCGGGGTCATCTTGGTGATCTGTATTTTTGGGTTGAGTTCCATCCCGGTCTCTTCATGCCAAAGGTGACCCGGGTACACCGCAATCGCAAAGTCCGGTCGGCAACTCAATCGGTCAGCGGCATCGATCGGTCTGTAAAGTCGAATTGGGGAGTTGCTGCTCGCCGCCACCAAGTGCCCACCTGCCGAGAACCCAACGACTCCGACCCTGTGCGGGTCGACACCCCACTCCTTGGCGTGCAGGCGCAGAAGCCCGATCGTTCGCTGAGCGTCTTGAACCGCGGTCAGTACCCTCGGCACAACCTCGCGCTCGACTTTCGGGTCGTAGTGCGGTCCTGAATACGGAACCCGATACTTGAGAAGCACCCCGGTGATCCCATGGTCGGCGAGCCACTGGCATACCTCTGAACCTTCTAGATCGATGGCCAAAATTTTGTAGCCTCCTCCCGGGAAGACCACCATCGCCGCGCCCGTGTTTTTGCCTTTCGCCTGGAAGACGGTCATGGTAGGCCGACTCACGTTCTCGACTGCCACCCAGGGCCGGCCCGCAACTGGCGAATCAGTCACCAAGCCACACTTCTCGGCAGCAGTAGGCTGGAGGTCTGGCACCTCGCTCGGCCAAATCTGGATTTGCTTTTGCCCAGTAGGAGGCTGCCAGACCTGCTGCGCGAGCAATGCGAGGGCCACCGCCGATACCATCCGTCGACCTTACCTGAAATCTGGATCAAACCAATTGGGCCCGAAACGGTAACCATCGCGGGCCCAACGATCATCATCGCGTGCGTTGGTTTATGCCATTGGCGAGCAGAACTCCCGTGTGTATTTTGGTTTGGGGTGCCGGCACATCGACATATCTCCCGCATGGGTCGTGGTTTCAAACCTTGCGTCGTCGGCGGAATCTGCCGCTTTACTAATCGGCTGCTACCATCGTGCGCAGCCTCTCGGCGTCGCGGGCTGGGGAATATCCGAATAGGCGCTTGTAATCGCGACTAAAATGCGAGGCGTCGTCGTAGCCGACGCGAAGTCCGGCGCTTGCGGCATCGAGGTTCTGTCCTAGCATCAGCCGTCTTGCTTCTTGAAGTCTAATCTGCTTCTGAAATTGAAGCGGGCTCATGTCGGTGACTGCCTTGAAATGGTGGTGGAAGCCGGAGGAACTCATTCCCATGTCTCTGGCAAGAGATTCGATGCGGAGTGGCCGGTCGAACTCAAGTCGAAGGCGTTCGACCGCTTTTGCGATGTGGCCAGAGTAGCCGCCTTGTAAGGGAAGGTGGCGTAGGCGACCGCCTTGATCCCCCATCAAAAGCCTAAGCAGGTGTTCCCGCCTAATAGTCGGCATCAGTACTCTGCACTCGGTGGGTGATCGAAGGAGCCGCAAAATCCGAACGGTGGTGTCAAGGAGTCCGGCATCAAGCGGACTTACGACGACTGCCTTTGCGTCCCCATGGCCGGTAGGGGTTGGAAGCCCAGCCTCTATCATCGCCGAACTGACTTGCATGGGATCGATTTCAACCCGCAGCGCCAGGTATGGTCGTTCCTTCGAAGCCTCTACAATGCGACCGGTAAGTGGAACTTCAAGAGAGGCGAGCAAGTACCTGGTCCGGTCATACCGGTAGACGCTCTCGCCGAGATAGACCTCTTTGGCCCCTTGGGCAATCACGCAGAAGCTAGGCTTGGAGACGGCGTGAGTATGGTCGGTAGGCTCAGACGCACGGGTCAGTCGAATGCCATGGACTGGCTCGATAATGCCGTCGCTCAGGACCATCGACGAAATGAGCTCAGCTAACTCCGCCCGGTTTTCCTCTTCTCTTATTGCGGTGCGGTCGTTCATCAGATCCATCTTGGTCAAGGTTCACTGCACTATTCCAATTGTCGAGCCAACTTACAGGATTCTACAAGAATCTCGGAAGAACGTTCTATCGTATTTCACCACTCAAAGCATAGAATACTAGGGAAGACCGGCAGTAAGACCGAAAACCCATTTGTCCTGAGGGTGGAATTTCATTCTAGCCCAGAGATTAGCGAAAGAGCAGGAAATTATGAACAAAAACTTGCAAGGCAAGGTCATCGTTGTCACAGTAGGTAGCCGTGCCTTCCTCGTGGACAGTGGGGTAACCGCCGCGAACCGGTATGGAGAACTTGCCCAAATGGGCTTTTGACAAGGAGGGATTATGGAAAAAAGAAAACTCGGAAACAGCGGTTTGGAAGTCTCGGCCATCGGTCTGGGCTGTATGCGAATGAGCTTCGGCGATAAGCCGATCGGGGACCACGAAGAGATGGTGAGTTTCATTCGAGCGGCGGTCGAGCGGGGCGTTACCTTCTTTGACACTGCTGAGGTCTACGGACCATTCACGAACGAGATTCTGGTGGGCGAAGCGTTAGAGCCCTTCAAGGGCCAGGTCATCATCGCGACGAAGTTCGGTTTCGACCCAGGTCCCGAAGGAAAGCCGACTCCCGGATTCCCAAACAGTCGCCCCGAGCGTATCAAGCAGGTAGCCGAAGAGTCGTTAAAGCGCCTGCGTGTCGAAGCAATCGACCTCTTCTACCAACACCGACCCGACCCAAGCGTTCCGATTGAAGACGTTGCGGGCGCGGTGAAAGAGTTGATTCAGGAGGGCAAAGTCAAGCATTTCGGCCTCTCCGAATCGAGCGCCGAGGTGATTCGCCGCGCCCACGCCGTTCAGCCTGTTACCGCTATCCAGAGCGAGTACTCCCTCTGGTGGAGGAACGTTGAGACGGACGTGCTCCCGACGTGCGAGGAACTTGGTATCGGCTTCGTCCCGTATAGCCCGCTTGGCCGTGGCTATCTGGCGGGGAAGATCGACGAGCACGCGACTTTTGATAGTTCGGACATTCGGAGCCGGAATCCTCGCTTCACCCCCGAAGCCATCAAGGCAAATCGTGGAGTCGTGGAACTCCTGGAACGAATCGCCACTCAGAAAGGCGGAACCCCCGCGCAAATTGCGCTTGCGTGGCTGCTCGCGCAAAAGCCTTGGATCGTGCCGATCCCAGGTAGTCGGAAGCTCGAACGACTTGACGAAAATCTCGGGGCTGCTTCGGTCGAACTCACTTTGGAGAATTTACAGGAGATCAATCAGTCCATCTCCACCCTTACGGTAATTGGCGATCGGTACTAGACACACAGAAGGAGAAAAAATGATGGAAATCAAAAGAAACGGATCCCGACCCTCTGTGAAGGGGCCGGAAGATTGGTTCACTGGAACGGTGCGTATCGACATGCCGTTCCAAGCCGATGAGCCGGCGAGAATCGGCGGAGCGACCGTGACATTCGAGCCAGGTGCTCGAACGGCATGGCACACCCATCCTCTTGGTCAGACGCTTTTTGTACTGTCCGGGCTTGGATGGTCACAGAAAGTAGGCGGACCCATTGAGGAGATTCGACCGGGCGACATTGTTTGGTTTTCGCCCGGGGAGAAGCATTGGCACGGTGCAACCCCAACCACCGCCATGACCCACATCGCGGTTGCTGAGAAACTCGATGGCAAGAGCGTCGAGTGGATGGAGAAAGTCACCGAAGAAGAATATCAAGCTTAACCTTCTGTTTGTAGTAGGGACGATCGGGCGACCCCTTAGTCCCCAGTACAAACAACGTCCTTACCGGGTCATGGCATCGGTCGTCGCTAAATTGATGAGATTTGAGGGTGAAACGCCGGGTGGATCGGGCCAGAATGAGACAGCCTTGAACTGGGAGCGTTCAAATGTCTTGTGCCTTCCTGCTATTGATTACGTCGCTCTTCGCATCGCAGTCGACTGTAAAACTTCATTTTGAGAATGGTCCGCTGGCCGTTGATTTCGACGCGGCAACGGGCGCGATGGTCCAAACTCGATACAACGGCCAGATGGTATCGAGCGGCACTGCCGACACCTTCCCGGTCACATTCGCGACCGGTTCGGCGGACAATCCAACCTGGATCGACTCATTTGGACTTCGACCCACGCTGCTCCGTCACGAGCAACCTTCGGCAGACACACTCGCCCTGACGATCCGCGTCGGTGAATACGAACTGCTTGAGACTTACCGGTTGCGTTCGCAGCCCGCTCAATTGGACCGCTCATTTCGACTCACCAATCGTGGGGCCTACCCGGTGAAGCTGCGCGACCTATACTTTCGAACGCCAGGAATTGCTGCGCCACCGGACGGATTTGCTCGGTTCCCGGGCGCGTGGCCTCCGGCCCAATACTCATTCGCGTCAACGAAGCCCGGCACTTGGTGCTGGTGCAGCGGTTCGATCGCACCGGCGTGTCTGCAAGTGGCTTCGGATAGGACGCTGATATTCGCTTCCTACACCAAAGATACACCCGGTATTGCGATGGTGATGGGGCACGGTTCCATCGAGATGCGCCAGACAGCGTCTGCCCAGGGAATCCTCAAAGTGGGGGCGCCCCAGGACATTGGGACAGTATCGATGATGGTCGTACCCAAGCCCTATTGGGACGCACTGCCCTCTCTGTGGACTTGGATGGACGGTGAAGGACTGAAGGTCCCACCGGATCGGCCTGACTGGCTAAGCGGGGCCGTTATCTATGGGTTCCATCCCGGCGGCGCGATCGGAACCGGCTTCAAGGACCTTGGCGGTTTTGCCTCCGCCACTGAGCGGCTGCTTCCGGAGATTCCTCGGCTGGGCTCGACCGTAATTTGGGTGCTGCCAATCGAATCCGACAGTCCGTACTGGCCCAAAGACTACTACAAATTGATGGATGGGATCGGTACATTCGATCAGTACCGTGTGCTCGTGGCGAAAGCACATCAACTCGGGTTGCGCGTCTTCCAGGACCTGGTACCACACGGTGGATCGCCGCAAGCCGTTCACAATATCCGCCATCCCGAATTTATGTTGCGCAAGGAAGACGGGTCCAGGTTCGACTATTGGCTGAACGATTTCGGAAACCCAGAATGGCAACGATACATCGCCGATGTGGCTCGGCATTACGTGAAGGATTTTGACGTCGATGGGTATCGCGTCGATGCATGCTTCGGCAGCAAGGAACCGAACTGGAACCCAGATATCCCGTACTCGAGAGCGAGCATGGCGGTGATGCAGGGAGGACTTGCAATGGATTCCGGAATACGCAATGCCGTCCGCGGTATCAAGCCGGTTGACGGCGCGATACTTGCCGAGGTCGAGAGCGCCCGGCATGCCGCGTGCTCAGACATTCAGTATGACTTCGCTCTCTGCTATAGCGCGTTGCCTAGCTGGTCCGAGATGCCGGCGGCTGAATTCGTATCGAATCTCCAGAGCTTCCTTGAGGAGCGCAAGTACTCGTATCCGCCTGGTACGTTGCTGCTTCGTCACATCGAGAGCCACGACTCCCTGCGCGCGCAGCCTCGTTATGGCGTCCGTGGCATGCACGCGATGTACGCGCTTGCCGCTTGGATCGACGGAATCCCGCTGATTTACCAGAATATGGACATCGGCAATGCCTCCGCGATCGCCGAGATCAATGCAATCCGACATAGACGCCCGGAGATTTCGCACGGTGAGGCGTTCTATCGCTCAGTGCTTTGCGACGCCACTGGTGTGTTCACGTGCCTACGTCGTCTTGGGTCGCGGAGTAGCGTGATAGCGATCAACTTCAACTGGGAGCCCGTTCAGGCCAGACTCTCGTGGCCAGGAGGCAGCGCGACGGTGGCCATGAGGCCTCTTGGTTACACCGTGGCGCCAGAGGATGCGTCCCCGACGCAGCAACCAGTAGTTTCCCACGGCCCGATGATCAAGGTCTCCTTGTCGAATCACTATGCTCTGACGGGAGCCGTAGAATGGTTCATTGACACGTGTGAGGGCCGGCTAAGAGGCGATTTCCGCCTTGCGCGGACGAACGGAGAAGCCAAGGCGAACTACGGGATCTACTGGCGCGAGCCAATCCCCTCGCTTGTATGGCGCGCCGATTTGTTGCCCCTTGACCCGGCCCAGCCACTGATTGGGTTTCGAACCGCCGGCGGTGTCTGGCATGTTATTCGCTTCACGGATGCAGATTGCAGCGACGTGCGTTTGTTGGAGCGATTGGACGGCAAGGAGGGTCTGTTCCTTTTGAGCGCTGTCCGTCGGCAGGTGTCGATTGGCGATTGGAAGGCGATCCCTCCATCGCGCGACGTAACGGAACCATGCAAGGTCGGCGCGTGCCGATTGCGCTGCGTCGGAAACGAGTACATCGTATCGAACGGCGCCTTTACGGCTGCGATTTGCCGTGTGGGAGGTCTTGTGCGATGGATCGAGCGAGACGGTAAGCAGGTGCAGGTCGATCACAACCTATACGGCGATCAGCAAGCGTTCGCTACGGGCAATTCGAGGACGATTGACGCCAAGTTCGATGCGGAGTGCGGGGCACGGATCTGGGTAGTCGGCGCCGAATTACGGATGCGCTTTGAAGGGCAGCTTCGTGGCATGGACCGCTTTGCGCTCAAGAGCCCCCCGGTCGATTTCTACAACGAGTACGCGTTCGGTGCCGGAAGGTCTTTTCGTCACGCTTGGGGATTCAGGTCCGAGGGCGGAGTCTCTGGGCAGATCGCGTTCCTGGCGGCTAACTTCTCGACCCCAACGACCGACACGTTCCGCTTTGTCCGCAATGATTTGCCGGAGGCTGTTGGAGGGTTCCACACGAGTTCCGGGCAGCAAGCTCAGTTGAGTGGGCCCTCTATTCCAGACTGCGTCGATTTTTATGGTAACAGTTCGCGGCTTTGGTCATTGTCGGGGATCCACTATCCGCCAGACGGCGTCCCGGATGCCTTCGTCGACCTCAACCGTGTGTTCTTGACACTTCTCGATGGATCGGGGACGATGGAAAAAGGTCGGTGGTACGACTTTTCCTGTACCTGGAAGTTGTGAGATTTGCCGTGGATATGTCTCAGATTGAAGGAGATAGAGGGTCCATTTCTTCCATTAAAGGATGACGAGTGCTGGATCATGCCCCGGGGAGTGAGCTTACGTGTGTGAGAACGAGGATCATGTCATGCAGTTGAAACGCACGAAAACGCGGAGGTGGGCATATGAAAAGGCTTGCCTTCGACGCCTATCGCTTGGTACCGTCGAAGTTCACTCAAGGAGTAGGCGCGAGTCGCCGCTGTATCGCCTTAACTGAGTACATCGAAACCCTTCGGCAAATGGGACGTTTATCGCGACACCGTCTGCCTTGGCTCTACCTTGCACGATCGGCATGATCCTCGCCATCCGATTCCCACCGAACTGGCTCTTGTGGATTCTCAACAGCTCGATCTTTTCGGGCCAGACTCGCGAGATATCTGCATAGTAATTGGCGGCGTGGGTACTAAACCGCATCAACCACTTCGCATTCGGGCAGTCCGCAACTGCCTCCTCAGCAGCAGAACCCGATTGAAGGTGGTCGCTATGCTGAACCCGAGGCGGATATAGCGGATCGAAACACAGTACGTATTCGGGTTGAAACTCGTTCAGCCTCTGTCGAATTTCGTCCACGACCGCCGTGTCGGCCCGCAACCGGCCGTCGGGCTCGTGCAAGAAGAATACTTCGGCTCCATACTTGGCCGCCGCTTCAATCTGTTCGATCTGCCGAATTCGCCGATTCTCGGTGGCATCTGTCAAAAAGCTCGGGTAATAACCTTTGTCGCCATCCGTGCACATTACGATTGCGATTTTTGCGCCCGATCGGCTGAGTTGGGTGAGCAGACCTCCGATGTAGAACTCCGGATCGTCCGGATGCGCCGCGACGATTAAGACCCGAGCGTCCTCTGAGAATAGTCGCTCTGAGTCGGGATCGACCGGAGGATTGGGATTTGGCGCCGGTCTAGGAAAGAAGTCGAACCGCTGAGGCTGATAAAGATAGAGTGCAGCCAAGCCAACCACTGCTGGTAACGCTACCGCCGTGCTCCGTTTGAGTATCTTGCCGTTCTTGCGTCCCACGAATTGCAATACGTATCCTTGGGCGGAGGTGTTTCTCAAGGAACCGATCGATTCGAGACACCCGGAAGCGGACTGAGAACCCAGACTGGTCCGCTTGGCGCTCAATTCGTTGGCCCTGCACAAACCTTGCGATCTCTTAAGCTTTCTTCCCAGGTCGTTTGTTGCTTGTGGACACGTTTAGGGCTATGGCGGTGAGGATGAGTGCTCTCAATGCCTCTTCATCGATCATTTCACCTTCATGAAAATCGATTGCGCGCCTGATGTTGCCTTCCAGGCTCGAGTTGAAGAGGCCGGCTGGGTCCTCCACCGAGGCGCCCTTGGCGAAGGTGAATTTGACCTTATCCTTGTACGTCTCGCCGGTGCAGATCATGCCGGCGTGCGACCACACCGGTACACCGGACATCGTGTTCGACGGCTTTGCCCATTTCATCTTTTCGACCACCTCAGGGTCGGCCCGCCTAATGAGACTTCTGACACGAGCGAGCGTCTGACCACGCCAATCGTTTAACTCTCTAATTCTTGCGTCGATCAACTGCGACGGAGTTTCTCCCCCGTTTACTTCCTTCGAATCGTTCTTTAACTCGTTCATAGTTGTTCTGATTTTTTCAAGGCGATCGCCGCTAGATTCCTACCTAACTACTTGCTATTCCGCGCGGAATCATCGGCCGATGATATCCTGCGAAATACTGAATAACCCTGTGCAAGCTTCATCTGTTCTTGGCAGTGATGGGCTCACTCGGGCCAGTTTGGCGCTTCGATTCCGAATTGCTTGGCGTATTCGGCGTGCAGTTGCTTCCAACCTTGGAGCTTCAGCGCGTCGCCCCCGGCAATTCGGCCGATGGGAGTTCCGTCCAACAATCGATCAAGAACATCGAAGCTAATGTGCCAACCGGCAGCCCCCATGGCGATGTACCGACGATCGATCTTGGTCCACAGCGTGAGTCGCGTGCCGTTGCCCGAAGCCTCTAGCTCCCAGCGAGTATCGTGCTCGCCCCATTTATACTCAAGAACGTGGGGAGCGTCTGCTCTCGTAACGACTGTTTCGATAACAACCGGCTTGGGCGTTCTTACAGTAGTCAGATTCACCGCGGCTCCAACTGTACCCATGCTTCCATCGGCTTCGAACGGAGCCCATTCGCGCAGTTGATCCGGGTCGGTTAAGGCCCGCCACACTTTTTCCGGTGAGTGACGAAACTCCCGAACGAGAACTAGGGTCCAGTTCTCCCCACCTCTTCGTATCTCCGCCCCGCTTGCCGGCCCTGGCGAGTACTGATTTCGATCGTTCATCTTCTTTCCTTGTCTTTTTCTGTTAATGCCGATGATCCGTAGAGCAGCCCAGGCTCGGTGCAAACCGGGCTCGGCTATCCATGCCGAAGTTCGTCGGGGCTCACCGAGAAGCTACTTCAATGCCATGCCAATTGCACGAGCTGAATCAGGTTGCCGCAGGTGTCGTTCAACATGGCAATGATCGAGGCGGTTACATCTGTTGGCGGCATCGTGAACTCCCCGCCCGCTCCCTTTATGCGCTCATAGTCGCCCTGAATGTTGTCCGTAAAGAACATAGCCGCAGGTTGGCCCTGTTGGAAAATCGCCTCTTGATACGGTTTCGCGGCGGGATTGTCATTGAGTGCGAGCTGCAACTCAGTACCGTCCGGGTCTTTGGGCGAAACCACGGTCAGCCATCGGAATGGACCGTTGCTGAAATCGGATTTCTTGGTAAATCCAAGGACCTCTGTATAAAAGCGCAAGGCCTTTTCTTGGTCGTCAACGAACACAGTGGTTAATTTAATTCTCATTGGGTTTCTCCTCTACATTCTCTTGCCTTTTGGCCGTTAGGTCGTGGGAACAGGCTTCCAATTCTTTCCCCCCTCGTTTGAGGAGGCCTGGCTATGGCGCCCGTTCTTTATAGATCGCGATCTGTCATAGGTGGTTCTTGTCATTCGTTCCTTTTTGTCGCCGTTGATTCCTCCATCCGGTCAAGGTGGCGTTCGAGGGCATCCAGATGCGGAGACCAGAAACGGCGGAATTGGGCCAGCCAGTCGTCGATCTCCTGAAGTGGCTCGGGTTTCAGTCGGTAGAGACGGCGCTGTGCTTCTACCTTGTATTCCACGAAACCAGCATCTCGAAGCAATCGCAAATGCTTTGACACGGTCGGCTGAGGCAGGCGAAGTTGACGTTCTATACTCCCAACCGACTGTTGCGATGAGACCAACAGACTCAATATCGCACGGCGATTGGGCTCCGCAATGATTTCGAACACAGATTCCACTCGCTATATATACCTTGATAAGTATATACGTGTCAAGGTATATATAGCGAACTTTGTGGGGAGCCAATCACGACTAACCCTTCATCGAAAACCGCTTGTTTTGGAAGTCGAAACGAATGGAACGGTATGATTCAACACTCGAACTGGGGAAAGGAGAGCATGAACGAATTCATTGAGATACGTGGTGCGCGCGAAAACAACCTTAAGGATGTGTCGCTCCGCATTCCCAAGCGGAAGATTACAATCTTCACCGGAGTCTCTGGATCCGGTAAATCTTCAATCGTGTTCGATACGATCGCCACAGAAGCCCAGAGGCAGCTTTACGAGAACTTCAGCCTCTTCGTTCGTAACTTCCTGCCCAAGTATCCGCAGCCAGAAGCTGACGCGATCGAGAACCTCAGCATGGCGGTCGTGGTGGATCAGAAGCGGCTGGGTGGTGGCTCGCATTCCACGGTAGGGACGATCACCGACATTTATACTCTGCTGAGACTGCTGTTCTCTCGATCTGGAAAGCCGTACGCGGGATACTCCAACGCATTCTCATTCAACGACCCACAAGGCATGTGCCCAGAATGCAATGGCATCGGTCGCAAAATCGGCGTCGATCTCGGCAAGTTTCTCGATACATCGAAATCGATCCGCGAAGGGGCGATCTTGTATTCAGAGTATTCGGTGGAAAGCTGGGGTTGGAACATTCTGGTCCAATCCGGGCTTTTCGATGTCGATAAAAAGCTGGATGACTATAGCAAAGACGAAATGAAGCTTCTCCTCCACAGCAAGCCCTATAAGGTCAAGATGGACTTTGGCGGGAAGCCGGTCAACTTGACGTCCGAAGGCATTATCGACAAGTTCAGCCGCAAGTACATCACAGGGGACGTGAAAACCAAGTCCGATCGCACGCAGAAAGCAGTCGAACCGTACATGACTTATGGTCCTTGCACGCTCTGCCAAGGGGCCCGCCTGAGTCAGGCCGCATTGGGTAGCAAGATCAACGGACGCAATATCGCTGAACTATCAGCGATGGAAATTGACGAACTGATTCCAGTCGTGCGAGAAATCAACGATCCGGTCGTGGCGCCGATCGTCGCAGACCTCGTTGATCGACTTCAGCATGTCGCCGATATCGGTCTCGAGTACCTGAGCTTAAATCGGGAAACCGACACGCTTTCTGGTGGGGAATCGCAGCGGATCAAGATGGTGAAGCACCTTGGCAGCAGCCTGGTGGATGTGATGTACATCTTCGATGAGCCGAGCGTGGGGCTGCATCCCCGTGACGTTCACCGGCTTAACGAACTGCTACAGAAGCTCCGCGACAAAGGGAACACCGTCATCGTGGTCGAACACGACCCGGATGTCATCAAGGCGGCAGATCATGTTGTCGATGTCGGTCCGCATGCGGGGCGCGCTGGCGGCGAGGTCGTTTTCGAAGGCTGCTATGACGACCTGGTGAAGTCCAATACACTAACCGGCCGGTTCTTACAACAAGCCCATCCGCTGAAGGCAGAGTTGCGGCAAGCGAAGGGGCAGCTTCAGATCCGGGGGGCATCCGCGAACAACCTGCAGAACGTCGACGTGGATATCCCAGTAGGGGTGCTCACGGTGATTACAGGGGTCGCCGGCTCGGGGAAGAGCTCACTGATCGATGAGGAGTTCCTGCCGAATTGCTCCGAGGCGATCGTGATCGACCAATCGGCAGTGGGAACAACCAGCCGGTCGAATCCGGCGACTTACACAGGGGTAATGGACGATATCCGAAAGGCATTTGCGTCCACCAATAAGGTCGATGCGGGTCTGTTCAGCTTCAATTCCAAAGGCGCTTGCGAGAATTGCAACGGTTCGGGCGTCATTTACACTGAACTGGGGTTTCTCGACGGAGTGAAGACGCCGTGCGAGATCTGTCAAGGAAGGCGTTTTAAGGACGAAGTTCTCGAATACAAGCTGAACGGCAAGTCGATCAGCGAAGTGCTTGCCATGACGGTCGCCCAGGCTTTAGAGTTCTTCACGCCAAAGGAGATCGTGCGGAAGTTACAGGCTATGAGCGATGTGGGGCTGGATTATCTTGCACTTGGACAACCGCTCAGCACCTTATCGGGCGGCGAATGCCAGCGAATCAAGCTGGCCAGCGAACTCCACAAGCGGGGCAGTATCTATGTTCTGGATGAACCGACAACCGGTTTGCACATGTCGGACATTACGCATTTACTGGAGATCATGAACCGGTTGGTCGATGGTGGAAATTCGGTGATTGTCATCGAGCACAACCTGGACGTGATCCGCAATGCGGATTGGATCATCGACCTTGGTCCAGAGGGCGGCAGCAAGGGCGGACGCGTGGTGTTCGCGGGAACGCCGCACGATCTGCTTAGCGCACCGGGTTCGCTGACCGGCCATTATTTGCGGTCTTCAACTTGGGCAGGCTAATATCAGACCTACCGTCTATTGGTCGTTCGGTTAATACGCCCTCAAGACCCTACCAAGTTCTCCTCGAACGATCTCCTCAATTGCGAGATCGTCGCATTGCTTTCGCCATTCGAGCTTTCGCTGAGGACTCGGCGAACTCTTCGTCGAAGTTCCCAGCCACATTCCATGGCAAGTTGCTCGCCACAGAATGTGCCCATGTGATGTGCCTTCACCACCGCGAGATAGTCGTGCGGATAGGAAAAGAGCAGGATTCGATTCATGTCAGCGGTGAAATATCCACCCTCTCCATCCGATTGAACTCTTAGGATCTCATACATCACGTCAAGCTTCCGCCTATGGCCATAGAGAAATGGGGTACTCGACCATAAGCCGTAGATGGGATCGTCGCCAACCCACGAATAAATGGGATGCTGCATATCGCGGTTTCTCCGGAATTCCAAAGCCTCCGGTCCATTGTTTACATAGGCCAGCATTCGACGCGTGTTTAGAACAGTGTCTTCACCAAGATACGCCAGTACGAACGAGACGGCAGAGTACTCGATAGAAACCTGCGTGGATCTCTGGATCGCCTTCAACTGAGCGGCTAGTTGCTTTTCAGGAAGCGAGAGCAGATGAAGCTTTGCATTCTTAAGGGTTATTGGGGCGGAGGGTTTCATCTTCGCGCCCGTAAACCAGCGAACAGACCAAAGTTTGATATCCTGGTCCGTTGCACTTGACCTGGGTTCTGCCCATGACAAACCTCCCAGCGGGAATACGAACAGAAGAAGGAGCATTCGATGTTTCATGCCGCTAATCGAATGATACATGGTCGTCACGAACTGAGTATTGGATCGTTCTGCTGTGACGAATTCGAAGAGACACGAGCTTTCCGAATTGTCGAGGCGGTCGACACCGACGGTGCTTTCGCCAGCCGGGTTGTTCACGTCTTTGGCGCATACCTCTGTCGTCGGATCAGTAGCCTGGAATTCGGCATCGTACGTAAGCATTCCCAAGGCAACCGTTCCCATGTCGATCGGCTTGCCATCGAACTCTTGTCGTGGTAGAGTTGCGAGTATGACCTCGCTCTATGACGCTTTGGGAGGATTTGACCGAATTCTTGCCTTAACGCGACGGTGGCACGAATTGTGCCTGCAGGACCCCGAAGCGGCTCACCCATTCGAGCATGAGCTACATCCCTACCACGACGAGCGGCTTGCGGCCTACTTGGCAGAGGCCTTTGGGGGACCCAAACTCTACTCGGCGGGTTACGGCGACGAATCGTACGTCCAACAGCTTCATGCATGCAATGGCCCGCATCTCGAACTCGACGAGGCATGTTTAGCGGCATTCGACCGAGCCCTGGTGGAGGTTGATATTTCTGGCGAACCAGCGGCAAGGGCGTCTGCTTATTTTAGAAAGGCAACCGAGGGCCAAAGGGTTTGGGGCGACCATGGAACCCAAGTGCCGCCAGGTTTGCCATTTAACTACGCGGATTAGCCCTTTATTGGTTGACTGAGCAGGTTTCGAGGCAACCACCCAAACGGTTTATTCACTGGCGAACGAGCCCCGGAGTCTCAGTAGTGCCGAAGCTGGCGTAATGAACTGGGGCTTGACGCACGCCTCCGGTTTGTATGTGCTATGTAGCAGGAGGCGCTGCACGGATCCGCGCTCGCCCAGATGCATGGTCCATTTCGGGTTGAATAGCTGAGTAAGACAATATGAGCACGAGACGGGAATTCTGTGCGGCCATCGCGAGCGCAACAACTGCTGCGATTATCCCCCTGCCTCTCGACCGAATGACGAAGCCAGAGATCAAGCCGTACCGAGCCGATAAGCCCCTATTGCAACTGCAGCAGGAATTCATCGATCTACACTTCGGTATGTTCCTTCACTTCAATATGGCGACGTTTCAAAACCGGGAATGGGGGGACCCAAGAGCCCCAACGAGGTGTAACCTGCCAGCGAAGGGCGTAAACCCTGGTACAGCCGAGCAGGCATGGACCGGTCCTGAAGGGGACGAATCGTCGTCTGGTCGTGAACCGACTGATGTGGTCGAGAGAATTCCCACAACAACGATTCCGATAGCCCCAACGGGGCGTAATCTGCCAGCGAAGGGCGTGAGCCCTGGTTCAGTGGAACAGACGTTTCTTGGCCCTGAAGGGGACGCATCGACGGCCGGTCTTGAAAGGATCGATGTGGTTGAGAGCATTCCCGCAACAACGATTCCGATAGCCCCAACGGGGCGTAATCTGCCAGCGAAGGGCGTGAGCCCTGGTACAGCGGAACAGACGTTTTTCGGCCCTGAAGGGGACGCATCTACGGCCGGTCGTGAACCGGTTGATGTGGTTGAGAGCATTCCCGCAACAACGATTCCGATAGCCCCAACGGGACGTAATCTGCCAGCGAAGGGTGTAAACCCCCGTAGGCGGGGACGTGAATTGTCGATCCCTCGCGACGGCCGTGATGCATAGAAAACCACCACAATGGCGAATCCGATAGCCCCAACGGGGCGTAACCTGCCAGCGAAGGGCGTGAGCCCTGGTTCAGCGGAACAGACGTTTTTCGGCCCTGAAGGGGACGCATCGACGGCCGGTCTTGAAAGGATCGATGTGGTTGAGAGCATTCCCGCAACAACGATTCCGATAGCCCCAACGGGGCGTAACCTGCCAGCTAAGGGTGTAAACCCTGGTACAGCCGAGCAGGCATGGACCGGTCCTGGAGGGGGACGCATCGTCGTCTGGTCGTGAACCGACTGATGTGGTCGAGAGAATTCCCACAACAACGATTCCGACATGCCGAATGGGGCGTAACCTGCCAGCTAAGGGTGTAAACCCTGGTACAGCCGAGCAGGCATGGACCGGCCCTGAAGGCGACAAATCTACCGCCGGTCGTGAACCGGTTGATGTGGTTGAGAGAATTCCCGCAACAACGATTCCGATAGCCCCAACGGGGCGTAATCTGCCAGCGAAGGGCGTGAGCCCTGGTACAGTCGAGCAGCCGTTTTTCGGCCCTGAAGGCAACGTATGGACGGCCGGTCGTGAACCGGTTGATGTGGTTGAGAGGATTCCCGCAACAACGATTCCGACAGCCCCAACGGGGCGTAATCTGCCCGCGAAGGGTGTAAACCCCGGTAGGCGGGGACGTGAATTGTCCATCCCTCGCGACGACCGTGATGGATAGAAAACCACCACAATAGCGAATCCGATAGCCCCAACGGGGCGTAACCTGCCAGCGAAGGGCGTGAGCCCTGGTACAGCGGAACAGACGTTTTTCGGCCCTGAAGGGGACGCATCGACGGCCGGTATTGAACGGATCGATGTGGTTGCAATCAATCCCATACGTACCGCTCATCCCACAACAATTCATGTTCGCGAAGAAGATCCCGGTATCCATCCTGGAACGAAACCTTTCGATGATGGCTTTCCTGGTTCGCGATGTAAGTGCCCAAATAGCCGCCGATGCGTCCCCTTCAGGGACGAAAAACGGCGGGTGCCGTTGTACCAGGGCTCACGCCCTTCGCTGGCAGATTACGGCCCGTTGGGGCTGGATGCCGTTGCTCCTGCAGGTTGCGACCGTACCGGACCATCCGCAAGAATCGGGCGCCGATCCGTTGTACGAAAAGACGGGATGCACGTGTAACGATGCCAGCGATTGAGGCATGGCGGCAATTCTACTGAATGGCGATATCGACATAGCCGTTGATGCGTCCCCTTCAGGGACGAAAAACGACGGGTGCCGTTGTACCAGGGCTCACGCCTAATACTGTTTAGTTAAGCATCTTTCTGGTATCTTGAGCCGTCTTTTAAGTTGAGATGGCAAGAACCAAGTTGACCCTGCCTGGTGGCATACGCGCTTCCGACCTCGTT
>Ga0302320_10007157_pt1 | contig 24614 bp, 20 predicted proteins | sample Bog_T0_3_FD_202130 | JGI IMG/M metagenome (GOLD analysis project Ga0302320, IMG submission 202130) | Peat permafrost microbial communities from Stordalen Mire near Abisko, Sweden - Bog_T0_3 | ecosystem: Environmental > Terrestrial > Soil > Wetlands > Peat | place: Sweden: Abisko, Stordalen Mire...
CCCCGTGCCCAGCGCGGAGCCGTCGGCGAGCGCCGCCCCCTCCGCCGCGAAGCGTGGCGCGGCCCCTCCCCCGCCCGCCGCCCCCCACGACCGCGTGCACCTAAAGGATCTGAAGCCTATCGAGTAGCACTCGGCTAGTATCGTTGGCTTGAGCTGTACCCATTGCGTGAAGGGGGTTCGATGCTCCGCCGATATCGATCGTCGATCGCGATTGCACTGACCGTCGTACTGGCCGCGCCGGCGAGCTTCGCAGCTCCGAAGGCGAAGCCGAAGACGATCCGTGAAGAGCTGCCTGATGCGGCCAGGAAAGACTGGGACGCCGCGCGCGATTTGCTCGACGCGAACGACTTCGCCGGAGCGCTCGTGGAGTACATGCGCGCGTACGAGCAGTCGAAGAACCCGCGCGTGCTCTACAACGTCGCCGTCTGCGAGAAGAACCTGCGCCACTACGCGCGCGCCGAAGGGCGGTTCAAGCAGGAGCTCGCGGAGGGGACCGGGAAGCTCTCGCCGCAAGAAGAGCAGAGCGTGAAGGAGGCCATCACGGCCCTCGATCCGTTCGTGTCGACGGTCACCGTGACCGCGAACGAGGCCGGCGCGACGCTCTTCATCGACGACCAGGAAGCGGGCCCCACGCCGTTCACGTCGCCGGTACCGATCGACGTCGGTCCGCACGAGCTTCGCCTGCACAAGGACGGCTTCACCGATGTGAAGCAGACCGTGACCGTGTCGGGTGGAACGCCCGCGAAGGCGACGTTCGACATCCAGCCGACGGTGAAGAAGGCCGACGTCACCGTGCAGGTGACGGGAGCGCCCGGGGCCAACGTCGTCATCGACGGGATCGACATGGGTCAGGCGCCGTTCAAGGGTGAGCTCGTCGCGGGGCGCCACACTTTCGAGGCGCGCGCCCCGGGCTTCGTGACGGCGCGGCAGACGAGCGACGTCGTCTACAAGGAGCCGTTGAACGTCGCGCTCGACCTCTCCGCGGAGCGCCACGAGGGGCACGTCCACATCGAAGCCATGCCGGCGACGGCGTCGATCGAGCTGGACGGAAAGCTCGTCGGCTCTGGCACGTTCGACGGCCCGCTTCCCACGGGGGGGCACCAGCTGATCGTGAAGAAGCCGGGGTACGTCACGTACACGACGGAGATCTCGCTCAACGACGATCAGTCGCGCGACGTGAAGGCCACTCTCCTCGAAGAGAAGGGGGGCACGAACTGGCTCGCGTGGACGATCGGCACCGTGCTCGTCGTCGGCGGCGGCTCGGTCGCGGGGTACTTCCTGTTCAAGCCGACGGATCAGCCGGACATTCTCGGCACGTTAGGCAACACGCATACGACGATCGGTCGGCTTGGGCATCGCTGAGCGCGGGCTCGCTTCATCGACTAGTGCAGGGGAGAATGAAACGATGGGCTTGAATCGTCGCGTGCTTGTCAGGAGGGGGTCGGTCGCGGGCGCGCTTCTGATCACCGGAACCGTGTGGTCCGGCTGCGCTGGGAAGACGGCGACGGAGTTCGTGGCCGGTATCTCGACGCAGGTGCAGGTGCCGCGGGATCTGGCAGCGATCTCGATCTCGGTCAGCGCCGAGGACAACGTCGCCTACAACCAGTACTTCCCCGTCTACAACGGGACCGTCGAGCTCCCTCGAACCCTCGGTGTCGTGAATAGCTCGACACCCCAGGGAGTCCCCATCGCGATTACGATTGTCGGCTTCGACAACAGCCCGGGCGGACAGGCGGCGTACCAGAACGCCACCACGTTCCAGGCGCAGATTCCAACGGTCGGGCAAGCCGAGGCGCAGTACGGGCCACCGGGCGGTCGAGTGCTGCGCTCGTTCCGCCAGCAGTACACGCCGGGACAGATCCTCTACGTCCCGATGCCGCTCCACTACTCTTGCTACGACGTGGACTGCGGTCCGAACGCGGCGAACATCAGCGGCTGCACGACGGCCGCGGACCCGACGCCGCCGGACCAGTACAACCCGTGCACCTGCAAGGGGGGCGTCTGCGTCGACGCGCTCAACACGAACCCCCTCCCCGTCTACAACGACGCGATGGCCTACGGCACGACCAACACGTGCTTCCGGCCGTTCACGACCACGGACTCCGGCGGCACCAAGGAGCCGGGGTGCATGGACTACGGCATTCCGCCGCAAGTCATCGACGCTACGAACTGCATCTACGCGCTCCCCGGCACGGCCAGCGTTCCGGCAGGTACGCCTCCGTACAACCCTGACGTTCCGAGCGTCGTGATCCAAGCAGCCGACTCCGGCGGCGGGCTCAATGTCCGGGCGGTGTTCGACAACTACGTCTCCGAGGTCCTCGACTACGAGGGAACGTGCCCGGGCGCAGGAGCGCCCCCCACGGCCCAAGCACCGGTGGAGGGCTACTGCACGTTCGCCGGCGCGCCGCAGCGTTTCCAGCTCGCGGCCGGCCTCTGCTCGCCGAAGGCGCTCCACCAGATCACGCTCCTCGAGGCGAGCGCCCAGTGCCCGTCGAAGACGGAGTTCCAGCCGATCTGCGCCGACTCGAACGGCCCCCCGTGGCAGCCGACGCTCATCGACGGTGGCACGTCGAGCGACGGCGGTTGCAACATCGCGAAGGTGCTCACGCCGGCACCGAGCCAGCTCTACATCCTGTTCGACAACTCGAGCGGCATGCGCGACTTCTTCGGCCCGAAGGGACTCCAGGAGGTCGTCGGGCTGGGGTTGACCAACCCGGTCTTCAGCCAGACGCAGGTTGGGTTCTCGTTCACGCCGGCGACGCAGGCCGATTGCACGGCGAGCGCGAGCGACGACGCGGCGGGCCCGAACTCTTTCCTGAGCCCCCTCCTACACTTCCAGCCCTCTGGAGCCGCGCAGGCCGCGATCGGCAACTTGTTGCTGGTCGACGGTGAGGACGGCGGGCCCCCTCACCAGCCCGGAACCGATCCGTGGTACCTCTCGGCGGCGCTCGAGGGTGCGTACGGCGCGCTCCTCGGCAATCACCCAGCGAACGGGGGGGCATTCAATCGCAGCGCGGTGATGCTCTTCTTCGACCGCGACTTCAACGGCGCGCTCGACTGCGGAAACGGACACCTCTCCGCTCTGCAGGAGGCCCAGAAAGCGCTCGGCGAAGGAATCGAGACCTACGTGGTCTTCCTGGGAAACAAGGACGACGCCGAAGATGGCGGCAACGGCTTCCCGGGTCAACAGGCGCTGACCGACGCTCAGCAGCTCGGTCTCGGGCTCAACAGCACGTACCTCTCGTATTTCTTCAACGCGAGCACGCTGTCCACGATCGCGACGGCATCGGTCAACGCGCTCGGCTCCGTCGTTTCGGATCTCGGCGGCTGCGTCTACCAGGTTCCGCCCGGAGTCGGGCCCGAAGCGATCCTCCAGTTCCCGGACGCGGTTTCGGCGTCGATCATCAGTGTGTCGAACGCCGGTTCGTGCGCCAATGACGACCCGGTCAAGAGCCCGACGTGGGTGTTCGACAACCAGCACATTCGCGTGTGCCAGAACACGTGCGCGCGGATTCTCACGTCCATCCAGGCCGAAGAGGCGGAGACGGCGCAGAACAACCTCAAGAACGGCACGACGACCCCCGCAGCGGGGATCAGCGTCTACGCGACGCAACCCTGCTACTCCGAGGACGGCGGCACTCCGAATCCCGAACCACTCGTGGAGTCGGGAACCGTGCCGAACAACTACGACGCGAACCTCGACCTGCCGAGCGAGGACAGCGGCAGCGAAGATGCCGGCGCCGGGGACGCGGCCTCGGATGACGCCGGACCGATAGACGGCGGCGCCGGCTGAGCCGTACGAACGTTTTGGTAGTCCGCTCCCGGGTCTGAACGGGGGCGGATCTGGCTCTCTGGGGGCAGGTCCTGCTGCCCTGAAGGCAGGTCCTGCTGCCCTGAAGGCAGCTCCTGCTGCCCTGAAGGCAGCTCCTGCTGCCCTGAAGGCAGGACCTGCTGCCCCGAAGGCAGGTCCTGCTGCCCTGAAGGCAGGTCCTGCTGCCCTGAAGGCAGCTCCTGCTGCCCTGAAGGTGGGTCGAGCCGCCGGGCTCTCTGGGTCTGACCCGCTCGCTGCTGGGTCTGACCCGCTCGCTGCTGGGTCCGACCCGCTCGCTGCTGGGTCCGACCCGCTCGCTATTGGGTCCGACCCGCTCGCTGCTGGGTCCGACCCGCTCGTTACTGGGTCCGCCCCAGTAACGACGTGGTCCGACCCAGTCGCTACGTGGTCTGACCCAGTCCCGACGCGCTCCGAGAGCCGAGCTACGGACCGAACTGCAGCCCGACGTACGGCCCGATGAACACCTGCGTCCCGCTGGCGAGGTGGTACGACGGCGTCGGGATGGGCGTCGGGGTCACCGACGACGAGCCGATGTACGCGCTCCCGCTCGCGTTCGACTGCAGGTTCTGCCCCGCGTTCTCGAACCACCCCATCGCGCCGAGCGCGACGGCGAGGCTGGGGCTCACCCGAAGCGCGATGGACGCGTCCACGGAGATGGCCGGCGACACGTACGTGTGGCCGCTCTTGTCGGTGTAGATGTTCTCCCCGCCGCTGTTCGACTTCGAATCACGCTCGAAGAGCATCTCCTTCACGGCGAGACCGAAGCCGGCGGCGACGCTGCCGCGCAGGCGCTCCGACTGGAACGACAGGCGCGCGCGGATCGCTCCCATTCCGCCCAGACGCAGGAACGCAAACTGCTCGACGCGCGGGACCCCCACGGCGAGCGGGTTCTCGAGCGCCGAGGTCGGCCCGACGAACGTCGCGCTCGGCGTCGTCTGGTCGTACTCCCCGGCGAGGAACAGCTCGACGCCGACGGGGTGCCACGCGTAGCCGAACCACCCCATGAGCCCGCCGCCGAGGGGCGACGGCTTGGTGCAGCTCGTCGCCGCGAGCTGGTCGCAGGAGCCGTCGCTCTTGTCGATCTCGTTGCCGTTTCCCCCCGGCTCGATCATTCCGAAGAGCCCGAGGCCACCGTAGATGCCATCGAACGATCGCTCTTCGGCCACCGGCCCGGTCGTCTGCGCCTCGGGACGCTTCAGCGTCACCGTCTCGGCGAGCGTCTGCTTGTCGGCGAGGCTGATCTTCTTGTCGTACCGCTCGTATCCGTCGAGCGTGACCGAGATCGTGTGCGGCCCGATGGCGATGTCACCTGCGAACGCCCCCTCGGCCACGGGCTTCCCGTCGAGGAAGATGATCCCTTTGCGATCGCTCGTCGTCACTTCCAGGTGCGCGGAAGCGGCGACCGCGCTGAGCTCGACCTTCACCGTTTCGCCGCGCACGATCTGGACGTTCTGCGCGGGCGACGCCATCGACGAGCTTCGCACGACGACCTCGTGAGGCCCGGGAGCGACCTCGAGATCGAGCGGTGCGGCCCCCATGTCGGTGCCATCGACGAGCACGCGCACGCTCGCACCCGACTTCTCGCTCACGACGAGATGCCCCGTCGTCGCCTCGCGCACGAGCTGGACGTCGACAATCTCTTTTCCGCCCGCCGACACGTTCGGTGTCTTCGTGGCCGGCGTGAACCCGTCCTTCAGGATATCGACCTTGTGCGGACCGGCGGCCACGCGGATGAGAGCCGCGACCGGACTCATGCCGATCGCCTTCCCATCGATGGAGACGGCGGCCCCCGACTCGTTCACGCGGATCGAGACGTACCCCGTCAGGGCGGCGAGCTCTTTGAGCCGCGCGGTCGCCTGCCCCTTGGACTTGCCGCCGTTGTAGTCCTTGAGGAGGCGGTCGTAGGCCTCGTAAGCGTCACCCGTGCTTTTCAGCTGGTACTGGGCGTTCGCGATCCCCTCTTGGGCCGCCGCGCTTGGCTGCGCGTTCATGGCCGCCTGGTACTGCGTGAGCGCCGTCGCCCAGTCTTTCGCCTTCCCGGCCTTGTCGCCGGCCGCGAGCGCCGTCTTGGCGGTGAGCGCGTTGTTGGCGGGGGTCGCGGGCGGCGCAACTGGCGGTGTGACCGGCGCGGCGGGCGGCGGAGCGACCGGCGCAGCGGGCGGAGGAGGGACGGCTTGAGCCTGCGCGCTCGGCATCGCCGAAGCGAACGTGAGCCCGCAGAGCGCCACGGAAAGGGCGCGAGCCGAGAAAACGCGAGACTCCGAGCGTCGTACGGACAAGCGAAAACCCCCTTGAGCGTTTCGCCGGCCGCCGCATGCTGGCGCAGCCGAAGCCAACACATAGGCTAGCGGAAGCGGAGCGCCGAGTGTCAACCAGATCGACCTCGGCCGACGATTCAGGGAATCGGCCGGCCTGGCGGGTCCACGTAGGCCACGACCTCGCCTCGAAACGTACGCAATCGCGTCTTCGTGACGCCGCCTTCCGTGACGCGGTCCACGACGTAGTCGGGCGAAATGGGCACTTTCCCGCGCCCGCCGGGCGTGTCGCAGATCAGCTTGGGGAGCGCGATCCCCGTCAGACGCCCCTGGAGAGCCGCCATCAGCTCGACGCCGCGCGAGAGCGGCGTGCGCAGATGGGAGGTCCCGCGGACCGGATCGGCCTGGAGCAGGTAGTAGGGGCGCACGCGCCCGCGAACGAGCCCGCGGAAGAGCGCTTCGAGCGTCCCCGCGTCGTCATTGATGCCCGCCATGAGCACCGTCTGATTCATCACCGGGAATCCGGCGTCGACGAGCCGCGCGCACGCCGAGAGGCTTTCGCGCGTCAGCTCCTTCGGGTGGTTGAAGTGGGTCATCACCCACAGCGGGTGATGCGGGCGAAGCGCACGAACGAGCTCGGCGGTGATCCGCTGTGGCAACGTCACCGGAACGCGGGTCGCGATGCGGATCGTCTCTACGCTCGAGACGGTGCGGACGGCCGCGATGATCCGCACGATCCGGTCAGTCGCCATGGCGAGCGGATCGCCTCCGCTCAAGATGACGTCGCGGACCTCGGGATGCGCGCGCAGGTACGCGAGCGCAGGGGCCAGCGCCTCGAGCGACACCGCGCCGCCGCCGTCGCCGACCATGCGCGACCTCGTGCAGAACCGGCAGTACACCGCACAGCGATCGGTCGCGAGGAGCAGCGCGCGGTCGGGGTATCGCTGAACCAGATGGGGGGCGACCTCGTGCGCGACCTCGCCGAGCGGATCGACGAGATCGCCCTCGACCTCCAGCGCTTCGCGGGCATCGGGAACGCACTGGCGACGAATGGGGCAGGCGGGGTCGTCGCGATCGACGAGCGACAAGTAGTAGGGCGTGATGGCGATGGGCATCCCTTCGCGCTCTGCCCGGGACGCCCCTTCGAGCTCGCGTTCGGTGAGCGGGAGCGCGCGCGTGAGGTCCTCCACCGTGGAGATGGCGTTGCGCGCCTGCCAGCGCCAGTCGCTTCGCTCCTTGGCCGTGGGCTTTCGCTTCGGACGCGGCGCCGCTCGGCCACGCGGGCCGCGCACGAGCGCTCCTGCCTCGAGAATCTGTGTGGCCATTTCACGCGGGCTTTAGCACGCGATCCGCGCGCTTGCCGCTCGACGCCGTCTCACCGCGACTACGGAGTCGCGTCCCCGGCCGCGCCGGCGTCGCCCCGCGGGGGATCTACGATATCGACCTTCACCGTCCCCATCGCGCCGTCATCGATCTGGACGGGGAACTTCGCGCGCAACTGGGTCAGCAGATCCTCCTCGGTCGCGCGCATCTTGTCCTGAGAAAGCTTCACGCGGATCGACCGGTCCGCCTCCGGAAGCGTGCGATCCTGAGGGTCGTTCTTCACGCTCAGTCGAACGACGTAGACCTTCCCCTCTGCGTGAACCGCGGTCGGAAGCACGTCGCCCACCTTCGCGATCTGAAAGACGGCCGCCCGCACCGCCTCGGGAACGCGAGGATTCGAGCCACGACCGTCGTCGGGGGGGCTCACCATCCCGAGATCGCCAGCGAGGTCGACCGGCACGTTCGCCTTGGCTGACGGATCCAGGGACCTCGTTCGGACGAGCTCGCCCCACTGCGCGGCCGTCAGACCGTTCTTCGCCTGCTCGAGCACAGCGTTCGCCGCCGAGTCCGACGAGAGCACGACGGCGGAGATGCGTCGCCGCTCGGGGTCGCGGAAGTCCGCACGGTGCGCGTCGAAGTACGCCTTCACTTCGGCGTCCGGGATGTCCGCGGGCTTCGGCGCGGTCTTCCGCGCGTCCTTGAGCAGCGCGTCACGCAGGACGGCACGCAGCTCTTGCTGCGTCTGCGGATCCTGGTCGTAGCCCTTTTCGCGCGCCTCCTGCGCGAGCAGCTCGACGTTGATCATCTCCTTCAGAAGCTCTTTACGTCGCTCCGGCGACTGGTACCGCATGCGATCGAACTGATCCATGTGCTCCAGCGCAGCGACGTAGTCACCGAGGGTGATCGTCTTGTCGCCGACCCGCGCGAGCACTTTCGCGGCCTCGTCGGCGGGGAGCAGGTCCGTCGTCGCGTGGGCCCCGGCGTCGCTCGAGCTTGGCGCTGAGCCGCCCCGGCAGGCGCAGGCCCCCAGCAGGCCGATCAGTACCGCGTGGCGGGCTGCGGAACGAACCATCGCGCCGGGGGCATTACTACACATTGCGCTCACGGGCACGCCCGGGTACATGCTCGCGCAATGCGGCCACTCGAAGAGCGCGACGACGGCACCATCGCCCCCCCCCCGCCGCACCCCCAGCTGCGGTACAAGCGCATCGTCCTCAAGCTCAGCGGCGAGGCCCTGTGCGGCACGACCGGGGGCTTCGGCATCGCCCCCGACGTGCTCCGGAGCCTCGCGCTGGAGCTTTCCGAGGTGCACGCCATGGGCGTCCAGTGCGGGATCGTCGTCGGCGGCGGCAACATCTTCCGCGGGCTCAAGGGGGCGAGCCAGGGGATGGATCGCGCCCAGAGCGACTACATGGGCATGCTGGCCACGGTGATCAACGCCCTGGCGCTCCAGGACGCCCTCGAGAAGGCGAACGTTCCGACGCGCGTGCAGACCGCGATCGAGATCCGGCAGGTGGCCGAACCGTACATTCGTCGGCGCGGCGTTCGTCACCTGGAGAAGGGGCGCATGGTGATCTTCGCGGGGGGGACGGGGAACCCGTACTTCTCGACGGACACCGCGGCCGCGCTGCGCGCGATGGAGATCCACGCCGACGCGCTCTTCAAGGCGACGAAGGTCGAGGGGGTCTACGACCGCGATCCAGTTCGCTTCCCCGACGCGAAGATGATCGAGAGGATGACCTTCGATCGTTTCCTCAACGAGCGTATCGGCGTCATGGACTCCACCGCCGTCACGCTTTGCCGGGACAACGCGATGAGCATTCGCGTCTTCAAGCTGATGACGCGAGGGAACATCAAGCGTGTCGTGTCCGGCGAAGACATCGGGACCGTCGTCGAAGCGTAGCGTGCGCGCGGGTCGCGCCGCCGCGAGCGACGACTAGCTCCTCTGCGTGGCTTCGATCGCGGCACGCACCAGGCTCGCCACCTGCGCGACGCTCGCTTCTTCGAGCGCGCCGACGAGAATCTGCGCATCCAGAACCGGGAGCTCGGCTGCCGCGCAGACCTCCGTGAGCGCAGAGCCGGCGGCATCGTCCAGGCGCACGACGATCGCGGAGCCGGCAAGCGCCAGTGACCACAGGGGGGCGTAGGCCGGAACCAACGGCAGCGCGACGAGCTCGAGGTCGACGTCATCGCCGAGGCGCACGGTCGCGATCGAATGAGGAATCGGGACGGGCGGGGGGGGCTCGATGGAGGGGATGGCGTCGGCGAGGCAGAGCGCGGCGTGAGCAAACACGGCGAGGCGGCTGGGCGTCCCCGCGAACACGATGCGCGCGGGCCCCTCGAATCCCGGCGCTGCGGCGCGCGAGACGAGCGCGCGCATCATGTGAAGCTGATCGGTCGCGACGATCGGCACACGCTGCGCTTCGTGGGCGAGGCGCTTCATCCTCCCTGAAGAGTCGAGCTCGGAGAGCGCGGCGAGAATCTGCGCGTCCGGTTCGGAGAGATCGTCGAGTACCTCCTCCAGAGTCGCGGGTCCACGAAGTCGCGCGAAGACGGAGCGCGCGAGCGGGCTCAGCTCCGAGAGGTCTCCGCCGTCGCCGGCGAGAAGCACACGCGACGCGAGCTCTCCCAGGTGGGCACGAAGGCTCCCCACCTGCGCCAGCTGGTCGGCCGCGGCGGTGAGGAGCTCCTTCGTTGGGGTGCTCATCCGGCCGAGGACCGCTGGAGTCTCGGGCGTGAAGAGAAATCGTCCGTCGAGCTCGCCCATCATGCGAACGAGAGCTTTCATCCCCTCGAAGCGCAGGTAGACGGCGTCGACGACGACGCCGTCTTGCAAGCGAAGGTCGCCTGCGCCGAGGGGGGTCGTCACGGCAATGGTCCCGGACTTTCGGTCGACCCAGAGTGTCTCGATGACATCCGCAAGCGACACCTTCGCGAGCGAGCCGGAGTAGATCGCCGAGGGGGGCGCCGACTCGACGCCACGGTTGGAGGGCGCGGCAAGCGCGTGGATTCGAGCGACGAGCGCGTCGAGGTCCCCTCGAACGACCGCTTCGCCCTGTAACGGCCCAGGCCCTTCGCGCACGAGGAGCAACACGGGAGGAAGCTGCCCGAGCTCGATCGCGAGCGCGTCGAGCAAGCTGAGGCCGCCCTCACGCGCCTCGGCCAGCTCGCTCGCCGCGATGACGACGTCGACACGCGCCGTCTTCGCACGCTCGCACGCCATGCTCACGCCGTTCGCGAGCGCGACCTGAATACCTCGTTGCCGCAAGTCCCCCGCGATGATCGCGAGCGCCTCGATGTCCTCCTCCACGAGGAGAACCCGCGTCGGGGCACGATGCGACGGCGGTGACGACGTCATGGCCAGCGCGCTCCACTCGCTTGCGCCAGACGCTGCGCGATGAGGTCCGCGAGCAAGGGGTCGGCGGCATGCACTCCGCGAAAGCGATCCTCGTCGCGCCTCCCGCAGCAGACCCAGGAGCCGTGCTCCGCGCTGACGACGATGGCCTCGGCGTTTTCGCATCGCGGCGCGCTCCGCACGTCGGCGACGTGAACGCTGGGCTCCTTCCCGTCGTACGCGAACAGCTGGCGAGCGGCGGACGCCATCCCCATTCCACCGCGCGCCGTCACGAGTACGGACGTCGTGCCTCCTCGCTTGGCCTCGCGGCACGCTGCGGCGACGAGGGAGAGCATGGCGGGCGCGACGAGGTCGAGTGGGTACGGTGAGCCGAATCCAGCGCCCATCATCGGCCGCGCCAGAAGCACATCGATGATCTCGCCGAGGGCCATCGGGGCGAGCCCGAGCGTGTGCACGGCAGAACGGCTCGCATCCTGCGCTCGTTGCTTTGCCGCGCGCAGCAGGCGATCGAGCGAGACGCCGTCGTGCGGGTACGCGCCGACACCGATCGAGATGGGGACACCGCGCCCTGGCCTTGCAGAGACGGGTCCGCGCCGGTCACTCGCGGGCGTGCGCGCTCGACGGTCGCCTTCCGCGCGAATGAGCAGGCGGCGCCGACAGGAGTGTGCGCCAAGCGCACCGGTCTCCGGCAGCAGCAAGTAGAACTCTCGCTCGTCGAACCGCGCCAGAACATCGGTGTCTCGTACGACGCTGAGGACGATCTGCTCGATCTCCGCGCGCGTCTTGCCGGCCGATTCTTGATCGAGAAGGATCGCCGCGACCGCAAGTCGTCGCCCATGGCGTTTCGCTTTGTCGATCTCCCGGCCCGCGATGTCCTGCAAATAGGCGAACGAGTAGACGCGCGAACGCTCATCGGTCGTCCCTTCGCGCGCGCGCGCTTCGCCCGCCTCGACGAATGCGAGCACGGTCGCGGCCAAGCTGGCGATCGCGGTCAGATCTCGCTCACGCGCGGGGTCGATCTTCTCGAGAACCGCGAGGGCATACAGACGCTCGGCGACCCCCAGCGGCACCACTCGAGCCCCGCGCGTCGCGACGAGCCGAAGTAAGTCTTCACCCGGCGCGGTCGCGGGAAGGTCGTTCGCAGATCCCATCGCGGCCAGTCGAACGCACTCTCCCTGCGGAGGATCGAACGCCGCGTAGAGCGCAGCTCCGTGTGCGTCGGCGACCTCGGCAAGAGCAGCGAGGATCGCGCGCGCGACCTCCGACGGTGCTCCGCCTTGCGCCAGCTGAACGACGCGGTCCATGAGCATGTTGCGGCGCCTGGCCGCCGCCAGGTCCGTCTCGAGCCGAGCCTTCTCGTGCTCGGCCGCGCGCCGCGCGTGCACCTCGCCAATCGCGTGAAGGACGGCATCGCCGGACGCGGGCGAGGAGACGAACCCCGCCGCTCCGAGAGCCACGGCTTGCGCTCCCAGCTCCAGGTTCGACGCCGGGGCGATCGCGTAGACGACGAGGCCTGGCACGGCAGCCGTGAGGTGGTGAACGAGCGCGAGACCCGCTCCGCCGTCGAGCATGACATCCACGAAGGCCACGTCGCACTTCTCGCTGACGGCGGTCGCGATTGCCTCCGCGAGATCGGTGGCGGCGAGCAACTGATGCCCCGCGGACAGAATCGTCCGGTGGAGCGTCTGCCGGCTCGCCTCTTCGCCCGACACCGCGAGCACGCGGAGCGAACCGTCGCCAGTCCCCTCCGGCGTTCCGTTCATGCGCCGGGCACCGTGCCGGAGAACACGCGGCGCGCCGGACCACGCAACGACGTCTTGCCGCTTTCGCGATCGTAGGAAGCGATCAGCTCTCCCCCCGGGAGCCTCACGCGAATGGCAGAGGCCTCGAGCATTCCTTTCGCCCGCGCGACCGCGGCGACCGCGCATGCACCCGTCCCACACGCCAGGGTTGCGCCGGCCCCCCGTTCCCAAACGCGTACGTCGATCACGCCCGCCTCGGCGATCTGGGCGATCTCGACGTTGACTCCGCCGGGAAATTCGCGCGACGCGCTCAGGCGGGGTCCGAGTGCCTCGAACTCCGCGCGCCCCATCGGGCGAAAGGCGACCGCATGCGGATTTCCGGTGTCGACACGGCTCAAGGCGATCGGCACGTCGTCGACGGTCACCACCACGTCCTCACCCACCCGCACGACCCCCATGTCCGCCTCGACCATCGCGTCATCGCCGGACCGCTCGATCCGGCAATCACGCACGCCCGCGTCGGTCTCGATCTCGATCGTGCCACGCTCGAGGCTGCGAGCCCTCGCGAGATGGAGAGCCGCGCACCGGAGACCGTTACCGCACATCTCGGCGACGGACCCGTCGGCATTCAGCACGCGCATCCTGGCCAGAACGCCACGTGCGCGCGCCGGTAGCATCAGGAGCACCCCGTCCGCACCGATACCGCGTCTGCGATCGCACCAAGCGCGAGCACAGGCCGCGCTCACGGCCGACTCGCTCGCGGCGTCGACCACGACGAAGTCGTTGCCGAGCCCTTCGTACTTCTCGAAAGCGAAGAGCGTCATCTGCGTTGGGCGAAAATAGCACGCCTCAACGGTGCACGATTCGAGCAACGAGCTTCGCTCGCAGCTGCGTTTCGTCGATGCCCCTGACGGAAACGAGCTTCGCGCGGGCCCCCTCACCCCGCACGATCTCGATGTCCGACTGCCTTATGCCGAGCGCGCGCGCGAGAAACGCCACGAGCTCGGCATTGGCGGCACCGTCGACTGGCGGCGCCCCAATGGCGACGTGGAGTGCCCCCTCGCGTACGCCGACGATGGCGCTCTTCTTTGCGCGGGGCTTGGCGTGAACCGAGAAACGCACGTCACCGTCTTTCACGGCGACTTCGAGCGCGGACAGGTCGTTCATCGAGGTGGTACCGTCCTTACCTCATGTCGCGTCTTCGCTGGATCACAGCGGGCGAGTCACACGGCCCGCGCCTGACTGCCGTCATCGAGGCGGTGCCCGCCGGGTTGCCACTGCTGGCTTCGGACATCGATCGAGACCTCGCTCGCAGACAAAAAGGGTACGGGCGCGGCGGGCGGATGAAGATCGAGACCGATCGGGTCGAGATCACGAGCGGGGTCCGCGGAGGCGAGACCCTCGGCTCGCCCATCACCCTTTCCATCGCCAACCGCGATCACGAGAACTGGCTCGACCGGATGGGCGCCGCCCCCTTTGCCTCCGTGCCGGAGCCGCTCACCCGCCCGCGACCTGGGCACGCCGACCTCGCGGGTGGTCTGAAATACGATCGTCACGATCTCCGCGACATCCTCGAGCGCGCGAGCGCGAGAGAGACCGCGGCGCGGACGGCCGTGGGCGCGGTCGCCCGGAAGCTCCTGGAAGCGATCGGTATCGAGGTCTTCGCTCACGTCATCGCGATCGGTGGAGTGCGCGTCGCCGAGCCTCGGGAGCCCTATGAAACGCTGCGCACACGGGCCCGTGGCTCGGACCTGGCGTGCGCGGATGGCTCGGCGGAGGCGGGCATGAAGGACGCGATTCGCACGGCCTCCCACGCCGGCGACACCCTCGGCGGAGTCTTCGAGGTCGTCGCGCTCGGCGCACCTGCAGGCCTGGGCAGCCACGTGCAATGGGATCGCAAGCTCGACGGTCGCCTCGCGCAGGCCCTCATGAGCATTCAGGCGATCAAGGGAGTCGAAGTTGGGGACGGATGGGCCGCGGCCGGGCTCCCGGGCTCGAAGGTTCACGATCCGATTCACTACGACGCGACCCGATCCAGCTTCGTTCGGCCGAGCAATCACGCCGGCGGTCTCGAGGGGGGAATCACGAACGGCGCCCCCGTCGTGTGTCGCGCCGCAATGAAGCCAATTGCGACGTTGCGAAAGGCGCTCGCGAGCGTCGACGTCCGAACAAAGGAGCCGTTCGACGCGGCGTTCGAAAGAAGTGACATCTGCGCCGTAGCGGCAGCTTCGGTCGTTGGCGAAGCGATGGTCGCACTCGTCCTTTGCGACGCGATCCTCGAAAAATTCGGCGGCGACTCGATGACGGAGCTCGAACGCGCGGTTCGCGCCTACCGTCTGCAAGTCGAGGAGTACTGAGATGCGCCCAATCGTGCTCAGCGGATTCATGGCAACGGGGAAGACGACCGTAGGGCGCAAGCTTGCGGCGAGGGTCGGAGCCTCGTTCGTCGACACGGACGACGAGATTGCGCGCGCAAGCGGGAAGCGCATTGCAGATCTCTGGCGCGACGAAGGTGAAGCCGCGTTTCGTCGTCGGGAAGCAGTCCTCGTGGAGCGCCTCCTGAAGGACCCCGGGAAGGTCGTCATCGCCTTCGGCGGTGGAACCGTCACCACGAGGACGGTGCGCCACGCGGCAATCGATCGCGCGCTGGTCGTGACGCTCACCGCCGCACCGGAGACGATCGTGTCGCGCGTGGGCGAGCTGCTCCCAGATAGACCAAACCTTGCCGTGGGAACCGACCCGGTGGCGCGGGCGCGGGAGCTGCTCGAGTCACGCGCCGACGCATACGCCGAGTGTCACTTGACGCTTGCGACTGACGGCGTCGACTCCGACGCGATCGTCGACGCGATCGTGGCCTTCGCCGAGCGGGCGCCCATCGCCGTACCACTAGGACGCCGAACGTACACCATTGAAATCATCAACGATTCTCCCTCGACACTTACCGACGCTGTTGCGCGCTTGGCGCCATCATCGCTCGTTGTCGTGACGGACGCTCACGTTCAGCGGGATCGGCATGCCTACCTCCTCGCGGCACTGGCGCCGCTCGCGGTGCCTCACGTGACCGTCACTCTCGCCGCCGGTGAGGAGCAGAAGAACCTAGCGTCCGTCGCGACGATCTGGGACGCAGCGCTGGGCGGGGGCATCGATCGCGAGGCGCTCATCGTCGCGTTTGGGGGCGGGGTGATCGGAGATCTGGCTGGCTTCGCGGCGTCCACGCTTCTCCGTGGAATTCGCACGCTCGTCGCGCCGACGACTCTCCTCGCCATGGTGGATGCTTCGGTCGGAGGAAAGACCGGGTTCGATCATCCGACGGGAAAGAATCTCATCGGCTCGTTCCATCAGCCGTGCGGAGTCGTCGCGGATCTCTCTCACCTGTCTACCTTGCCGCAGCGTGAGCGGGTTTCAGGCCTCGCGGAGATCGTGAAGATCGCGCTGACGTCGGACGCTTCGCTACTCGAGACGCTCGAGGCCCACGCGGAGCGGATCGCACGGGGGGATCCGCAGGCGCTCGCGCCGATCGTACGGCGTGCGATCGAAGCAAAGGTCCAGGTAGTCAGGGACGACGAGCGCGAAACGGGGCGCCGAGCCATCCTGAATCTCGGTCATACGATCGGGCATGCGCTCGAGGCGCACGGCAATTACCGAACGCTCCTTCACGGCGAAGCCGTCGCTCTCGGCACGGTCGCCGAGCTGGGCGCCGGTGCACAGCTGGGGCTAACACCCGGGCCGCTCGTGGAGCGGACCCGGGAGATCCTCGCCCGATTGGGTCTCCCCTCTCGCCCGTCGCGCGCCGCGGTCGCCGCGTCATGGTCATTCGTGGCCGCCGACAAGAAGCGCACGCTCACTCGCGTGCATGTTCCGGTCGTGACCGGGCCAGGTGAAGCGCGGCTCGAGCGAATCGAGCTCGATTCGCTACGAGACGCGGTCTTGGCCGCGCTCGCGTGAGCTCAAGCGAGGATCGTGCACGCAATTTTTGGCGGTCTACTGCGGCGTAGGTACGCTTCCTGGCAGCGCTGAAGACCCATCTGGGCTGATGCGTTTCGAGGAGGAGCGACGATGAACCGCATTTGGGGGCACACTTTGTCGACCGCGATCGTCGCGCTGGCGGCCGGAAGTGCCATTCCTGCCTGCGCGCACAACAACGGCTCCCTCTTCGTGCACGGCGTCCTCGCGCCCCCGGTGCCCGCCGGCGGCGTGTGCACGTACACAGCCTCCCCGACCTCCCCGGAGCTGTCGAGGGGGAGCGTGGATGGTGCCCTCACGAGCTCGTACTCGCCCGAATTCTTGGTCGGTAGCGCTCTCGTGGCGCAAGGAAACCCGACGACGCCGCAGGCGGAGACGTCGACGATCAACATCCAGGGCGTCGACGTACGCGTCGTGGACCCCATCGACAACTCCGAGTGGATGAACGCAGACGTGCTCGCGGCGGGGACGATTGAGCCCGCCTCGGGCGCGACGCCATCCTACGTGGCAATGGCCGCCTTGGTGATCGACGCGAAGGCGATGGCACATTTCACCCCCCCGCCAGGTAGCTTGGTGGCCAACCTCGCGGAAGTCTATGTGAAGTTCTATGGGACGACGCTCGGCGGTGATTACATCGAGAGCGGCGAGTACCTGTTTCCTGTCGACGTTTGCTACGGGTGTAAGGTCTCATTCCCTCCGGGCGCAACGGTCAAGGGGTCTAAATATTGCGCGGGGAGCGTACCCTCAACGTCAACCGAGGAAGCGTGCGTCCTTGGCCAGGAGCAGGCAGTCGACTGCCAGAAATGCTATGGAAGCTCCCCGGCGTGCAACGGCGGCAGCATTTAGCCCTTTTGGGTTCGGCGTTCGTGCTCACGGCGAGTGCGCGCGCAGCCGCCGACCCGCAAGCAAGCGCGCTGGTCATTGCCGGGGCCGGAGCGGTCTCGTTAGGGGGAGGCTCGGTCGCGGCATTTCATCTCGGGGCGCGCGGCGATCTCCTCTTCCTGCGCGATCGCGACCGCGCAATGGGGGTCGGCCCGTTCGTCTCTGTCGAGAGCGAGGCATTTCGAAGCCTCTCGGTTGAGGCGGGGATCGACTGGCTCGTTCCCGCGCCCTCGGTAACCTTCCCGTTCACGTTCGCGGCTGGCGGCTATGACCGGCGCGACGATGCCGGGGCGCGGCAGGGCGTGCTCGGAGAGATTCTCTGGGGATCTCACGGGTACAACTTCGACGGCCACTACGACTTGGCGTTCGGACTCTTTGCCGAAGTGCGGTACGCGCTCGGGAGTGGGCGTGAAGAGGACGTCATCGGCGGCGTCGCGATCGATCTGAGTCTGCTCGGCTACCCGTTCCTGCTCGCCTACGAAGCGATCGCGCGCTGAGCCCAGACGCGCGTGATACGCTTGGGTCCGATGGACCGTCGTACAGTGCAGATCAACATTGCGGGGCAGAGCTTCAAGGTCGTGAGCTCCTCGGCAGAGCAGGATCTCCGAAGGCTCGCATCCAAGGTGGATGAGAAGATGGCCGAGGTGACGCCGCGCGGGCGAACCGTCGCGCCAAACGCGATGCTGCTGGCGGCCATGGCGCTGGCGCACGAGCTTGAGGAAGAGCGTGCTCGTCGCGCGGCGCTCGAGGGTCGTGCCCGAGACGTACTCCGTCGGGCTTTGGTGCGGATCGACGACGCTCTCGAGGGCTCTGAGCCGGACGAGGCGCGAGCACCCGCGGAATAGTTTCACGTGAAACAAGCGACGCCGGTCCCCCTTCGGTACTTGGAGAAGGAGCTACTTGATCTTGGCGCGGACGGATTGCTCCGGAGCCGCCCCGCGCCCGTCCGAGATGTCGCGCGAACCTTCTGCTCGAACGACTACCTTGGCCTCGCCACGGCCCACGAGACCGGCGCGGGCGCATCTCGGCTCATTGTCGGCGAACGCCCGGAGCACGTAGCGCTCGAGCGAGCTCTTGCGGCGTGGCTGGGGCTGCCATCTGCTCTGCTCTTCTCCAGCGGATACGCGGCCAACGTCGGGGCGCTTTCCGCGCTCGTTGGCAGGGACGATCTCATCGTCAGCGACGCGCTCAATCACGCTTCAATCATCGACGGCTGCCGCCTCACGCGAGCGCGCGTCGAGATCGTGTCTCACCTCGATCTGCAGGCAATCGAGCGCATCCTGAGCGAGCCGCGGCGTGCACGGGCCTGGGTCGTGACGGAATCGTACTTCAGCATGGACGCCGACGGACCGGACCTCGCCTCTCTGCGCGCGGCTTGTGATCGTCGGGGAGCAGCCCTTGTGCTCGACGAGGCTCACGCTCTGGGAGTCTTCGGGCCCGCGGGGCGCGGGCGTGCTGCGGAGGCATGCGTGGAGGCCGACGTACTCATCGGCACGCTCGGCAAGGCATTCGGAGCGGCCGGTGCCTTTGTCGCGGGATGCACTGCATTGACGGATTGGCTTTGGAATCGCGCGCGCTCCTTCGTTTTCTCGACCGGCGTGAGCCCCCTCGTGGCGGGAAGTGCGCTTCGTGCGCTTCGGGATGTTGCTGAGGGCGATGCACCGCGAGCACGGCTGCACGAAAATGCGCGAATTCTCCGTTCCTCGCTGCTCCGGCTCGGATTGCAGCCGCTAGGTCACGGTCCGATCGTGCCAGTGCTCGTTGGAGATTCCCGGCGCGCGCTCGAGCTTGCTGCGCGTCTGCGTCAGCTAGGACTCCACGTGCAGGCAATTCGGCCTCCCACGGTCCCGGAAGGCACTGCGCGACTTCGGGTTACGACGACCGCGAGCCACACGGCGAGAGATCTCGAGCACGCAAGCGGTTGCTTCGCGCGCGTGCTCGGCCCCGGGACTCAGGCCAGCGAGCCGAACGAGCCCTAGCGCTAGAGCGCCGTCTCGGTACGCAACCAAGGCTTCCCGCCCATTCGCCGTCGAGAAGCTCCCTAGCTAGCGCCGCAGCCGGTTTCACGTGAAACAAGCGCCTGCCGATCGCTCCACTCGGGAGCCCGCACGACGTTCCCGCCGTCCGCGCCCGCCGCCGCGCCCGCCGTCCGCGCGAAGCGGCGCCGGCGTCAGGGCGAGCGTCTCGCCGCGCGGCTCACTCTCGGAGCACCCTCCCGCGTTCCAGTTCCACGCGCGCGTCTGCAACCGTGCTGGCGAACGCGGCGTCGTGCGTCACAACGATCACCGTCGCACCCCGCCGGGCTTCGGCACGCACAACGTGGCTCAGCCGTTCGGTACTTGCGAGGTCAAGCCCCGCTGTCGGCTCATCTAGCAAGAGCAACATCGGCGCATGAACTAGCGCGCGCGCCAGCGCTACCCGCTGACGTTGCCCCCGCGAGTAGGTTCGCACAGCGCGTTCTGCAAACGCGCCAACCTCGAAGCGCTCTACAGCCTCCGAATATGCGGCCCGCGGATCTCGCCCATGGAGCCGCGCCGCAAGCTCGATGTTCTCGCGGCCGGTGAGGTCCGGATAGCAGAGCGCATCGTGGCCAAGCCACCCGAGCGTCGCACGAACCTCTTGCCGCGAGACACCAAGCATTCCGTGGTCGATGGTCCCCGAAGTGACTCTCGCGAGAGTGCCCACAAGAGCGAGAAGCGTCGACTTCCCCGACCCATTCGGCCCAAGCACGACCGAGACGCGACCTTGCTCGAAGCTCAGCGTCACGCCGGCAAGCGCCCGCACCGCCCCGAACGTCTTCGTCACAGAACGCAGTTCGACGCTCACTCCACCCTACCTTCTCGCTCTCGCACGCTTCCCAACCTCGCAGAGCCACGCCCACCACTCGCCCGACGAACTACACACCATGCTAGTCTCACGTCCATGACCGCGGCGGCAGCTTTGTCAGCCGAGCAGCTCCCCGCGCTTCAACGGCTACGTCAAGCTGTCGAGGCTGCGTTGGAGGGAAAACAGGATGCTGTCGAGCTCGCGCTGGTCGCCCTGCTCGCGCGAGGCCACCTTCTCATCGAAGACGTTCCCGGCGTCGGAAAGACCACCCTTGCCCGCGCCCTAGCGCGCGCCGTGGGAGGCGATCTTCGCCGCGTGCAGTTTACAAGTGATTTGCTTCCCAGCGACCTGCTCGGAGTCTCCGTCTACGATCAACGAAGCGGTGAGTTCGTACTCCGGCAAGGCCCTGTGTTTTCCAACGTGCTCCTCGCTGACGAGATCAATCGCGCGAGTCCTCGCACGCAGTCCGCTCTGCTCGAAGCGATGAACGAGGGGCAAGTCTCCCTCGACGGGCAGACAATACCGCTCCCAGATCCCTTCTTCGTCATTGCGACGCAGAATCCGCAGGATTTTGCCGGGACGTTTCCGCTGCCCGAGTCACAACTCGACCGGTTCCTTCTTCGCGTTCGCATCGGCTACCCCCCATCCCAGGTCGAGATGCGTCTGCTTCTCGACGGACAGACAGATACCGCACGCGATGTGCCGGTCGTCCTCGACCCTGCAAAGCTGGTTGCACTACAGCGCGAAGTTCACCGCGTCACGCTCGACACGTCGCTCGGTAGCTACCTGCACGCGCTCGTGCTCTCGACGCGAACGTCGCCTGCCCTCTCCCTCGGTTCGTCCCCGCGCGGCGCCATCGCCTTGGCAAACGCCGCTCGCGCAAGGGCCCTTTTGCGCGGTCGCAACTACTGCATTGCCGACGACATCCACGATCTCGCCGTACCCGTCCTCGCCCATCGCGTGCGGCTTGCCACGCAAGCCGACGGGTTCTCGCCCTCGCGAGACGAAGCCGAAACAGCGCTCCGCGAGATCATCGCGCGCGTCCCCGTCCCCCTCTGAGGCGACACGCGATGCCGCCCCAGGCGCCGCCGTCATTGCTCGCAGCCCGCCTACTCGCCACGTGGAAGCGTTGGCGATCCGCGAAGCCACCGCGCCGATTGAAGTTCACGCGCGAGGGAAAATTCTTCGTCGGAATCACGCTTGGCGTCGGCTTTGCTGCGATTAATACCGGCAACAATCTCCTTTATCTCTTGCTAGGCATGCTCTTGGCTCTCATCGTCGTTAGCGGATTGATGAGTGAGCTCTCCCTTCGCGGACTCACCGTCGTCCGACGATTGCCGCTTCGGGCGCAGGTCGGTCGCGCGCACCTCGTCGAGATCGAGGTCTTCAATCACAAGCAACAAGTGCCCTCTTACGCGATTGAAGTGGAAGATCTCCGCGCCGGCCAGCCCGCAGACAAACGCTGTTTCTTCCTGAAGATAAGCCCGAAGTCTGCCCAGGTCGCCGCGTACCGCCGAACGCCCGCAAAACGCGGGCGTGATCGGCACGTAGGCTTCCGCATCGCGACGCGCTTCCCTTTTGGACTCTTCGAGAAGTCCCGCGAAGTCCCCGCCGAGGGCGAGCTGATCATCTATCCGGCGGTTGACGCGGTCGACCTGGCACACGCGCCCCCGGGCAAGACCATTGGCGGCGATGGCCTCCTCGGGCGCGGGCACGGCGAGGAGTTCCTGGGACTGAAGGCGATGCGCCCCGGCGAAGATCCGCGCGACATCTACTGGAGGAAGAGCGCGTCTCTCGGGCAGGTCGTCCTGCGCGAGCGCGCCCGCGAGGCTCGACCGGACGTAGCGATACCGCTCGACGTCGTTCGGCCTCCGAGCGCCGGAGACGACTGGGACACAGCTTTCGAGCGCCGCGTCCGCGACGCAGCTTCGCGCGCCGTCGCGCACGTGAAGCGTGGGGACGCGGTTGCCATTCGCACGAACGCGGGTGGGCTAGCTCGAGCGGATCGCTCTGCAGGAGCCGACCCTCTGCTGCGCTATCTAGCGCTACTGGAAGCCGTCACCTCGTCGTCCGCGCCGCCGCAGCCGCCAGTGGCAACCGAACCCCCGAACAGTGTGGCAGCCGAATGAGGTTCGGTCTCGTCCATCGCGTAATGACGGACCTGCTGGCCGCTCTCGGCCTACTCGCCGTCGTAAGCACCGCTCAGCTTCGGCCGGGGACGAACCTGGCGTTGTTGGTTGGCCTCGCTTGCGCGCTAGCGATTCCCGAAGCCTGGCAGAGCAGATCGCTCATGCGCAACTTCTCCAACTTTGCGCCCGGCGCGCTGATCGTCGGCGAGTTGATTCATTACATCAGCGGCGCCTTGGTTCTGGATGTCGCCATCGAGTTCGCAGCGATGCTGCAGGTTATCCGAATCGCAACGAGACGCGGCGCCGCCCACGACCAGCAGATCATCGTGCTCGCGCTTCTTCATTTCGTCGCTGGCACCGTGCTCGGCGGAGGCTTCGCGTATGGCCTCTGCTTCCTAGGCTTCCTCATCGTCGCACCAGGCGCACTCGTCCTGAGTCACCTACGACGAGAGGTCGAAGGAAACTACCGTCAAGGCGCGCGTGACCGCACGGGACTCCCCGTCGACGTTCCGCGGATCCTCCGGAGCCGGCGCGTCGTTGGTCGCCAGTTTCTGGCCGCCACCTGCCTTCTCTCTATTCCCATCTTCCTCTTCACCGCGGTCCTCTTCGTCGTTTTCCCGCGCGTCGGACTCTCGCTTCTCTTGATGAATCACGCTCCACGCGGACGCATGGTCGGATTCTCCGATCGTGTCGATCTCGGGCAGATGGGCGTCCTCCGGAGCGACCCCTCGATTGCTCTCCGATTCACGCTCGATGACCTTGGCGATTCACCACCGCCTCGCGTGACGCTACGTTTCCGGGGCACGGCCTTCGACTCGTACGACGGGCGAGCGTGGAAGCGCACACTCTCCGATCACGTTGCCGCTCCTCACATCCAAGAGCGCTACCCGCTCTATCGATTCCCCGATCCGGCGCGCGACCGACGAGTCGCGGTCGACCTCGAGCCAATCGATCCGCCCGTTCTATTCCTTCCGCCGCGAACGGTTGGCATCCAAGTCCACGGGCAAGGTCAGGCGGTGCTCGGGGAACCGCTCACAATTCTCCGCGGGCCAGAGGGCGAGCTCCGTTATGGGGGAGAGGGGGCTCGCGGCCTTCACTACGAGGCGTTTCTCGCGGGCGATCAGGAAACACTCCCGGACGCCCTCTCGCCGAGCGACAGGCTCCGCTATGTATCAACCACGGAGGACCTGCCGGCACGGATCGCCGATCTCGCACATGCATGGACCGATAGGCTCCCTTCGTCGCTCGCCAAGGCCAAAGCGATCGAAGACCACCTTCACCGCGAGTACCGCTACGACACAAACTCTCCCTCCGGCGGGGCAAAGCAACCCGTCGATGACTTTCTCTTCGTCTCACACCGCGGGCATTGTGAGTTCTTCTCCACCGCAATGGCCCTGATGCTACGCGACATCGGGATCCCGTCGCGGAACGTCACGGGGTTCGTCGGAGGCTCCTACAACCGATTCGGCAAGTACTATGCCGTGCGCGAGGGTGACGCGCACTCCTGGGTCGAAGCGTACATCGACGATGCCCCCCACCCGTCGTGGGTGACATTCGATCCAACGCCGCCTGCAGGAGCTCAACCTCTCGAGGAGACAACCGGTCCCTGGGTCTATCTGCGCGACGTCGTCGAGGCGCTTTCGAGCAAGTGGAATACATACGTCATCGGCTATGACCTCCGCCGGCAGATCAGCCTCGTGGATAGCATGACGCAGAATTACGAACTCTTTCGCTCACGCTCCGGAGTGAAGAGGTCGCCGTTGCTGGACAAGCTTACGCGTCCGCAGGTCCTCGCGCTCTTTCTGTTGATGCTGCTCCTCCTCGCGTACTTCATCTGGAAACGAAAGCGCCCCGGTCGCGAGGCAGAAGCGACGCCCGGAGAGATCCTCGATCGCAACGGACAGACCGCGACGGCGCTCTACCGCGCGCTGGAGGGCGCGCTCGCGTCGAACGGGATCGCACGCCCAACTTCCTTGCCGCCCCTGCGGCACGCCGAGGAACTTCGGGTACGCAACCACCCACTCGGCGGCGAAGTCCTCGCGCTCACGACCGTGTACCTTGAAGCGCGCTTTGGCGGCTACCGCATCGATGAGCCCACGAGGCAGGATTTTGAGCGGCGTGTCCGCGTTCTCCGAACGTCGCGCAAAGGAAGTGAAACCGAACCGACTCCCGCAAGCTAGCACTACTGAATCGAAAACTTTTCCATCTGCCCGGTTCCGTGCGAGTCGGGGAGCATGGGGTACGAGCTGGACGGCGAGGGTCGTTGCCGGTTGGACGGGTATTTCGCGGAGATCGGCGTCGCGCTGA
>Ga0302320_10007158_pt1 | contig 24611 bp, 17 predicted proteins | sample Bog_T0_3_FD_202130 | JGI IMG/M metagenome (GOLD analysis project Ga0302320, IMG submission 202130) | Peat permafrost microbial communities from Stordalen Mire near Abisko, Sweden - Bog_T0_3 | ecosystem: Environmental > Terrestrial > Soil > Wetlands > Peat | place: Sweden: Abisko, Stordalen Mire...
CCCCTTCAATCCGAACGAAAAGTCGAGTTCGAGGCTTTCCTCGAAGCGATGCTTCTGCGAGTCGGTCATAACGCTGTAGGCCAGCTGTTTCGTCTCGGCCGGCGTCATCTGCGGCAAATCGAGCGGCACCAGGTGGCCGTGCACGCGGATCTGTGGCGGCGAATTGGTGGTGATGTGGAGATCGCTGCCGCTCATCTCCAGCATTCTCTTGAGCAAATCACTTAACGACAAACCCATAATGAGTTCCTTCCGTTACTGTTTCTTCTTAGTCGTTGGTCGTTCGTCGTTGGTCGTTGGCCGACGACCAAGGACCAACAACCAACGACGGGTTTAGTGAATGGTTTCGCGGGCAACTTCTTCGAGTGTGGTCATGCCCGCCGCAACCTTGATTAAGCCGCTTCGACGCAGCGTGATCATGCCGCGCTCGATCGCCTTCTTTTTCAGTTCAACCGCCGATGCGCCCACCAGAACCAATTCTCTGATCTCGTCATCCACTTCCATCACTTCATACAAACCGCAGCGGCCCTTGTAACCGGTGTTGTTGCAAATACCGCAGCCCTTGCCTTTCTGGATCTTGACGGTCTTGGCTTCTTCCGGCCCGTATCCTTCTTCGATCAGGGTTTGCACCGGAACCTCCACCACCTCCGCGCAATCCTTGCAAATGCGCCGCACCAGACGCTGGGCGCAGATCAGGTGAACCGAGGTAGCCACCAGGAAGGGCTCGATGCCCATGTTCATCAAGCGGGTAATGGTCTCGGGCGCGCCGTTGGTGTGCAGAGTGGAAAGCACCAAGTGGCCGGTAAGCGCGGCCTTGATGGCGATTTCCGCGGTTTCGAAATCGCGGATTTCGCCGACCAGGATGATGTTTGGATCCTGCCGCAGGAATGAACGCAGAGCGGCGGCAAAGTTCAATCCGATCTGCTCCTTCATCTGCACCTGGTTGACCCCGGCCAACTGGAATTCGACCGGATCTTCGGCCGTCATGATGTTGGTATCGGGCTGGTTCAGGCGTGAAATGGACGAATACAGCGTGTTCGTTTTTCCCGATCCTGTGGGACCGGTAACCAACACCATGCCGTAAGGCTTGAGAATGGCTTTCTCGAACTTGACCAGGGATTCGGGTTCGAAGCCCAGCTTGGTCATATCGAGCCGCAGGTTTTCTTTGTCGAGCAACCGGAGCACGATCTTTTCGCCCCAGAGTGTGGGCAGCGTGCTGACGCGGAAATCGAGCTGCTTCTTGCGGCCGCCGATATTCATCTTCAGCATGATGCGGCCGTCCTGCGGCAGACGCTTCTCGCTGATGTCGAGCTTGGCCATGATCTTCAGGCGGGAAGTGATCGCGTCCTTGAGCTTGAGCGGCGGCGACATGATCGATTGCAGGACGCCGTCAATGCGGAAGCGTACCCGGAACTCTTTTTCGTAAGGCTCGATATGAATGTCGCTGGCGCCCCGCTTGACCGCGTCGGTGAGGATCAGATTCACCAACTTGACCACGGGAGCTTCATCCGCAGCTTTCTCCAGCTGCGACAGCTCCATTTGCGCCTCTTCCGCCTGCACTTCGACGTCGGACTCGTTCATCTCCGACATCGACTGCATCACGGTTTCGAGGTCTTCTTCATTGCCCTTCGCGGCCCCGTACGATTTATCGATGCCCGCCAGGATGGAACTCTCGGAAGCGACAACCGGTTCGATGTTGAAGCCGGTCATAAACTTGATATCGTCCATCGCGAAGACGTTGGTGGGATCGACCATCGCGATGGTCAGCGATGCGCCCACGCGGCTGAGGGGAAGAATCTGGTAGCGCTTCGCGGTTTCAAACGGAATCAGCTTGACGACGGCGGGGTCGATTTCAAAATAAGAAAGGTTGATGGCCGGAACGCCGTACTGCCGGGAAAGAAAATTGGTGACGTCCTCATCCGTGAGGAAGCCTAGCTTCACCAAGGCAGAGCCCAAGCGGACGTTCTGCTCCTTCTGCGCCTTAGTAGCTTGTTCCAACTGCTCTGGGGTAATGATCTTCTCTTTGACGAGAAGGTCACCCAGCCGTTGAGACATACGTCGATCTCCTATCCCGCTTAAATGGAACGATGCCTGGAACTGTTACCCGGCATTTGCACAAAACGCTGCTTTCGCTGCGGCGTCTTCGTGTTGACACAAATTGTCACAGCAAGTCGATTACCGTACCAGTTACCGTGGTACTTGGACCTGCCGTCGTTCCAGACACATAGCGAGCTTTCTTTCCGAACCCACGCCAGATGAGCTTTTTCCCCGGCAACGCCTCGATCGCGCGCTGAGGTACATGCACTTCGGTAAGTGCCGGTAAGGTTGCGCAGCCAATGGGGGACGCACCGCTTGCAGCCGGCGTACACTCACCGGGAAGGGAGTCCTAACATTGCCGCCCGACGCAAAGCAGAGGCAGATTCGAACCCACTACCACGCATTATTTCTAACTTGGGGACCGCAGAACTGGTGGCCGGCGGAGTCGCGCTTTGAGATGATCGTGGGCGCTTATCTCACGCAGAACACGGCGTGGACGAATGTGGAAAAGGCGTTGGGGAATCTTCGCGCGGCGCGGCTGCTTAGCGCGCAGGGAATTCGCCGGGCACCTGTGGCCGAACTCGAGCGCCTGATTCGCCCTGCCGGATATTTCCGTCAGAAAGCCAGGCGACTGAAGATCTTCGTCGCGTTTCTGGATCGACAATACGGAGGCTCTCTGGCGAAGTTGCTGTCGCGCCCTACCAACCAGCTTCGCGAAGAACTTCTCAGTCTGCATGGCATCGGCCCCGAGACTGCCGATTCCATCCTGCTCTATGCCGGCAACCATCCGGTGTTCGTGGTGGACGCCTATACGCGGCGGATTCTTGCCCGCCACGAAATCCTTCCGGAAAAAACATCCTATGAGGAAATTCGGGAACTGTTGGAGCGTGCGCTGAAGCCTTTGGCGGAGTCTGTTGCCGAATTCAGTGGTGTTGCGCAGCCGCAGTCGGAAGCGGGCCTTCCCGGCGCTGCCCATCCTCCATCGGCGATGAGTACGGTGAAGCGCACGGCGCTGGCGCAGGTCTACAACGAAATGCACGGGCTGATCGTAGGGGTAGGGAAGAGCTACTGCAGAAAATCAGTGGCGCGGTGTGACGAATGCCCTTTACAGAAGTTCCTGCCGCGTACCCTTACGTCCGAGCCTCTTGCGCGACGCTTTCCGCGCGCCGCACCCGGATCTTAACCTCGACGCGCGAGCCCAGGCGGTTGATGATCGACATGAGGCGATCGACCGTGAACCGCCCGAGGTCCGCATTGCGGATGCGCGAGAAGTCGGCCGCCGCAATGCGAGTACGCGCCTGCGCGGCGCGAACAGTCAGCTGTTCCCGATCGAGCGCCTTGATGATTTCGGCCGCGAGCAGGGCCTTGAATTGTTCGGCATCGGCTCGGTCGTGCCCCAGATCGCGGAACACATTGCCGCTTCCTCGCACCACCTCGGGTTTTTCAGTTTTCATCGCTTCCCCGTCACTGGCAACGTTGTCATATTTGACAACCTACGTCAAGCGAGGGCTATTTGAGGGTTGTGGACAAATGGCTTCCAATTATCTGTAATGTTTAAGGAAATGTTTAAGGACCCTATGTCAGCCAAGTTCATGAATTCGACGCGCTGTTTTCAGTTGTGGAGATACGCGGTGGGCCATGGGCAATTGCTTCTGAGAAGCACGAAGACTCCTAGCAAGCCAACTCGAATCGATGTTTTATTTAAGGATGTTGCGGCGCTCCATTTGCCAGCTTCGTTTGACGGGCTTTCAATCTCTGAAGCGTCCGAAGTCGAACAAGCCGACCTGAACCTCCAAGTCGGTTCTAAAGGAATGAGGGAGCGGAAGACGTACATTCTCAGCGGATCGAATTTCCAGGGGTATGTGATCGCCGGTGCTGTGGCCTCGCATGAAGACGAGGGTGAATACGACGATCCAAGCTTCTTTGCTATTTTGCCGGTCCAAGAGCAGTGAACACGCTTAAGTATTGTTGGCTGTTGGTGATCCTCGCAGGCACCCTCGCTTCCGTCTGTTCCGCTCAATCCCTGCGCCAGGCCGCAGACCGCGATGGCGTCCTCATCGGTACTGCCGTCCGCCCTTCACAGCTTTCGGAGAATGCCTACACTTCTGCCCTAGCTCACGAATTCAGCATGGTGGAGGCGGAAGATGCAATGAAATGGTGGGTGCTGCGAAAGGATCGAGGTAGCTACAGCTTTCGCCAAGGCGACGAGTTGGTTGGCTTTGCTGAGGCGCATCAGATGAAGGTCCGCGGACATTGCCTGGTCTGGGGGCGCGACAATCCAGATTGGCTCACCGAAGGCCACTTTACGGTTCGGCAACTATCGCGGCTTCTTCACGAGCACATCACCCGTGTGATGAAGCACTACTCGGGTCAAGTTTTCGCCTGGGATGTGGTCAACGAGGCTCTGGATGAAAATGGAAATGTGCGCGATTCCATCTGGTATAACCAGCCCGGGATTGGATTGGCGGGGAAGGGAACGGCCTACATCGAACAAGTGTTTCGCTGGGCACACAAAGCCGATCCGCACGCACTCTTGTTTTACAACGAAGCGGAGGGTGAAGGGCTGAACCGCAAGTCGGATGCGATCTACGCCATGGTCATGGACTTCAAGCGCCACGGCGTTCCCATCGATGGCGTCGGCTTGCAGATGCATATACCAAAGCTCGAAGCGGATATCCCAGCCATCGCCGCGAATATCGCCCGGCTCACGGCGCTCGGCATGCAGGTTCATATCACGGAACTGGATGTCTCGCTCCCTTTAGATTCAGGGCAAGCGCGGCCTGACGACTTGACCCGGCAGGCAGATATCTATCGTGGCATCGTGCGGGCATGCTTAAACAGCATGGGCTGCACCGCGATCCAGACCTGGGGATTCACGGACAAGTACTCGTGGATTGGATCGCATTCGCGCGGCGCCCGGGGGCAGGCGCTGCCCTTTGATCGGGTCTACCAACCCAAGCCCGCTTATCGCGCCGTGTTGGAAGAGCTGTTGGCAGGAAGGTTGCCCGCGCATTGACGCGGGGCGGGATGACCGGTCAACGAGTGAAATGTCGCCAACTTGCCATCCCTGCGTTGCCTTAAACAATCGCAATCCGCCGCACCTCGTCCACCACTGGACGCCGCGCCGATGTAGGCCTAAGTTGCCACAAACTAAGGAGTCGCTTCAGTTGCCGGAAGAGACTCACTTGCAAGATGTTTCAACTTCGACTCCACCGACGGCGAGAAGCCCCAAGCCGCGGTGTTTCAGGCCACGAATGGGACCTCTACGGGGACACCTACGACAGCGGGGCCGCCGTAGAGGTTGCCTGCAGCTAATGTTAACTCTGTCGGCACGACCAAGAAGGCTTTCCAACCGGCGACACCCACCCGAACGGCCACAATGTCTCTTTCACGCCGAACACGAGATTTTGATTTTCCTGATACGTCTAGCCGTCCCAGAGCCTCGACGATGCCGGGGGGGCCTGCGGTATAGTTCTATGCTCCGCCGATCAACACTCTACACTCTACTCTACGAATCCTGTCTACGAGTTCTGGAGAGGTTTGCTATGTCTCGACATTTCCTACCGCATCTGCTCCGAGTGGTTTTGACGAGTTTGTTGGGACTGGTTGCGTGCGTCCCCCAATCGTTTACGCAAGCAGGCCATCAGGGCAAGATTTTCGGGGGCTACTTCGAGGAATGGGGCATCAATTACGGCGGTTACAACATTGCAGATTTGCAAAAGAATGGGGTCGCCGATGAACTGACACACTTGATCTACGCGTTCGGCAACGTGACTCCGGCTTCTCCGCCGGCATGCGCGATCGCCGATCCGGTGGCGGCTTACCAGAATTCGACCCTGCCCAGTGTGAGCGGCAAGCCTTATACCGCGCCACTCTTGGGGAATTTTGGCGCGATCCAACAACTCAAGGCACTGCATCCCAATTTGAAAGTGTTGATCTCTTTGGGGGGACAAGCGGGCAATGTTGCGGGCTTCGTGACCGCTGCAGGCAGCCCGGCCGGCCGCGCGGCGCTGGCCTCTTCGTGCATCGACATGTTTGTTAAAGGCAACATCGCTGCCGGTGTTACAGCTCCGGGCCTGTTTGACGGCTTCAATATCGATTGGGAGTTTCCCGGCGCGGCGGACAAGCAGAACTTCACCGCGCTGCTGAAAGAGTTCCGCTCGCAACTCAACGCTTTGGAGAAAACGACGGGCGAGAAATATGTGTTGACGTTCGATTCGCCAGCGAGCCCGAAGAGATATGTGAACATCGATCTTAAGGGCGCCGCGGCACAAGTGGATTTCCTCACCATCGACGGTTACGACTACGCCGGATCGGATGAAAAGCAGACTAATGAGTCATCCTCGCTGTACGACACGGCAGCGGACCCTGTGTATGCCGACGACCGCTACATTGATGCGACTGTAAGAGCCTATCTCAAGGCTGGCGTGCCTGCGGCCAAGTACACGATGGGGTTGCCGTTGTATGCAGTTGGCTGGGTTGGAGTGACTAAGTCGAACCATGGGTTATACCAAAACGCTACAGGCGCTGCTCCGGTTCTCTTGGCCGACGGATCGGGTATGTGCGCCAAACCGGATAAAGCCAATCCTTCGCCCGGCTGTGACACTATTTTGACCGCGGGGTTCGCTACTTACTCGACCATTGAGGACCTCACGCATCGAGAGGGGTATATCGCCTGGTACGATTCGGAAAGAGTTGGAGCAACGCTCTACAATCCGGCTACCGGGACCTTCTATACCTACGACAATCCTGCCGCAGTCGCAGCGAAGACGGCCTACATCAAGAAGCACAAGCTTGGCGGCGCTTACGTGTGGGCGCTGAACGACGATGATGCCGGCGCATCGCTGACGAAGGCGATTGCCGCGGGGTTGAAGTAAAGAGTTTCGGCAGTCGTGTCGGGAATTATGCTCCTGACTGCGCTCAGATTTTCACCAACGCGGCCAGCGGCCGTTTCCGAGTTTCTAATGGTGACCGTCGAACGACTTCGTATCCGGCGTAATTGTCGACAGTACTACCGTGGCATCAAGCTCGACGATATCAATTACATTCACCACGTCCATCCACCACACGCCGCTTTCCGCTTCAACGTACGCCACCCGACGTGGGCGCAGTTCTAGCTCGCCTCGGACTGTGTTGCGCAATTCGTCCCACGCCGTTTTCTTCGAGTTCACATATAGAACAGGAATGCCATCCCCGCTCTTCGCTACCAAAATAACGACTGGATCGGTTGCGAAATATTCTCCCGGCCCCGCCTGTCCTCCGGCTCCGATGACCCCCACTGGAAGGCCCCTTGAGATGTGGGGCGCGAAAGTTATAAACCCCACGATCACCAAAGCCAGACAGGGTGCCACAGTAACTGCGGATGATGGAAGACCCGAAAACCGCTTCTTGAGCGGGAGACTCTGGGCGACTCCAACACATCGTTTCCGCTGACGGATTGTCTCGTTCGCGCTCCCAGATATTTCGATTTTAAGCAAGTCCAATAGTGTCCGGACGTAGTTGAGGGACCAAATTGCTGGAACAGTGACCAGTAGTGCCGCAGCGGTCGTAATCGGCGCCCTGCTCAGATTCAGGCTTGTGATTGCCATCGCGGTCGCCCTCTGCATTCCGAATCCTATGAAGGAATCGAAAATGCCGATGCATGATCCTACAAGGCCAAGGAACGGCGCCGTGTGGGCAATCGATCTAAGAGTGTAGAGCCGCAGGCTCAGCTCTGCGGCAAACATCTTCCGTCTGTTGGTATCAGTCGCGGGAGATCGTCGAATTGAGTGGTACCGGTAGGCGGCGTGGCCGACGATAGCAATCACGCGAGCGAGCATGAGTGCGAGCACGATAACGTCCAAGCGTCTCAGCAGTCCCATCGATTGCCATAAACATGGGATACTACAATCACACCCGTACGTTGGCCACGAACTCGTGCACGCGGGCATTATCAGAAATGCGCTTCCTCGGTTACTGCCATTATGAACCAAAGACACCATACCCACCGTTCAGGTTCCAGTGTTGTAACCAGGCGTTAGCGCCCGTTGTCACTTTCGTGCGCCGCTGCGCGATCCCAGCTATAGACGCCGGGGGCAATTTCCGACTTGTGGTTCGCCCACCACTTTCCGCATCAATTTCGGTTTTCGTAACAAGATCGCTCCTAAGTCGCCTCTTTCTACACTTCAGAAGAAACCTGCTCCACCGCTTACACGCCCCACGCCTTCTATTGGTTAGCACGTTGCGGACTCAGTTGTAGTTCGGATTGCGCAACAGGGAAAAAAATCTTTGAATGGGCCGCGTTAGGTGGAGTACCCTGCTTCGCATTAGTGCTATAGAGCACTTTGGAAGTTTGTGGATCTTCCAGGAGTGCTCGATACAGCTGACTCTCACGACGCGGAGTCCGATGCAGCCGCAGCCGGAGTCTTCTCTCAAACCCCCAACCGCGGGCGGATCGCTCTGGCACGTCCCCCGAAATAAAGGAGCCACAATGAAGCGTGCTTTACTTTTCTCCTCCCTGCTCTGCGTCTTTGTCTCGGTTTCGCTGTTGGCGCAAGCGTCCGTCACTCTTAGCCCGTCGAGCTACAACTTTGGCAGCACCGCGGTTGGCACAGGCACCGCGTGGGTTACCTTCACACTGGCAAACAGCGGCAGCTCTGCCGTGAGCATCAGTAATGTAACCGTCAGCGGCCCGTTCGTTGTATCCAGTAATTGCGGATCCTCGGTCGCGGCCAACGGTTCGTGTCCAATCTACGTGTATTTCTACCCAACTGTGGCAGGCGCGGCCAGCGGCACACTAACCGTGACCGACAGCGGCACGCAGACATCTGCTCTCAGTGGAACTGGCGGAAGCGGCGGCAGTTGTACGACCACGCCCAGCGCGCCCACTGGTTTGGCGGCGTCCGGCACGACCAGTTCCGGTACAAACCTGAGCTGGACGGCGGACACTCCTCCGACGAACTGCACGATCAGCAGTTACACCGTGTTGCAGAACGGAACCTCGATTGGCACCGCAACCGGCACAACCTTTGCAGTCAGCGGACTTGCGGCATCGACCTCTTACAGTTTCACGGTGGAAGCGACGGACGCTAACGGCACGTCGGGCCCAAGTTCGGCGGTGAATGTGACCACCCTTGCGAACTCATGCACAACCAAGCCGAGCGCACCAACGGGATTGGCGGCTTCCGGCACAACTAGTTCCGGCACTAACTTGAGCTGGACCACGGACACACCTCCGTCCGGCTGCACGATCAGCAGTTACACCGTATTGCAGAACGGAACTTCGATTGGAACCTCGAACAGCACATCGTTTGCTGTGAGTGGACTGGCGGCGTCAACGGCTTACAGCTTCACGGTAGAAGCGACGGATGCAGCCGGCACTTCACCAGCAAGCGCGGCGGTGAATGTAACAACCCTGGCAGGCGGTGGCGGTTCCTGCGCAACGGCGTGGAGCGCCACTGCGGTCTATACCGCAGGCATGACGGCGAGCCTGAACGGAGAAAACTACGTCGCCAATTTCTGGACGCAGAACCAGAGTCCGGCGACCAACAGCGGCGGAGCGGGCAGCGGCGAACCCTGGACCGCGACTGGCGCCTGTTCGACTTGCTCGGCTGCACCGGCTGTTCCGACAGGACTGGCGGCATCCGGAACGACGAGCTCCAGCACAAACCTGAATTGGAATACGGTTACCCCACCCGCGGGATGCAGTGTCAGCTACAAGGTGCTGCAGAACGGAGCCTTGATTGCTTCTCCAACCACAACGTCCGACGCCGTGACTGGCCTGACGCCTTCGACCACTTATGGATTTACGGTGGAAGCGACGGATGCGGCCGGCACCTCAGCCGCGAGTTCAACTGTGAATGTGACAACTCTCGCGAGTTCTTGCACCACCAAGCCGAGCACTCCAACGGGATTGGCGGCCTCGGGCACGACCGATTCCAGCACGAACCTCAGCTGGAATGCGGTCACGCCTCCGAGCGGCTGTACGATCACGAATTACACCGTGCTGCAGAATGGGACTGCGGTGGGAACGACAACCACCACGTCGTACACGCCGAGCAATCTTTCGCCTTCAACCACTTACACTTTTACGGTTGAGGCGACAGACTATGCCGGCACGTCGGGCGCCAGTTCCGGCGTGAACGTAACGACTACTGCGCTCACCAACCTGTTCGTGGGCGGATGGTACGAAGAGTGGGGAACTTACTACGCCAATGCGAACGTTGCGGACCTGCAGAACAATGGCGTAGCCGGCGTCCTCACGCACGTCATTTATGCCTTTGCCAAGCCGGTCGCGAACGGCAGCAACGTGAATTGCGCGCTCGCCGACACCTATGCCGATTACCAGAAGGTCGTGCCGCAGGTGCCTGGAGCTACTCCGGCCACGGCCCCGCTGCAAGGGAACTTTGGAGCGCTGGTGCAACTCAAGCAACTCCATCCCAACCTGAAAGTGTTGATCTCCATTGGCGGATGGAATCCTCCCACCTATAACCAACTCTTCGATCTCGCAGCCAGCACGACGGCCGAACGCCAGGCGTTTGTCGGGTCGTGCGTCAACATGTTCATCCAGGGCAACATCGCCTCGGGTGTCTCTACCGGCACTCTCTTCGATGGCTTCGACATCGACTGGGAGTTCCCCAACGCAAACGATACGGCCAACTTCACGGCGTTGATGACGGAGTTCCGCAACGAGCTGACCACGTTGACAGGAACAACCGGCAAGACGTATCAGGTATTGGCCGACTTGGCTGCTGGTCCGTCAACCCCAGGCGCGGCTCAGGACTCGGGCAACGATGGTGGGTATGACACGATCAACATCGCGGGTCTGACTGCGGTGTTGGACTATATGAATGTCGACGGCTATAACTATGCCGGAGACTGGTCCAATGCCACCAATGACGCGTCTCCGCTGTACGACGAAACGGCCAGTCCGCTGTACGGAAAAGGTGACACGATTGACGCAACCGTACAGTACTATCTGTCGCACGGCGCAACGCCAGCCAAGTACACCATGGGCTTTCCCCTTTATGGTGCAGGTTGGGCGGGAGGTCTGACCTCAGCGAACAGCGGAATGTACCAGAACGCGACCGGAGTTACGGATCCGACGGGAGCTCTAACCCCGAACGGAACTTCCCCAGTTCCCAATATCAACGGCGTGGGGAATTGCCCGACGGGTGATAACCAGTCAAGTCCAGCCGCGGGATGCGACTTCCTGTTGGTTGACGGCCTGGCAACCTACCGGTCGATCGTAAACCTGCTGAATAACGGGTTCACCTCAAGCTATGACGCTACCCGATGTGCGGTCCGCATGTTCAACGTAACCACCAACACTGCATTTAGTTACGACAATGCGCAGTCGGTGCAGTGCAAGGTGAATTACATCAAACAGTATGGCTTGGGCGGCGGCTACGTTTGGGCTGTGAAAGACGACGACCCGAATGGAGACTTAACCAAAGACCTGGCTACAGATCTCAATCCGTAGAGACCTGACGTCAGAAATAACAAAGGCAGGCCGGCTAAAAGTCGGCCTGCCTTTGTCTTTTAATACGATCCGCAAAGATCGGTGCTTCCAAAATTCGGCGCAAACGTCCGCTATATAGCTCTGCGATTCTAGCCGCGGGCGTCGTTTTGCTTGACTTAGCGCATGCGTCGAATGAACAGAGTATGCCGTTCCGAGCGGTAGAAACCTACTCCGTAAATGGTAGCCTTGCCCTTGGTCGAATAGATGGTCTGGCGAATGCGCAGCAGCGAGGCACCCCGAGGCACACTAAGCATCTCCGCAATGTTGGCATCCGCCGATGTGGCATCGACTTCTTCGTCTGCGTATGCCAATTTCGTCGCATACTCGTGTTCGAGAATCGCAAACAGGGAGCCTCTTCCCAGGGGGGCCGACACGAGATCGGGGAAATCGCCCGCGGGCAAGTAGCAGGTTTCGAGCGCAAAAGGTTCTTCCCCGGTAAGCCGAAGACGCTGAATTTTCAGCACTCGGGTAGCTGCTGGCAGCCCGAGCCTGGCTGCAACCTCCGGCTCGCCCTCGATCACCTTTGCCACCAACACCCTGGAGCGCGGAGCCAAACCGCGGCTCGACATCTGTTCGGTATAGCTCATCAACTTGTTAAAGTGGATCTTGGGCACGGCGACGAAGGTGCCTGCCCCGAGGCGGCGTTCGACGATTCCCTCATGTTCCAGGCCAGCTAAGGCGTGGCGAGCCGTCATCAGGCTCACCTTGTGGGTCTTGGCCAGTTCGCGTTCCGAGGCAACCGGATCCCCCGGTTTCAGACCAGCGGTCGCGATGCGGTCGCGGATCTCGCTCTGGATCCTTTTGTAAGCGGGCATCCTGTTGCGATGATTTCCAGACATAATTTGTGTTTCCAGCTCCCTAGGACGGCGAGCCCTGCCAGCGAGGGCCGCACACCTAAAGTCCTCGATGCGGCCGCTTGCGGTACCGTATGCTATATAGCTTATTGAGGGTTTGATGTAAAGCCCAATTCGTGAAAGGGATGGCGTTGATGGTCCTTCACGGAGGATTGGCAGATAGCCTGGGCATGAAAGGCACGTTCCGTAAGGGGATCGGGAAGCTGCGGAGACGTCGGAATCTGCCTGGCAACGAGTAATTGACAGCGATTTGATGCAGTCATTTCCCGATTTGGGAGTGGCTCTGGCATCCGACTTTTTCCGCTGTCGATCCTCTCTGACGATGAGAATGGATCGTCTCCGCTGGCATCGAACAATTTTCTCAGGATCATTGTTTTTTTCTTCTTGACTAGGCAGTATCGCGTGCTATATAGCATAGTGCATTGCAGCATAGTGCGTTTGAATTAGCAGCTGGTTTGGAACGTCCAGTTGAGGAAGCCGGCTTGGAGGTCCTGTGATGACGAAATTGACGTGGAAAATACGTGGAGGCTTAAGGGTGGACAGTCGCGGAGTTATGCGGAAGCATTCTTCCTTTCTAACGGTGTGCATAATTATCTTAAGCTTGTCCGCAGCAACTATGGGACAAGAGTTGGCGGCGACACTCACAGGGACGGTGACCGATTCCAGCGGAGCCGTTGTGGCGGGCGCGACTGTCTTGGTTCACAGCCAGGAAACCGGCGCGGACATCCGCTCCCTGACCACCACCGAGACCGGTAGTTTCAACATTACGAACCTTCCTGCCGGCCGCTACACGGTTACGGTCAAGAATTCCGGCTTTGAAACTTATGTGGCGAACGGCGTCATCCTTAACGTCGCAGAAAAGCACAGCCTCGATGTGCAGCTCAAGCCTGGAAAGGCCAGCGAAACCGTCGAAGTGACGGCGGAAAATATACAAATTCAAACGACCACGGCGGAAGAGTCGGGGACGGTGACCGGAGAGCAAGTTCGAGAGTTGGCCCTGAACAACCGCAACTTCGAGCAACTCGTGCTCCTCGAACCCGGAGTATCGAACCAACTGGGGGACGAACCCGGATTCGGCCTCTCCAGCAACACCGTGATTTCGATCAATGGAGCGCGCGAAGGCGCCAACAACTGGACCGTGGATGGCGCCGACATCAACGATAGTGGGTCCAACGGAACTCTGCTGAACACGCCGAGCATCGACGCCATTCAGGAGTTCACTTTGGAACGAAGTAACTACGATGCTTCTTTCGGGCGGAGCGGCGGCGGCCAGATCGTGGTCGCCACTAAGTCGGGGACCAACCAGTTCCATGGCAGCGGATACGAGTTCAATCGCAACAACTATTACAACGCGAATTTGTTCGAGAACCGGCAAGCCATTGTTGACAACGGCTACATTCCGGGCCCTTCGGGCAACGGGACTCCGATTGAGCGCTACAACGATTTCGGGTTCACCATAGGCGGTCCGCTTGAAATCCCCAAGCTTTACCATCCAGTCAAGGACAAGACTTTTTTCTTCTGGTCGGAGGAGTGGCGCAAGGCTAGTACTCCGGGGAGCACGACCATCACCGTGCCCACTACGGGGCAGCTTGGCGGTGTTTTCACCACCGCCCAAATTACAGGATCGAACACTACTCCCATTCCCGTCGCCCCCTTCGGCTGCGTAACTACCGCCGGCTCGGGTGCGAACGAGACTTGGACCATCAACCCCAGTTGCTACAGCCAAAACGCCACGGCTTATCTCAATGCAATCATGGCGCCCTTTCCGTCCAATTCGGGAAGTAACCAGTTGGTGGAGAGTTACAGCTCGTTGAACAACTTCCGTCAGGACATTATCCGTCTCGACCAGAACGTCGGCGACCGGGTCCGCCTGTTTGGCCGTTACATGCAGGACAGCGTTCCCGAGAACTTTCCTTTCGGGCTCTGGGGTACCGCAAACTATCCTGGGGCGGACGTGATCTCGCTGAACGCTCCCGGCCGTAATCTTGTAGCGAATGCAAGCGTGACCATCTCGCCGAAGGTGGTGAACGAAGTGGAGTTCGCCGATTCCTGGGGAGCGATTAACGCAACCCTGAGCGGTGTCGGGAACTCGCCATCCTTTACCAGTCAGCTGACCGGCAAGACCGCATTCCAGGACCCCTACGGACGTGCTCCCAACGTCGCCATTGCCGGCTACACTGGATTAACCAACGGAAACGGCCCTTACTTCGAGAGAAACATCGATAAGAACCTCTTCGACAACCTGTCTATCCAGCACGGCAACCACACCATACGCCTCGGCGCTACCGCAATGTGGATGACGAAGACGGAAAACGCTACCGCCGGTTTTGCCACCTTCAACTTTGGCAGCGGAGTTAACGGCAATGACCCTTTCGCCAATTTCCTGCTGGGGCAGGCGGACAGCTACACTCAGCCGAGCAAGGACACGGTCCCCCATCTCAACTACACGAACTTCGAAGCTTACGTGCAGGACGACTGGAAAATAACCCGGCGCCTAACCTTGAACCTCGGCGTCCGTTACAGTTATTTCCCGTCTCCCAGCGACAGCAACAACACCCTGGTTAATTTCGATCCCGCTCGGTACAGTGCGGCATCTGCTCCTACCATTGTCACCACACCCAATACGCCCAACGGAAATTTTGCGGCTGGAAATGCAGCCACCTATGCCAACGGCCTGATCTTTCCCACCGGAGCGACGTGCGCTAGCGCGCAGGCGATTGCGCCGCTGGCAACTTGTTCGCCCTATGGCAGCGGGGTGAACCCCAACTCGAACAACAATTGGGGCCCGCGCATCGGCATTGCCTGGGATCCCTATGGGAACGGCAGGTTGGCGATTCGCGGCGGCTATGGTATTTTCTACGACCGCACGCTCAACGGTATATGGGAGCAGAATGCTTTTAGCGATCCTCCGCTGGTTCAGACCACTAGCATCACAAACAATGGAACTTCAAGCCTGAACCTGTTCGACAACTATCAGGTGGGAACCGCGGCAGGTGCGCCTCTTGGTCCGAACGCTCTCACCACAACTGGAGCGGGTGGACTGAATCAGGCGCCAGCCTTCAAAGTTCCCAGCTATCAGGACTACAACGTCTCGGTGCAGAGCGAAATCATGCGGAATACCGTATTCGAAATCGGCTATGTGGGCACCAAAGGGACGCATCTGCTGGGAGACATCGATATCAACCAGCCCACCGTTGCGACCCGCGAAGCCAACCCCGGCGTCGGTATAAACGCGATCGCTCCTTACGTCGGCTATGGGCTCATTACGGATCGAGCTCCAGTGTTTACCAGCAACTACAATTCGCTGCAAGCCTCGCTGAACCGGAGGCTGAGTCAAGGGCTCATGGTGGGTGTGGCGTATACCTGGTCCAAGCTGCTCACCACTAATCCTCTGGACCGGGCGTTGCTCGCCTACGATACCTACGACTTGAAACAAAGCTATGGATTGTCAACCCTGAACACGCCGCAGATCCTAGTCATAAGCTACGCCTACCAGTTGCCGTTCTATAAGACCGAGAGCAAAGGCTTGGGCGCGGTCTTGGGGGGCTGGGAACTTTCCGGTATCGTCAACTTCCAAACCGGACAATCCCAGATCATCGATCAGGAAAACGATCCTTGGAGCCTGGTGACGCAAACCACTTCAAACCAGGCTTGCACGATCACCGCAGGTCCGCCTCCCGTTACGTCTTGTCCGACTTATCCGGGAGGCCTGGGCCTGCCCTCTTCTCCCGGAGGTACACCGAACCAGGGCCTCCGCGCCGATCAAGTGCCCGGGGTCTCCACCAGCGGTCCCAAAACTCCCGGCGAGTACTTCAACACGGCGGCATTTACCCAAGCGGTGGGACACTTCGGCACCGCAGCTCCCGGCGCAATCCTCGGACCAGGCTTCCAGCGTTGGGACACATCGTTATTTAAGAGCATAAAATTCGGCGAACGGGCTACCTTTCAACTTCGTCTGGAAACGTTCAATACGTTCAATCATGGCAGCCCTAACTTGATTCAGACGGACGTAAATAACTCAACCTTTGGGCAGGTGACCGGGTATCACATTCCGCGCAACGTGCAAATCGGAGCTAAGATCAATTTCTAGCCAGTGTCTTCGTCATCCCACAAGGCGCACGTCTCGGCGTGCGCTTTGTGCTTTCTGTAACTATCCGGCAAATATTAAGCTCTTCCGTAGCCTCACTGGCTCTCGTTTCTTTTAATAGCAGCCGCCCTGCGTTTCTCCTGGATATCGAGTGCTATCTTCTGTTCGTTCGCTGCCTCGGGGGCCTGTCCTAATTGCCGCAACGCGGTGCCTAGAACAAAGTGGGCCTCGACGTAGTTGGGATCGACCTGGATGGCTTTGCGAAGCGGCGCAACGGCGGCGCGGGGATGTTGCAACGCCAGCTCCGCCTTCCCCAGGCCAAACAGAGCCTCGGTATAGCGAGGGTTCACCACCAGGGCGGCCCGAAAATGAGGCTCGGCCTCTGCGGGCAGCGAGTTATCCAGGAGGATTAGACCGAGAATGCAGTTCGAGACGGGATCGCTGGGAAAGCGCTGCAGTTCTGCGCGAAACTCTTTCTCGGCCAGTTCATTCTCACCCTCCCGCCAATACTGGAAGCCCAGGCCGGAATGCACGCCCATGAAGTTCGGGTCTGCCGCTACCGCGGCTTGATACTCCTTGATGGCTTCCGGCCGATTGGACATCTGGTCATAGGCCGTGCCCATCATGACGTGAGCGGATGCGGAGTTTGGATTTACCTGCATGATTCGTGCGAAGACGTCAGTCAGCGCCTTGTAATCCTTCATCCGCAGGTATGCCTTGCCGAGCATATCGAGGGTTTCCAGGTCGGAGGGGTCGACGTGGTTCGCCCGTTCCAGGTACGCGGCTGCCTCCGGATAACGATCAAGAGCAAAGAGCGAGAAGCCGGCCAAGTCGAGAATCTGAAAATCGGTTGGATACTTTGCCGCCATCGGCTGAAGCAGCCGCCATGCCGGCAAGTAGTGTTGAGCCTTGAAGTTGGCTATGGCCAGATTGCGCTTTGTCGAAGGGTCGTCAGGGTGGAATTTTAGCGCTTCTTCATACAACGGGATCGCCTCGGCCGGTCTGCCCATCCGGGCCAGCACAATTCCCAAGTTGTTTAGCGCGGCGAGCGAACGCGGATCGATTTTCAAGGCGCGGTGAAGATCCTCCGCTGCGGCCGCGTTGTCGCCTTTGTGCATCGCTTCCGCAGCATGTTCGAGGTAGGTGTGCAGCCGTGTTTCTGTGCCATTCGAGGGCGCGGTGTTGGGGGGCGCTGCCGCTTGGGCGGCGGCCACGCAATGCGCAATCATCAGCCACACGGCATAGATCCTGACGATCCGCAGGCCCCGTCCTTGCAATGGCATACACCAAATTCTAACCCACTGATCGATGGGGCCGGATGTCTTGGCTTGTGACACTTGCATTCCCCCGCAACACCGCCGACCGAGGCGGAGGAACTGGAATTGTCCGTCCAAGACTATCGGTCCAGCCCGTCTTCACCGAGATTGTATGGTTCGTGGGGAAGCTGTTCCTTAAGTTTGACTTCGCAATCGCGGAACAGCAGCGGTTGGCCGTTAAGGCACTCGGCCCGCAACCTGGTCGCTTGCCGCCTCTAGGATGATCACGCTTTTGGGAAACACCAGAACCGTGAAGCGCAGCGATAGCAGCTTGAACTAGCCACGAAACTGTAGCCTCGTGGCCACCTCCCTGCAGCCGGGACTCACTCCCCGGTCAATGAGGGCAATGGCCATTTCTTGTCAATCAGCACCGCATGGCTTACGGGCAAGTCAGCTGCGCGGTGCCGACGACACTGGAGCACGAATCGCCGTACAAGCTAGCGGGGCAAAAAATGGGAGGGCCGCTATACGGCACGTTCACCCAAGCCGCAACCGAATAGGTTCCGGATGCGCCGGCATTGCACTGTGCCACTCCGTTTGCATTGACGGAAACAGAGTCAGTTGGCGGACCGATCACTTGGTTTGTCGACGCTGCGCCCCAGCCCGCCGGCAGAGGCGTCACGGACATGGGTGCCGCGTTGTAATGGCCCGTCGCGACGAATGGGACTTCGCCGCTGGGATAGTCTTGAGCATCGGCGGATGCCGCGCTCACCGTGATGGATTGAAGTTTGCGACTGCTCCCGCATGCTAAAGCTATCCAAGCGGCGAAGCCCAAGAACGCGATGCAGATGGTAAACCGGTGGCGGGACATGGCTCCCTCCTGAACACAGAGAACTCGAAACATCGGAAAAAGTTGTCCGTTGGATGGGTAACAGGTTCTGCTCCTGCAGAATGTATCGGTACACGTCGACCCAGTTTTATCGCGTGACTAATATCACGTCACTCAACTGCCGCTATCGCGCCTTTTCACTCATTGAGCTGCGCCTCCGTGAGCGGTGCCAGACTTTACCGCCCGCCGCGGCGCCCGGTTGCCGCTGCCGCCGAAGAAGCAGGCTAGACCGAACAGGTAGCCGAAGTTGTACCAAGCGCCGTTGTTGTGGACCTCGTAGATACTGAGGTCTCTCCGGAACAGCGAGACCACAAACACAAGGGGCGCAATAAAGCCTTGCCAGAGGCCGAGCCAGAAGCCCGCAACTCCACCGTGCTCGCTGGCCGTTCCTTTGGACGGGTTAGGGCCGGACGCGCATGCCAGAACGCCCAGCACCAGGAGGACAACCACAAGCAAGGTCAAAAAGGTTTTCATCGGCAATACCTCCCTCTCATACGTGTTACGAAGCTGGGGCATGAAAAGTCTCAGAAGTTCCTGCGGCGTTTAACACTCGGGAACTCGTAGCTGCAAACAGGCGATCTCAACTCACTGGTCCGGTTCCGTGCAACTGGAAAGGCCGCGATTGAGGTGTCGGCGGCGGCCGCGTCTCCATCTATAATGACTTCCGGCCCACTCCCGGCTCGCAAACAGCGACGGACTAGAGCGGCTGGGCGGCCGAATTCGCGTGGCGCAGACCGTTCCAACTCGACCTCAGAAAACTTCCAACCGCAGGCAGGCCATTATTCTGCTGGCGATGTCGGTCTTCCTGCTGCTCGCGATCCTGGTTTCCCAGACCGCGTTTGATCTCACTTTCCTGCGCCCGGGCAATAATCAGCAGATCGTGGTGTTCGCCGCCCTGTCGGCGCTCATCTTCCTTCTGTTTGTTGCTCTGACCTTCGTCCTGTTTCGCAATTTGCTGAAGTTATTCGCCGAACGCCGCCTGGGAGTATTGGGCTCGAAGTTTCGCACGCGCATGGTCGCGGGTGCGCTCTTGTTGTCCTTCGTTCCGGTCATGGTGATGTACTGGTTTTCTTACGGACTGATGAACCGCTCGATTGACAAGTGGTTCTCCACTCCGGTGGAGGAAGTTCGTGCCGACACGCACGCCATGGCATCCCTTTTAGGCAACTATGCTGCACAGAATGCGCGCGCCGAAGCGTCGGCCATCGCTGCCTCTGCCGATACCCAGCGCGGCTTCTCCGGACATGGATTCTCGCCGGTGGTAAGCGAGTTCCAAGATCATGAGATTACGCTGCAAGGCGGCTTCGCCGTGGCCGTGCAAGACGGCAACGCCGAGGCCAGCTTCAATGCGCCCGCGCCGTGGCCGCTCTTAAAGTCCAAGCTTCCCTTGGCGGAAGCGGCCGCTGGCCAGCCTGCCGATTTCACCTGGGAACAGACGGAATACACCTTGGGCAGCGCGCGGGTTGGAAGCGATGGCTTGATTCTGGTAGCCATCCCGCTTCCCCGGGAATTCTCCCAAACCGTCAAGCACGTAGAGGAAAGCCAGCAACGCTATTTCGAACTGGCGCATGAACGCCGACTTGTACGCCGCACCTACATGGGCCTGCTTCTGTTGCTAACGATGATCGTGTTGTTCGTGACGACATGGCTGGCGCTGTTTCTGTCGAAGCTGGTGACTCGCCCGCTGGCTGCCTTGGCCGAGGCAACGCAGGAAATCTCTCGCGGACGTTTCGACTATCGCATCGACGTGAGCGCCGCCGATGAGATCGGCGACCTGGTCCGCTCTTTTAACCGTATGGCGGAAGAACTGGAAACCAGCCGGCGGCAGATCGAAGCTTCCAGCCGCGACGCGAGCGCCGCCAATGCCGAACTCGACCAGCGCCGCCGCCAGATGGAGACCATACTCGAGAGCATCCCAACCGGAGTGTTGTCGCTCGACGGCGACCGCTGTGTGACTCATGCCAATCAGGCCCTGCTGCGCATGTTCCACCCGGAAGGCTATGCGGAAGGACATCACATGCTGCGCGGAGCCCGCCTGGCGGACGTATTTCCGCTGGAAGTGCTGGAAGATCTGGAACCACTGCTGCGCCGCGCCGATCGCATGGGCATGACCACCAGCCAAATGGAGATGCCGCTGCAGCGCACATCGCTGAACGTGGCAGTCACGGTGGCAACCCTGCGCCATCAGGACGAGCGGTCCGGATACGTACTGGTCTTCGAAGATCTCTCCGATCTTCTGAAGGCGCAGAAACAGGCTGCGTGGCGCGAAGTGGCGCGCCGCGTCGCGCATGAGATCAAGAATCCGCTCACGCCCATCGCGCTTTCCGCGGAGCGCATTCAGCGCCATCTGGAGCGGGCCACACCACCCGACAAGGCGTCGTTGGATATTGTTCGTTCCTGTGCCGAGACGATCGCGGGAGCGGTCGAAACCGTTCGCCGGTTGGTGGATGCATTTTCCACGCTGGCCCGCTTCCCCGCATCTAATCCGCACCCGGCTGACATCAACGAAGTGATCGAGAGCGCGCTCTCCATGTTCAATGGGAGACTCGACGGTATTGGTTTGCACAAGTCGCTGGCTCCGGACCTGCCCAAAGTGATGGCAGACCGGGAGGCCATTAAGCGGGCGGTTGCCAACCTCGTGGACAATGCCGCCGAGGCTATGCAGCATTCGCTGGTGCGCGAGATCCAGATCTCAACCGCGCTGGTGGCCAGCCGCGACGCCGTCGAAATCACTATCGCGGATACCGGCCATGGCGTGACCCGCGAACTAAAGGAACGCCTCTTTCTGCCTTATTTCTCCACCAGAAAGCGTGGAACCGGCCTGGGTCTGGCCATCGTGAGCCAGGTCATCGAAGAGCATCATGGGTCCATTCGCGTGGAGGAGAACCAGCCGGTGGGAGCGCGCTTCATCGTGGAGCTGCCGGTCGTTCCCGAGCCTGCGCTTGCTACTGCTGCGGTTCAGCATGCATAAAATTCTCATTGTCGACGACGAAACCGGCATTCGCGAATCGCTGCAGGGAGTGCTGGCAGACGAGGATTACGAAACCGGTTCGGTCGAGAGCGGCGAAGAATGCCTGAAGTTACTGCGGCGCGAGCACAGCTACGAAGTAGTGCTGCTCGATATCTGGCTGCCCGGCATCGATGGCCTGGAGACGCTCGAAAGAATCCGTGAGCTGGACAACGCTCCCGAAGTGATTATGATCTCGGGTCATGGCACCATTGAAACCGCCGTGCGTGCCACTAAACTCGGGGCTTTCGACTTCCTGGAAAAGCCGCTCTCCATCGACAAGACTCTTATCGTGGTCAAGAACGCAATCGAATCCAAGAAGCTGCGCCACGAGAACGTCGATCTGAAGAAACAGTTGCTCGCTAAGAGTGTGATCGTTGGCGACAGCATTCCAATGAAAGCCCTGCGCCAGCAGATCGGCCTGATGGCGCCCACCAACGGCCGCGTTCTGATCTACGGCGAGTCGGGAACCGGGAAGGAACTGGTAGCCCACGCAATCCATGCCCAGAGCTTGCGCAAGGACGAAACCTTCGTCGAGGTCAACTGCGCGGCAATTCCCGAAGACCTCATTGAGAGCGAACTATTCGGCCATTACAAAGGATCGTTTCCGGGCGCAACCGCCGACAAAGACGGCAAGTTTCAGAAGGCAAACGGCGGGACCCTGTTTCTCGATGAAGTGGGCGATATGAGCCTGAAGACGCAATCGAAGGTGTTGCGCACACTCGAGGAGCAGCGCGTCGCTCCGCTCGGCGGCGACGAAACCATCGTGGTGGATGCCCGCATCATCGCCTCGACCAACAAAGATCTGGAAGAAGAAATCTCGAAGGGTAATTTTCGCGAAGATCTGTTTTACCGGCTGAACGTGATCCCTTTCTTTGTGCCCCCGCTGCGCGACCGGAAGGAGGACATTCCGCTGTTTGCACGGCACTTTCTGAAAGACCTGGCTGCGACCTACGGCCGACGCCCACGTGAGATTACCGACGATGCCGTCGAGGCTTTGATGCGCTATTCGTGGCCGGGCAACGTGCGCGAGTTGCGCAATGTGATCGAACGGATTGTGATCATGAATCCCATGACGGCGCGCTTCGACCGCAAGCATCTGCCTCCGCTGGTCTACCGCGAAGGCCACCGGCGCGCGGCGCGAAAAGAGTTCTCCACGCTACAGCAGGCCCGGGACGCCTACGAGCGGGATTTCATTCTCAAGAAGCTCGACGAAAATCACGGCAACGTGACCCGCACCGCCGAGGTGCTGGGCCTGGAGCGCAGCCATCTTTACCGCAAAATGAAAACATTGGGCATCGCGGTGAAAGAGTGATCCGTGTCTCGGAGGGCAGCGCAGCCCTACCGCTTCACCATGTGGATCTCTGTACCGTTCTTTCGGAACTCAACCTTGTCCATGAGCTGGTTGATGAGAAAAATTCCCCGCCCATGATTCGAATAAACGTTCTCTCCAACGGTGCAGCCGGGAATCGCTTCGGGCGCGAACCCGGTACCCGGATCTCGCACCACGATCAGCACGCCACGTTCTTCGTCGCTGCTCACCAGGCATTCCACCGTCTTGGTGGGATCCTCTTTGGCGCCGTGGATAACGGCATTGGCCAGCGCTTCCTGCAGAGCTAGCTCGATTGCATCTTCCTTGCCGTCCACGCCCTTCATCTCGCGGACCACGGCCATCACTTCTTGCACAACCGGATCCACCGCCTTGCGGTCGGCAGACAGCGTTACCCGCAGAATCAAATGCAACTTATCTGGATCAAAGTCTTTTTCGGGAAGAGGTTCCTCGGAAGAATCCACCGGTGGCATGTTTTGGCTCGTTGGTTACGCTCTTAGTTGATTCTAGCTGCCAAACCTCGGTACGACAATCTGCGGGGGAGAAGACGAACGCGTTAAAGTGCAAAACTGGGCGCGGCCCGCGCTAATGCGCCATGTCGTGGTGTTTTCTGTGCTTCGTCTTTTCTTGCGGTAGCGCTTTCGGTAACGCCTTCGTCAGTTCGGCGTGCCCGTCCGTCAGATGCTCCAATTGCCTTCTCCAGTCGAGTTCTTCCACAAACCCGCGCGACTCGCGCCAGTTGGGCTGCACCTTCACGTAAAGCTCAAGAAAGACTTTCATCCCCAGCATGCGCTCGAGTTGCAAGCGCGCCGAAGTGCCGATCCGCTTCAGCATCTGTCCTTTCTTGCCGATCAGAATGCCCTTCTGGCCCTCGCGCTCGCAATAGATCGTGGCCGCAATACGCGTTAACCTGGCACCCTCCTCGAAGTTCTCGACAATTACGGTGGTCGCGTAGGGGAGTTCTTCCTCGGTCTCCACCAACACCCGCTCGCGAACGATTTCCGCAGCCATGAAGCGCGCCGGCTGGTCGGTGACGTGGTCCGGAGGGAAATAAGGAGGCCCAGCCGGCAAGGCCGCCGTCACTGCCTTGAGAAGGATGTCGAGCCCGTCCTTTTTCAATGCTGAAATCGGAATGATGTCGTGAAATGGATGCAGCTTCTTGTACTCCTCAATCAACGGCAGCAACTTGCCCTTGCCGCCGCGCAGCAGGTCAACCTTGTTAAGCACGAGGCAAACTTTTGTCGGAGAATGTTTCAGCATCTGGATCGCGAACTCATCGCGCTGATCCAGCTTGCGCGTTGCGTCCATGATCAGCAGGACAACGTCGCAACCTTCCATAGCCTCGCGCACCTCGACCATCATCTTGCGGCCGAGGGAGCTGTCCGGCTTGTGTACGCCGGGAGTATCGATCAAGACGATCTGCGCGCCGCCCTGGTCTTTACCTTTACCCTTGGGAATATTGACAATGCCCTGGATCCGGTTGCGTGTGGTCTGCGGCTTAGGCGAGATGATCGCGAGTTTTTCGCCCACAAGCGCATTGAGCAGCGTGGACTTGCCCGCGTTAGGGCGACCGAGAATGCAAACAAAACCGGAGTGGAAGGACATAGGGTCGGGCTTCGGGCTTCAGCTATCGGGCTTCGGCAAATCTCAGGACA
>Ga0302320_10007159_pt1 | contig 24608 bp, 29 predicted proteins | sample Bog_T0_3_FD_202130 | JGI IMG/M metagenome (GOLD analysis project Ga0302320, IMG submission 202130) | Peat permafrost microbial communities from Stordalen Mire near Abisko, Sweden - Bog_T0_3 | ecosystem: Environmental > Terrestrial > Soil > Wetlands > Peat | place: Sweden: Abisko, Stordalen Mire...
AGGCGTTCGGCCAAGGCGCGTATCGCGTCAGCAAGGCCGGCCGGGTTCAGGCCGCCGGCGTTGGCGACGATGCGCACCCCGCGGTCGCGGGCCTCGCCCAGGCAGTCCTCCAGCTGAGTCAGGAAGGTTTTGGCGTAGCCGCGATCGGGGTTCTTCATCCGGTCGCGCCCGAGAATCAGCATGGTCAGCTCGGCCAGGTAGTCGCCGGTCAGATAGTCCAGCTCACCGCCGGTGAGCATCTCGCGCATGGCCGACAACCGGTCGCCGTAAAACCCCGAGCAGTTCCCGATCCGGACGGCGGCTGCAGACGCCATGCGCATCCTCCCTTCGGGGATCACTCTTCAGCGAACCAACCAACCGGTAGGTCAGCATACCCATGCCGACGAGGGTGCCGACAGTGGTTCCCGAGCCGGTAGCGGTCTACGGCGCGCGCAGCGGGTCGAGCCAGCGTACGCCCGAGAACCGGCCGAAGTCCGCGTCGGTGGAGCACAGCTCGGCACCGTGCTCGATGGCCAGGGCGGCGAGGTGAGCGTCACTTGTGAGGTTGCCTGCGGCGCCGACCGGGATGAGGAGTCCCCGCAGGACGTGGGCGTGTCGATCAGTGGGATGAACGACCGTCACGCATGGCTGTGCCAGCCACCCATCGACCACGTCGAAGGCGTCGTTAACGGTCAGCGCACGCTCGAACACCGCTGCACGCGTGGATAGGCGGACAAAGCCGATGAGCACTTGCCATGCGAACGCGACCGTGCGTGACCCCGAGAGCGTCTTGTCCAGCCAGCCCCTGGCAGCCTCGTGCCTTGGCGAGGATTCATCCATCGCGTAGATGAGGATGTTGAGATCGAGCAGTCTCACTTGCGCAGCGCTAGTTTGCGCAAGGTTTCGGCGTCTTCGTCGGCTCCGGCCAAGGTCAGCGCTTTGTCGATGTCGAATCCGTCGCGCAATCCCATGTCGCGGCTCGGGGTGTGGTATTTCGCCGGTGATGGTTCGCCGCTTAGCCCGTGCCGGACCGCGTCGTTTAGCACGGCCTTGAATGATGATCCCCGCTCACGTGCGGCACGTCGCAGTGCGGCGACGACGTCGGGATCGAGCGTCACGGTGGTTCGCATGGTGTCATCATATGCATCAACATGGATGCTGTCATGATGCCTTAGACCGCTCAATCTGCGAGCTGAGATATTTCGGGAACCTGAAGTGCTCTTGAAGTGCTATTGCCGCACCCTGTTAGCGATTGGCGAAAATACCGTCTCAATGTGGGGGTGCCGGGTGGCTGAGCGGCCTACGATGATCGCCATCTTGACCAGCGGAACCAATGAGCACAACCGAGCCGGGTGAGACGATCGACGATTACGAGCCGCTCGTCTGGCGGGGCGCGTTCACCGATGAGGAACTAGACAAAGCGTTGCCTCCTGGTGCCCATTGGCACGAGCACGCCTACAGCGATTCCACTCAGACGCTGTGGCTCATCTCGGTGAGTCCTGCAGCCGTGGAAGTGACCGCGCACAACGGTAAGAAGTGGCAGCGAGGTCTTGGCCACATGTTCCTGCTTGAGGGTGAGCACTTCACGGCAGTGCTGCCGCGCGCTCACCAGCATGCCGCGCTGGCCGATCACATGCGTTGGAAACACGACCGGATTAGGCCCAAGATAATGTTTGAGAGATTTAACGCCGATGCCCGCAGGACCATTGTCCTGGCACAAGAACAGGCGCTCGCGTTTAATTCCGATCACGTCGGCACCGAGCATTTGCTGCTCAGCCTCGTATACCAGGACACGGGCGTGGCGGCCCAGTCACTGGGATCACTCGGCGTCACCTTCCAGACCGTCCACACAGCCGTCGTGGAAACTATCGGCGTTGGCCAGCACCCATCCTCTGGCGGCATCCCGTTCACCCCCTCGGCGAAGACGGTCCTTGAGCTTTCTCTGCGTGAAGCACTTCAGCTCCAGCACAACTACATCGGCACCGAGCACTTACTCCTGGGCCTTATCGCCGGCGCCGACGACGGAGTGCAACTGCTTACCTCCCTCACCGGGTTGAGCAGTGCAGAACTACGCCGTCATGTGCTCGACTATCTCGCCGCCCACCCGCAACCGGCGGCGCCAGACATGGGGCAACTGACATTTCTCACCCCCACGAGCATCAAGCACATCGGGCTCACCGCAGATCAACTTTCGCTGATCGCCACCGCCGCTGTTAAGGCACACATCAGCACGGAGACCTGGATTACTCAGCGGCTCTTGGCCGCTGCGTGCGCCGAAACATCCACCGACGAATAGCCGCCGAACGACACGGAGGTCGAGCCGAATAGCGCCTTTTCGCTCCTTCCATTGGCCACTGCATCTCCGATCGTCGCCCGCGGGCACTAGCGGTGCGTTAGTGGGCGATTTTGGCAGCTAGGCGCCCACCGACTATCCTCAGAGTTAATCGTCGCCGTTTCGCCAACCGGCATGCCGCGCGACGCACCAACCGGAATCCCCGATCGAGGAGTTAAGGCCCGAACATGGCCGTACCTAAGCGCAGAATGTCGCGCTCGAACACCCGCAGCCGGCGCTCGCAGTGGAAGGCCACGAAGGTCGAGCTTGTCGGTGTGACGGTGGCGGGCCTGAAGCACAAAGTGCCCCGCAGGCTGCTCAAGGCCGCCCGACTTGGCCTTATCGACCTGGACCGGCGTTAGGCGGATCGCCCGACCCGCCCCCGGGCGTGCTGGCCATCCTCAGACGGAGTTAACTAAAACCACGGCGCGCCTCTCAGGCCGCTCTCAGGCGCTGGGACGAAACTAGTGGCCGTGAAGATACTTGTTGTCGACGACGATCGCGCGGTGCGCGAGTCGCTGCGCAGGTCACTCTCCTTCAATGGCTACTCGGTCGAGTTGGCCCATGACGGTGTCGAGGCCCTCGCCATGATTGCCAGCGACCGGCCGGATGCGCTGGTCCTGGATGTGATGATGCCGCGCCTGGACGGGCTGGAGGTCTGCCGCCAGCTCCGCAGCACAGGCGACGACCTGCCAGTTCTGGTTCTCACCGCCCGCGATTCCGTCTCCGAACGGGTCGCCGGCCTGGACGCCGGCGCCGATGACTATCTGCCGAAGCCATTCGCCCTTGAAGAGCTGTTGGCCCGCGTGCGGGCGCTGTTGCGCCGCACCAAGCCCGACGATGACGCCGAGTCGGTCCCCATGACGTTCTCCGACCTTGCCCTGGACCCGGTGACCCGCGAAGTCACCCGCGGGCAACGCCGCATCAGCCTTACCCGCACCGAGTTCTCTTTGCTGGAAATGCTGATCGCCAATCCGCGGCGAGTCCTCACCCGCAGTCGCATCCTCGAGGAGGTGTGGGGATTCGACTTTCCCACCTCGGGCAATGCGCTGGAGGTTTACGTGGGGTACCTGCGGCGGAAAACCGAGGCTGAGGGCGAGCCGCGGCTGATCCACACGGTGCGCGGAGTGGGATACGTGCTTCGGGAGACGCCGCCCTGATGATTCGGTTCCAACGATGATCAGGATTCAACGACGCAGGCGCACACCGCTGCGCGCTACCAGCTCGTTGTCCCTGCGGTGGCGGGTAATGCTGCTGGCGATGTCGATGGTGGCGATGGTCGTCGTCCTGATGGCATTCGCGGTCTACGCGGTGATTTCGGCCGCTCTGTACAGCGATATCGACAGCCAGCTGCAGAGCCGAGCGCAACTGCTGATCGCCGGCGGGTCGCTGGCCGCCGATCCCGGAAAGGCCATCGAAGGCACCGCCTACTCGGATGTCAACGCGATGCTGGTGAACCCTGGCCACTTCGTCTACACCGCCCAACAGCCGGGCGAGACGCTGCCCGTCGGACCGGCTGAGAAGTCCGTCATCCGGGGCGACCTGCTGATGTCCCGGCGCACGGCGTCCGATCAGCGCATCCTTGCGATGCACCTGTCCGACGGCACTTCGCTGCTCATTTCCAAGAGCCTGAAGCCCACCGAAGCGGTGATGACCAAACTTCGCTGGGTCCTGCTGATCGTTGGCGGCATCGGTGTCGCGGTGGCCGCGGTGGCCGGCGGGATGGTGACCCGGGCGGGGCTGCGTCCGGTGGGTCGCCTGACTGAAGCGGCCGAGCGCGTGGCGCGTACCGACGACCTGCGGCCGATTCCGGTGTTCGGCAGCGACGAATTGGCCAGACTGACTGAGGCATTCAACTTGATGCTGCGGGCGCTGGCCGAGTCCCGGGAGCGGCAGACGCGACTGGTCACCGACGCCGGACATGAATTGCGCACCCCGTTGACGTCGCTGCGTACCAACGTCGAATTGCTAATGGCATCGATGGAACCCGGAGCGCCGCGGCTGCCGGAGCAGGAGATGGTCGACCTGCGTTCCGATGTGCTCGCTCAGATCGAGGAATTGTCCACACTGGTTGGCGATTTGGTGGACCTCACCAGAGACGACGCCGGCCAGGTGGTGCATGAGCCAGTCGATATGGCTGAGATCGTCGACCGCAGCCTCGAGCGAGTCAGGCGCCGCCGAAACGATATCCACTTCGACGTCGAGGTAATCCCCTGGCAGGTCTACGGCGACAACGCCGGGCTGTCCCGCGCGGCGCTGAACCTGCTGGACAACGCCGCCAAGTGGAGTCCACCCGGCGGCCGTGTCGGCGTCAGGATGAGGCAACTCGACCCGTCGCATGCCGAGCTGGTGGTTTCGGACCACGGCCCGGGGATTTCGCCGCACGAGCGTCGTTTGGTGTTCGAACGGTTCTACCGGTCGACGACGGCGAGGGCCCTACCGGGTTCGGGACTGGGGCTGGCGATCGTCAAACAGGTAGTGCTCAACCACGGCGGGTTGCTGCGCGTCGAAGACACCGATCCCGGCGGTCAGCCGCCCGGCACGTCGATTTATGTGCTGCTTCCCGGCCGGCCGATGCCGACGGCGACGTATCCGACGCGCACGCGCGACGGATTGACGGACAAGAACACGCGGCCTGAAGCCGAGACCGATGCCGCCACCGATGTGGCGGGAAACACGGCGAACTCTCGGGATTCGGCGAACGTTATCTCAGTGGACTCTCAGTCCGCGCGGGCAAGGTAGTTGCAGTTACTGTTGGAAATCGAGCCCCACCGCGCAACCGCACGCCGAAATAGAGAGAGCGACGTATAAGCGACATGACGAATCACCCGAGGTATTCGCCACCGCCGCAGCAGCCGGGATACGGTACCGCGCCTAATCAGCCGGTGCCCCCCGCGTATGCCCACGGGCAGCAGCACCCATACAACAACAGGCAGGGCGATTGGCGTTATCGTCAGCCGCAGCCGCAACAGGGGTCGTACCGCCAGCCCTATGAACCGTACGAGCCTTTCAAAGGCACCGGGCCAGGGCCGATACCTGGGGGCACCGGGCCGGGGCCGATACCGGGAATGCATCCATCGATGCCTCCGCCTCTCGGGCCGATGCCCCAAAAGCGTTCTCGCGCAGGAATGTTGGCCGTAGGTGCGCTGGCCATCGGGGTGGTGTCGGCCGGCATCGGCGGCGCCGCCGCGACAGTCATCGAGCTGGGCACGCACTCCTCGGGCGGCGGCGGCGGGCTGATCATGGGAGGGGCGCCCAGCGTCCCGGCGGGCAACATGCCGCCCGGCAGCGTCGAGCAGGTCGCCGCCAAGGTGGTGCCCAGTGTGGTCATGCTGGAGACCGATGTGGGTCGCCAGTCGGAGGAAGGCTCCGGCGTCGTTCTGTCCGCCGACGGGCTGATAATGACCAACAACCACGTCATCGCGGCTGCCGCGGGCCCGGCTAAACCCCCTGCCGGCGGTGGCGGTCCCACTCCCCCGGGCGGGGGTGGCCCTCCTGGCGGCGGCCCGCTTCCCCCCGGTGGTGGCAATCCGCCGGCCGGCGGTGCCAATAACGGCGCCCCGAAAACGACGGTGACCTTCTCCGACGGCCGTACGGCGCCGTTCACGGTGGTCGGTGCCGATCCCACCAGTGACATCGCCGTGATCAAGGTGCAAGGCGTTTCCGGACTCACCCCCATTTCTCTGGGTTCCTCGTCGGACTTGCGCGTCGGCCAGTCGGTGGTGGCGATCGGCTCACCGCTGGGTTTGGCGGGCACAGTGACCACCGGCATCGTCAGCAGTCTGAACCGGCCGGTATCCACGACCGGCGAGTCGGGCAACCAAAACACCGTGCTGGATGCGATTCAAACCGACGCCGCGATCAACCCGGGTAACTCCGGTGGTGCGCTGGTCAACATGAGCGGCCAGCTGGTGGGCGTCAACTCGGCGATCGCCACCCTGGGTGCTGATTCGCCCGATGCCCAGAGCGGCTCGATCGGCCTCGGCTTCGCGATTCCGGTCGACCAGGCCAAACGCATCGCCGACGAATTGATCAGTACCGGCAAAGCGACCCACGCCTCGCTGGGCATCCAGGTGACCAGCGATAAAGGCACCCCGGGCGCCAAGGTTGTCGACGTGGTGCAAGGTGGTGCGGCCGCAAATGCCGGAGTGCCCAAAAACGTGACCGTCACCAAGGTTGACGACCGCCCGATCAACAGCGCCGACGCGCTCGTTGCCGCGGTGCGGTCCAAAGCACCCGGCGACAAGGTCGCGCTGACCTACCAGGATCCCAATGGTGGCAGCCGTACAGTGCAGGTCACCCTCGGTAAGGCGGACCAGTGATGAGAGTCGATGAGCCGTTGTCGGAGCTCGGATATACGGTTGCACCCATGGAAAAGGGCGCCGAGTTAGTAGTCGGCCGCGCGTTGGTGGTCGTCGTCGACGACCGCACCGCGCACGGCGACGAGGACCACAGCGGGCCATTGGTCACCGAGCTACTCACCGAGGCGGGTTTCGTCGTCGACGGCGTGGTCGCTGTCGCGGCTGACGAGGTCGAGATCCGCAACGCGCTGAACACCGCGGTGATCGGCGGCGTGGACCTGGTGGTCTCCGTGGGCGGGACCGGAGTGACGCCTCGCGACGTCGCCCCGGAAGCAACCCGCGACATTCTGGATCGGGAAATCCTCGGTATCGCCGAAGCCGTTCGCGCCTCGGGACTTTCCGCGGGAATCATCGACGCAGGATTGTCACGCGGTCTGGCCGGTGTTTCCGGTAGTACTTTGGTGGTCAATCTCGCCGGTTCCCGTTACGCGGTGCGCGATGGGATGGCGACGCTGAATCCACTTGCTGCCCACATCATCGGGCAATTGTCGAGCCTGGAGATCTGAACGCTGCCGGACTAGGTGCCGGCGCGGAACCTACTGTGATTCTGCGTCCGCGCGGGGTCCGTAGGTGGGCGGCGGTGTCGTCGTCGTTCCACCGTGCTTTCCGGACGAGCCCCCGCTGGTTTCGGCCAGCAGGTCGCGGATCTCGGTGAGCAGGACGATTTGGGCGTCGTCGGCCTGCTCAACCTCGCCGCGCCTGCGCAGCGTGTTGTAGGGCAACACGACCAGGAAGTACACCACGAACGCAATCAGGAGAAAGTTGATCGCCGCCGAGATCACGATGTTCAAGTCGATGGTCTGACCACCGCCGATGCTGATCTTTAGGACGTCGACGTCGGAGTTCGGGCTGACACCGGCCCTGTTGATCAGCGGCGTGATGATGCTGTCGGTGAACTTGGTGACCAACGCGGTGAACGCCGTGCCGATGACCACCGCAGTGGCCAGGTCGACGATGTTGCCCCGCGAGAGGAACTCCTTGAATCCTTTGAACATGGGGATGTCCTTTCTGCGCCATCTGCCTCTGGTACGCCCATGGAAATCGATTGAGCAACGGACGGAGTTTGCCGCAAATCAAGTATCGATCCGCGGCCAGGTAATCAGTGCAGGGTAAGGGTAACCGCTTGACCCAGCGCCGAGCCTGCGACCGTGTTCGCAACGCGCGCCGGCAGCGCAACTAGGATTACGCGTTCGCTATCCGCGTCCCGGACTTTCCCCTTAGCGGACACCAGGACCACGACCGCGTCAGTGGCGAGGACCTTGGTGACTTGCTGGCTGTCGGCTCGCGAATCGGTCGCCGGCGCCGTCAGAACATCAACGACATCACCGACGCGAACCAGGTCGATCAGGGCGCTGTCGGCCAGATGCAGCGGCACAATGCGGGCGCCGGGCCCGGCCGTCGATTCAGCGAGCCGGCTGCCCAGCAACCGGACATCGGTGAGCACCTCGCCACGTCGCGTCGGGCTGGCCAGTGTCGAACCGACGACCGCGCCCATGTCGGCTCGAGAACCGTCGGGAATGGTTGTGGCCAAACGCCTTTCGATCCGGACATCGTCGGCGGTCAACGCGGAGCCGGGTGTTAGGTCGTGCGCGGCCACCACGACCTCGGCAAGATCACCGGCGGGATCCGTGCGCAGCGCCGCGACGCCGGCCAGCAGGACCAGCCCGGCTGCGGCGACCCGTCGGAACAGCACGGTCCGGGTCCAATCCGGGCGCAGCGACGCCGATATCCGGCGCAATACCGTTGGATTCAGCGATGCTTCTCCCACGCCACAACGGTAGGCGCGGCGCAGCGCTCATTGCGCCGGCAAGAAATCCGCTTGTGGATAGACCTGTTACTTCGAGGCGGCCGCGGTAGACGAGCTCGAGCTGCTGCTCGACTTGTCGCCCGATCCGGATTTCTCGCCCGATCCGGATTTCTCGCTCGATCCGGATTTCTCGCTCGATCCGGACTTCTCGCTGGACCCGGACTTCTCGCTTGACCCCGAGCTCGTCTCCGAACCCGATTCTTTGGTCGCGGACCCGTTGGTCGAACCCGGTGGCTTCTTGCCCGATTCACGGCTGTCGGTGCGGTAGAAGCCGCTGCCCTTGAACACGACGCCGACGGAGTTGAACACTTTGCGCAGCCGTCCGGAGCACTTCTCGCACGTCGTCAGCGTGTCGTCGGTAAAGGCCTGCACGATGTCGAAGCGGTTGTCGCACTCCGTGCACGCGTAGCTATACGTCGGCACAAATACCTCCGGATGATGGTCTAAGTCTAATTAGCACTCTACCGTGCCTAAGTGCCAGAACTGCAGCGTGAGGTATCTCATTCGCCGCTCCGGCTGTTCCGGGACAGGGCGATCACCCCTTGCCGCGGCGTGAGTGCGTGCGTCATCGGCACGTCGTGCGGGTCGGCCGGCAACTCGTCGACCAACTCCTCGTCGCGCACCATCGCGATCAGCCACGACCGCGGATCACGGTCCGGCAGTGAGCGATCGTAGAAGCCGCGGCCGCGGCCCAGCCGCACGCCCGTCCGATCGACCGCCAGCGCCGGGACCAGCACCAGGGCGGCCTCGGCCAGGGCCGAGGAGGGCAGCCACGGCTCGGGCGGTTCGAGCAGTCCCCAGCGCCCGCGGGTAAATGCGTTTGGCCGGTATTCGCCCCATAGCAGCGGCAACGGAACTTCTTCGGCACCGGTGCGCGCTACCGGCAGCAGCACCCGCGCCGACCGGCGCACCAACAAATCCAGCATCTCGATGGAGCCTGGTTCGGTTTTTACCGGCACATATGCGCAGATCGTGCTGCCGCTGGAAACGCGACCTTCTACTAGGGCACCGAGGTGCTCGCCGAGCATGCGGGCCTCGGTGGCCCGAACGGCGTCGGCCACGCAACTGCGGGCGGCCAGCAGCTGTTCGCGCAACGCGGCCTTGCTCGGGGTTGCCATGCCCTAACGATGACAGCCGGGGTTCTCGCGCCTCCATATCGACTCGACAAAATCTGCTGAGCGCTATGGTTGTCAATGATGTCAAGCCCAGAAATCCCGGTCCCGTTCACGGCGATCGTCCCCGCGGCTGGTCTGGGCACCCGCTTCCTGCCGGCGACCAAGACGGTGCCCAAGGAGTTGCTGCCCGTCGTTGACACGCCCGGCATTGAGCTCGTCGCCGCCGAAGCGGCAGAGGCCGGTGCCGGACGGCTGGTGATCATCACCTCCGAAGGCAAGGACGGCGTCGTCGCACACTTCGTCGAAGACCTGGTGCTTGAGGGCACGCTCGCGGCCCGCGGCAAGGAAGTCATGCTGGCCAAGGTGCGTCGCGCCCCCGCCCTGATCAAGGTCGAGTCCGTCGTGCAGGCCGAGCCGCTGGGACTCGGACACGCCATCGGCTGCGTGGAGTCCACGCTGGCGCCCGACGAGGACGCGGTGATGGTGCTGCTGCCCGATGACTTGGTGCTGCCGACCGGCGTCCTGGAGACGATGGCGAAGGTGCGGGCCCAACACGGCGGCACGGTGCTGTGTGCCATCGAGGTAACGCCGGAAGAGGTCAGCGCTTATGGCGTTTTCGACGTCGAGGCGGTCCCCGGCGACAGCAATCCGGACGTGCTGAAGGTCAACGGCATGGTCGAGAAGCCCAAGCGGGAGGACGCGCCTTCGCTGTATGCCGCGGCGGGGCGTTATGTGCTGGACCGGGCCATCTTCGACGCGCTGCGCCGCATCGAGCGCGGCACCGGCGGCGAGGTGCAGCTCACCGATGCGATCGCGCTGCTGATCAAAGAGGGTCACCCCGTCCATGTGGTCGTGCACCGCGGATCTCGACACGACTTGGGAAATCCCGGCGGCTACCTCAAGGCTGCGGTTGACTTTGCATTGGATCGTGACGACTATGGCCCGGATTTGCGACGGTGGTTGGTGGAGCGATTGGGCCTGATCGAGCGGTAGCCGGCCCTGGCGACGAGGCGGGCGCCGACGGTCCGGGGAGAGAGGCGCGGTTGTGCGTTCTGTTGAGGAGCAGCAGGCCCGGATAACGGCCGCCGCGGTGGCTCCGCGGCCGATACGTGTCGCCATTGCCGAGGCGCAGGGTTTGATGTGCGCCGAAGAGGTGGTGACCGAGCGGCCACTGCCCGGTTTCGATCAGGCCGCGATCGACGGCTACGCCGTGCGCAGCGTCGACGTGCTGGGTGTTGGTGAGGTGGGTGTCGAAGCCTCCGGCGACGAGGAACCGGCTGACGGCCTAGTCCTGCCGGTGACGGGAACCATCGAGGCCGGTTCGCGCACGCCCAGCAGGCTGCAGCCCCGGCAAGCCGCCCGGGTACAGACCGGGGCCCCGCTGCCCACGCTGGCCGACGCGGTCCTGCCATTGCGGTGGACCGACGGCGGAACGTCGCAGGTGCGGATCCTGCGCGGGGCGCCCTCGGGCGCTTACGTGCGACGGACCGGGGATGATGTCCAACCCGGTGATGTGGCCGTGCGCTCCGGAGCGATCATCGGCGCCGCCCAGGTGGGGCTGCTGGCGGCGGTTGGGCGGGAACGGGTGCTGGTGCACCCGCGACCGCGGCTGTCGATCATGGCCGTCGGTGGCGAGTTGGTCGACATTTCGCGCACCCCGGGCAACGGGCAGGTCTACGACGTCAACTCTTACGCATTGGCGGCGGCCGCTCGGGATGCCGGCGCGGAAGTGAACCGCATCGGCATCGTCAGCAACGACCCCAAGGAGCTCGGCGAAATCGTCGAGGGCCAGATCAATCGCGCTGAGGTGGTGGTGATCGCCGGCGGAGTGGGGGGTGCGGCGGCCGAGGCAGTGCGGTCGGTGTTGTCCGAGCTCGGCGACATGGAGGTTGTCCGGGTCGCGATGCATCCCGGATCCGTCCAGGGCTTCGGCCAACTGGGGCGCGAAGGCGTGCCGACATTTCTGTTGCCGGCCAATCCGGTCAGTGCCCTGGTGGTCTTCGAGGTGATGGTCCGGCCGCTGATCCGGCTGTCGCTGGGCAAGCGCCAGCCGATGCGCCGGGTGGTTCAGGCCCGCACGCTGTCGCCGATTACCTCGGTGGCCGGGCGCAAGGGCTACCTGCGCGGGCAGCTGATGCGCGATCAGGATAGCGGTGAATACCTGGTGCAGGCCCTGGGCGGAGCGCCCGGGGCGTCATCGCATCTGTTGGCGACCCTTGCCGAAGCAAACTGTCTGGTCGTGATTCCGAGCGGGGCCGAGCAGATTCGCACCGGTGAGATCGTCGACGTTGCCTTCCTCGCCCAGCGCGGCTGAGCGGAGCGATGTGCCGACTCTCGTGAACCTATTGCGCTCCAACCCCCGGCATCCGGGTTGGCCGTTGGATATCGGACCACTGCGGGTCCCGGCGGGCGTGATCCGGTTGCGCGCGGTCCGGATGCGCGACGGCGCCCAGTGGAGCCGGATCCGGCTGGCCGACCGTGAGCATCTCGAGCCGTGGGAACCCAGCAGCGACGGTGATTGGACAATCCGGCACACCATGGCTGCGTGGCCGGCACTGTGTTCTGGTCTGCGTTCGGAGGCGCGCAAAGGCCGCATGCTGCCGTACGTCATCGAGCTGGACGGACGGTTCTGCGGTCAGCTGACCATCGGCAACGTCACCCATGGGGCGTTGCGTTCGGCGTGGATCGGCTACTGGGTGTCGAGGTCGGCGACCGGGGGCGGGGTGGCCACCGGCGCGTTGGCGCTGGGGCTCGACCATTGCTTTGGTCCGGTCATGTTGCATCGGGTGGAGGCCACCGTGCGGCCGGAGAACGCGGCCAGCCGGGCCGTACTGGCAAAGGTTGGGTTCCGTGAAGAGGGCCTGTTGCGTCGCTACCTCGATGTCGACAGTGCGTGGCGCGATCACCTGTTGATGGGCATCACCGTGGAAGAGGTGTATGGGTCGGTGGCGTCCACGCTGGTCCGCGCCGGGCTCGCGAGTTGGGCTTAGCCCGCAGCTTTCCGGACCCAAAAACCCCGGTCCGCGGCTTGCGCGGGGCGCCGGCGCGGGCCACTTTTTGGAAACAACCTGGTTAAGCGAGTGTGGCTGACGCGACACGAGTGACGTTTGGTGCTTGTGGGACGCAAATTACAGGTGTGTAATTGTCCTGGTCGCATTGACCCGGCCGCGTCGGCCACCCATCGACCGCGCGGGGAAAGGAGCAGGTCATCATGCCAAGCATCCCCCAGTCGTTGTTGTGGATATCTCTCGTGGTGCTCTGGCTGTTCGTCTTGGTTCCGATGCTCATCAGCAAACGCGATGCAGTGCGGCGCACCAGTGACGTGGCCTTAGCGACCCGGGTACTCAACGGCAGCGCGAACACCCGCCTGATCAAGCGCGGTGGTCCCGCCGCGGGCCATCGCAGCGACCCCGACTGGAAACCGCAAGAAGACTGGGACGAAGACTCGGCTGATGGCGTGTTCGCCGATGCCGATGCCGACCAGGAACGCGACCGGGACGCCGAGGAAGGGCGCACGGTCCCCGTTGTGATGCGGGTTGCGGTGGCCGAACCCACTGAACCCGACTACCTCGACGTCGATGTCGTCGAAGATTCCGGGGCCCTTCCGGCAGGAGCGAGCGCCCCAGTCAGCGAGCCGGTGCCGGACGTTGTGACGGACGATAACGAATTCGAAGCCGCGGCCCGCGAGGAAGGCGCGGACCGGGACGAGGCGGATGACTACGAATACATTGACGACTCATCGGGTTTGGAGCCGGGGGAGGACGACGAGGATTCCCAGGCGCCGGTCGCACGCCCGGCCTCCCGGCGGCGCCGGTACGACACGCAGACCGCCGAGGTGGTCAGCGCCCGCAAATATGTGTTCCGCAAGCGTGTGCTCATAGTGATGGCGGCCGTCTTGATCGGCTCGGCCACCGTGGCGTTCCAAGTGGCGCCGAGCGCCTGGTGGATATGCGGCAGCGCCACTGTTGTGACGATGTTCTATCTCTCCTACCTGCGGCGGCAGACCCGCATCGAGGAAAAGGTGCGCCGGCGCCGGACGCAACGGATGGCACGCGCGCGAGTCGGCGTGGAGAACACCTATGACCGCGAATACGACATGGTCCCGTCGCGGCTGCGGCGCCCGGGCGCGGTGGTCCTGGAAATCGACGACGAGGACCCGATCTTCGAGCATCTGGACTACGCGATGCCGATGCGGACCTATGGCTATCCCAGGGACCTGCCGCGAGCCGTCGGCGCGTAGTGCCGGCAGTTCGGCCGTTGGTGTCGCGGCTGGTAGCCTGCTAGCGATCAGGGGCTATGGCGCAGTTGGTAGCGCGTCTCGTTCGCATCGAGAAGGTCAGGGGTTCGAATCCCCTTAGCTCCACCCTTAGCTCCACCCTTAGCTCCACCGAGAAAGCCTAGTTCAGGGGCGCTTTTCCCCTCGGTCCGCTGTTACGTAGCAGTCCGTACCCGGTCCTGGCTAATACCGCTAGAACAGAAGTCAGCACTTGAATCCGGTTTTTTCAGTTCGCTTTGCACGGAGGGGCTCTCCTTATCTTCAGCCGCATCATCTTCCGCGGCATCTCGGACTGGCTCACCGACGTTTCAGCGTTCTTCTGTACCGACGGTCCTGCCATCAACGTCTCTGGTGTCACGGATTACCTAGAGTTCGTTCGAGGGGCGCAGAAGATTTCCTACTCCGTGTGGTTCGCGCCACTCATGCTTCCTGGCCTGTTGCTCACGATCGTGGCTTTGCTGCGCCGGCGGGTCGGAAGCCTTCGGCTGCAAGCCACGCTCGAGCCCGGCCGCGTTGGCGCTCATTGGAGAGCAGGTAGTAGCGCTGTAGGTCGTGGGGCCAGCAAGAGAGCACCTCTTTGAATCGCCGGAAGGCGCCTTTCCCGGTGATCGCAGTCTGCAGACGCTCGACGAGTGCGGGATCTTCGACCGTGGCAATGAACAGTTCCATATCCCGATAGCCCTCCCTCGAGCCTAAGCACGCCACGTGGAGCGAGCGGTCCTCGTCATCCTCGTCGCCGTCATCCCCTCCATCGTCCATGGTGTCCGGCCAGCACGCACCGGATCGTAGGTCGATGCGACCGCTGCCGCAGAGCGGATCGCCTTCGAGTAGTGAAGCCAGCTCATCGAGATCGACCGGTATTGAGCGAAGCAGCGGGGTGGCGCCTCGGCCCAGGGCCGCCTGCAGCTGGTCGGCCAACTCCTCGTCGCCGTGCCAGTACCGCTCTCGCAGCGCCGCCACGCATTGTGTGGCCAAGTCGACCGCTCCCTCCACATGCTGTGCGATCGCGTCGAGCAGGCCATCGCCGGCTAGCTGCAGTACCTGCTCGGTTAGCCGTTCACCCACCACCCCCACGACGGACCCGTCAGCGTTGTAAACGCCAGCGCGTAGCGCTGTGACCGCCCCGGCGTCCCACTGGCTCACAAGGCAACCGTAATCAGTCCGACAGTTGACTACCAGACCCACGTTTCGCGCCGCGCCTGAGCATCCAGGCGCCCGCGCCGCGCGGTAGGAGTAGGATTCAGTCCTACTCAACAATGGAGGTCGGTCATGCGAACGACGCGGCAATTGAGCATCACACTCCCAAACGAGATGGCTGAAGCGCTGCGCCACCGGGTGCGCTCAGGGGAATACGCCAGCGAAAGTGAGGTGATCCGCGAGGGCCTGCGGGCGTTGTTCGCCCGCGATCAGGCTATTGAAGCCTGGCTTCGTGACGAGGTTGCCGCCGCGTACGACGCGGTGGTCGCCGACCCTTCGCGCGCCGTCACTGCGCAGAGGGTGCGGGCGCGGCTGGCCGCCGAGCAGGCCGGGAGCGTGTGAGTCCCAGCGTCGTCTTCACGCCCGAGGCGGAAGATCAGCTCGCCGAGCTGTACCGCTATATCGCCGCCGCGGGGTCGGCCGAAGTCGCGGCGCACTACACGGAGGCGATCGTCGCTTACTGCGAGGAGCTGGCCGCATTCCCGCATCGCGGCAGCGCGCGCGACGACATCAGGTCTGGACTGCGCACAATCGGCTTCAGGCGACGGGTCGTTATTGCATTCGCTGTGTTGGACCAGACCGTGGCGATCATCGGCGTCTTCTACGGCGGGCGCGATTACGAGGCGGTTCTGAGTGATCCGGAGGGCGCGTCGTAGTAGCCGACTCGGCCACGTGTCGATTAGGGTCCAGCACTGTTGCGTCGCGCAACACGCCGAGGCATATCCGCAGGAAACAGAGCACCCGCGTAACGACACCGAATGACAGAACCTGCAGTTCAGAGCCTGTTTCCGCAGGTACGCTGCGGGGTTCGAATCCCCTTAGCTCCACCAGAAAATCCGCGGTCAAGGCTGCTTTTCGAGGTTACGTCGGGAGCGACGTAAGAACTGCCACGTTTACCGGTACACCGAGGCGGCGTTGCTCGAGCTGCCAGCTGACTTCGGCTATCTTGGCTACGCTCAGCGCAATAAGGCGTTCCGTTGGTCGCCTAATCGCCCGACGGTCCGCGAGACCAAATCCAGGGAGACCGTGCTTCGGCACGGTGAACCGCGCCGCTGTGGCCGCGGGATCCACGGCGGCGAAATTTCACCCCTTCCAGGAGACAGGGCGAGACGGCCATGATGGATGAGCATGCAGGACCCAGACAGACTGAATTCCTCGATGAGCGGCTCGAGTACCGTCGATTGTTCTCGGAGGTCTGGGGGACGTTCCTGCTGGTGATGGTCGCCGCCGGTGCCGGCGCGGTCGGCGCACAGCCCTACGGCGGCGGGCTAACCCTTCCGGTGAAGGTGATAGCGCCCGGCGTGATGGTCATGGCGGTCATCTACTTCATGGGCACCATTTCCGGTGCACATTTGAATCCGGCCGTGACGTGGGCGTTCGCGTTGCGCGGCAACTTCCCGTGGCGCCGCGTGCCGGGTTACATTGCGGCGCAGGCGATCGGGTCGTTTCTGGCGTGCCTGTTCCTGCAGTGGACGATCGGCGGGATCATCCACGGCGCGACGGTGCCGGCTCCTCGTGTGCCCGACTGGGTGGCCGTCGCGATCGAGGGTGTGCTCACGCTCGGCCTCGTCAGCGTCATCCTGGGCACGTCGTCCGGTGCCCGGAACATCGGAACCAATGCCGCGATCGCAGTCGGCGGGTACATCGGAATCGTCGCCGTGTGGGCTGCGCCGGTCACGGGTGCATCGATGAACCCGATGCGCTCGCTGGCGCCCGACGCCGTCGGCGGGCAGTTGAGCACGTATTGGATCTACCTGGTCGGACCAATGATCGGCGCGAGCGGCGCCGTCGGGTTCGAGTACATCTTGAAGGGTCGGGCCACAGCCGCCGGCGCGGAGGCGGCCCAGGGCACGCTCGACGCAGACGGCACCGCCGACCTATAGTTACTCTTCGGTTCGTCCGGACTTCCGGGACCTCAGCATCGGCCGCCACCGGGTTACTTCTGTGCAACTGACTCGTTGTGTCTCATGGAATCTGCAGATCTGCAGTTCATCTGCGGCGCATCCGTGACCGAAGTTCCACGGAACCCAGGACATCTAGGATGACCATCGATCAAACTGGTATCTATGGCCTACCTCAAGCCCCCCTGGTTCACCGCTAAGATCTTCAACCGGATTGCGATGGCGACCGGGATGAGCAATGTCGAGACGCTGACCCTGACGAAACGCAGCACCAAGGAAGCCCAGAAGATCCCCGTTGTCACGGTTGAGGTCGACGGGGTCAGGTATCTGGTGTCCACCCGCGGCGAATCCCAGTGGGTGAAGAACGTGCGGGCCAACCCCCAGGTGAGCATCGCGACGAAGGTCGGCACGGTCCATTACGTCGCCGCCGAGACGCCCGTGCAGGACAGGAGGACCATCCTGGACGCGTACAAAGTAAAGGCCGGAAAGGTGGTCGAGGGCTACTTCGAGAAACTGCCCGACCCTGTCGATCATCCGGTATTCGCGCTGCACCCCGCATAGTCGCTGCAGGTCATGCCCCCAGCCCGCCCAGCCTGGCGTGGGTGCGTCGGATTCAATCACGCGGTCCAGTCGCCGTCGAGCGCCCGGCCTCAGGCCATTGTGATTCGATTTGTGAACGAAATGGGGCGCAACTGGCGAGATCTCATGGGATGCGGCGTGGTGGTGCTCAACGCCGACGAGATTACTGCGGGGGTGCCGCGAACGCCTGTCATCGGACCGGGTCGAGATGGCTCCGCAGGGATCGCAGTTGAGCCGAAGTCCCGAGGGCGATCAGGATCGTGTCGGGATCCAAGCGTGTGTCCCGAGCCGGGTTCGCGATAAACTGGCCACTCGCGATCCTTATGGCCAGCACCAACGCCCCGGTCGTAAACCCAACCGGCGCATCGGCCAAACACCGACCGACCATAGGCGAGGCGGGACTGATCTTTATTTCCTCGATTCGGTAGTCGAGAGTCTCGTCGTGCATCACGACGTCGAGGAACTCGGCCACGTGAGGGTGCAACGCAAACGCCGCCATCCGCTGCCCACCGATCAGTTGCGGATTGACGGCCCGGTTGGCGCCGGCCCGCAACAATTTGGACTTCGAGTCCTCCGTGCGGGCTCGGGCGATGATGACGAGATCGGGTCGCAACGCTCGACTGGACAAGGTCACGTAAACGTTGTTCGCATCGGTGTTCAGCGCCGCGATCAGCCCGTAGGCGTGCCCGATGCCGGCGGCCTGCAGGATGTCGTCGTCGGTGACATCGCCCAGCAACGTCGGATAGTCGAGACCCAGCAGACAAGCGGGGTCTTGGTCGACGACGACAACCTGCTTCCCTAGCGCGTCGAGATACAGCACGGCGGCCCGACCAACGCGGCCCCCTCCGCAGATGATGAAATGACCAGTCATCTGGCGTATCTGCCGGTCCATCCGTCGCCTCCTCAGCTGCTGGCGTAGGTGCCCCTCGATGAGCGCTTCGAGGACGATCCCGAACGCGTATAGCGCGGTTCCCACACCCACGAGAATCAGCACGATCGTGAACAACTCGCCCACCGTGGACAGCGGGTGAACCTCGCGGAAACCTACCGTTGTGATCGTCGTGACCGTCTGATACAACGCGTCGACAAATCCGAACCCGAGGATCGCATAGCCGACAGTCCCGGCAACGATCACCAACGAAAACGCTAACAGCGCTCTGCTAATCCGCCGCAGAGAATTCACCTCGTAGATTCTGCCGCGGCGAAGAAATAGCTATGCGGGCAGATCGACCCGCAGCGCCAGGTGTTCATCGAGTATTCGGCGCAGTGCGGCGTCCATCGCATGCGCGGATGCGAGGTCGCGGCCGAACCGGCTGTCCACCGCGACTATCACGCCCTCACGCAGTTCGGCGGTGTCGACCTGATCGATGAACGGATCGAACAACGCGGGCGGCGTGGCGAGGTAATACAGCGCCCGGCGCGATTCGTTCAACCCGGCGGCATACATCAGTCCGTGTTGGGTGATCACAAAGAGTTCCGAGGTGATCCTGGCGTTCTGGGTCTCGGCTTTGGCCCATGCCATTGCGGCGCACCGGGTCTGTGCCAACCTATCCGGGACGTCGTCACTCAGCGTGAGTAACCTTTCGACGAGCGCTCCACCCATTCGCGGATATGCGTCGATGGCGGGCCTGAAGTACCGCTGGAAGATTTCGCCGAAAAAGTCGTACATTTGCTCGTTCATGGCAGCTCCCGAGGTTTCAGACCGACACCTCAATTGTGCGCCTTTTTTTCGTCGGGAGCGCCGTCCGACTCGTGTAGAACTCCCGGAGCCGGTAGCGGTCTGCTCGTAGCACGGTCAGCGGCGGGATCGTAGGGCACGGTGCGCGTGCGGCCAGAACGGGAGTCCGGCGAAGAACGTGGCTCCTGTCGCGATGACGCCGACCGCAGCATCCACGCTTTTGCGGCCGTCGGAAGCCCAGTACACATCCTCCAGGTCGAGCAACAGCGCCAGTTCGTCGACGACGAGGGCAGCCGCCGACCCGTACGCGATCGCGACAACGGGATGACGCCGTTGCTTCTCCGACCCGCGCAATCCGACCATCCCCACTGCGGCGAGCAACGCGATGCCGATGTTGTAGTGATGGAAGTGTCGGCCACCGAAACTGATGCCCCCACCCGTCGGACCGTGCCCACCACGAATCCAATGGGTAAGGATCCTGAGGCCGGCGAACGCGATCGTGAACGCCGCCCACGACATGAGCGCCGATTGCTCGGCCGGATCGAGCCGTTTACCCCACTCGTGGCGCAACCGGGACCATCGCCCCGTGTCCCGGGAAACCTCACCAACCAGGGAGGAGGCAGCAGTAGGGTCCGCGGGTTGGCCCGCGCGTGCAAAAGAACCCGACCTCGGATCGGACATTTTTCTCACCTCCGAAGACGACGGTGACACTGTAGTCGCCTACGGTGACCCAGCGGTTCGGTGACGTACCCCATCAACCGTGTCTGTTCTCGGGTGTCGTTTGGCAGCGCTGCGTGCGAACCTGGTAATCGTCTCGGGTTACCCCGTTTAAAAATGGGGGTGCCCGCTGGTTTGGAGATTGTGGACGACGAGTCCGATGGCCCATTGGATTGCCTCGATGGCGTCGTCGGGGCTGGCCCCCCAATGTGCGACGAGGCGCTCGTATGAAGCCGGGCTCCACAACACGTCGAGCACGCCGGCAGCGAGCGCCTGGTGTTTCGGCGACCAGTTAGGCGCGGCTGAAGCGACCGCGTTGCGCAGCGCGTTGCCGCGGGCGCGGTCCATGGATGTGAAAGCCGGGTCTTCTGGCTCGGCGACAAAAGACGACACTGACAATGACGACAGCGCTTCGAAGACTCGCCGGGTTACTACGGCGATGCCGTCGAGGTCGAGGCCGTCATAAGTCACGCCGGCCCGTTCCTGCAGTCGTTGCATGACTGCGGCGTGCAGTTCGCGTTCGTTAGCGAAGTGGCGGAATACGCTGCGTTTGTTCACCCCGGCGCCGTCGGCGACGGCCTGAAACGTCATTGCGCTCCAGTCCAAATTCGGCAGCCCTTCGACGAGCGCTACGCCGGCGCGAACGATCCGCTCCCGGGTCTGGGCGGCACGCTGCTCACGCACGGGACTGTGGTAGCGCCGCGGCTCGCGCGCCTGAGGGTCCGGTGTAGTGGCCATTGACAGCTCCTCAAAATTGCCGTCATCATGATGACACCAATTACCGGTTTTGTTTCGGCGGGGCAATCTCCGCCCTCGGACCATCTTGTCGTGACTTCGCGCGATGTCCAGCACAGCGCCGCTAAAGGAGAACCGCTCATGGATTCGGTCGACGCCTTGCTCGACGCGGCATGCGACGACACCGGCCGCGATGATTTCGGGGCCGACGGTTTCCGCGAGGGACTAGACGTACTGGTCGGCTCGGTGGACTCCGAGGCTGACCTCAACCCGATCGGCGAGTTCATCGTGCGTGACTTGATCATGAAAGCGCTGACCAACCGACTCCGCATCGAGGACTGGTACCGGCGTCATCCTGAAATCGCTGAGGAGGTCATCGATCCCCCCTTGGTCGGGCTCGGTCTCCCACGTACTGGATCGACCGCCCTGTCGTTCCTGCTGGCCGAAGATCCGCAGGCGCGTTCGCTGCGTCGGTGGGAAGCGGCCGAGCCGTGCCCGCCGCCGTCGACCGTGCAAGGGCCAGATCCGCGTATCGCGGCCGCCGAGGCGCAGAAAGACATGATGGACGCCGCCGCACCGCGGCTGGCTGCGCTGGTGCCGTCGACACCGACGGGACCCGAGGAATGCCAGGATCTGATGGCGCTGGATTTCAAGAGCCATTACTTTCAGGCATTCGCCCACATCCCGAGCTACTCGCGATGGTTTCTTGATGCCGATCTCACGGCGACTTACGCTTACGAGCAAAGAGCCTTGAAATTGCTTCAGTGGGGTCAACCCCGACGTCCGTGGCGGTTGAAGTGCCCGACGCACCTGCTGTTCATGCCGTACCTGGATGCGGCGTTCCCCGATGCCCGTTACGTGTGGACGCACCGCGATCCCTCCGAGGTGATCGTCTCGGTCGCAGATTTGTACGCCGAGACCATGCAGATGACCTCGAATACGATTGATCGCGCCTACCTGGGCCGGTTGAATGTCGAGCACTGGTCTACCGGTATGCAACGGGCGCTGGACTTTCGCGACGCCAGCAATGACGACCGCTTCTTCGATCTGGATTTCCGCACGGTGCAGGAAGATCCGCTTGGATCGGTGCACCGACTCTACGAATGGCTGGGCGAGCCGGTCACCCCAGAGTTTGAGGCAGGCATGCAGCGGTGGTGGCAAGCCGAGGCAGCCAACCGCGCGGCGAACACCCATCCTGATCCGGCCACGTTCGGCCTCGTGAAGGCCGAGCTACGCCCGGTGTTCGCCAACTACATCAACCGTGCACGCGAGTGGACCGCCGCCTCCGCGGCAAAAAGTCCCATCTGAAACTCCCGAGAAACGGACATTAGCAATGACCATCGATCTGACCGGCGGCCTGGGTCACGAGCGGGAGTTCGTCTGGGCGCGTCAACCCGAGGACCCCGAAGCCCGGGAATCGGTAAACGCGTGGATCTGGGATGACAGTGGCACGTTCGGCATCCCCCGCATCGGTGTCGAGGCCGTCGCCGATCAATGGGACACCCACGACATCCAGGTCAATCTCGCCTTCGCCGATGGGCGAGTGTTCAACATCTTCGGCAACGGCCCGGTGCACGACCCGATCGGCGCCGACGGCAAACCGCGGGTGCTCGGTGCCGGCCCGCTGTCGTTTGAGATGGTCGAGCCCTACCGACATCTGCATGTCACTCTCGACGGACAGGCCATCGCCACAACCGTCGACGCCCAAATGGACGGGTGGATGCCGTGGTTGGCCGACGGTGACCTCGTCCCCGTCACCGCCTCGATCGACATCCACCCAGTGTCACCGCCGTGGGAGAACGGCTCAACCAGCGACGAGGCACGGCGCATCCTGTCCACCCAGGAGGAGGGCCACCTCATCGGCTACCCCTGGCGCTTCGAGCAACTTTGCCGCGCTACCGGGACCATCACCGTCGGCAACGAAACCCACACTCTTAACGGCGGCGCCAACCGGATCCGACGCCAGGGTGTGCGTCGCCTGGCATCGCTGTGGGGCCACGTCTGGCAAGCCGCCTCGTTCCCCAGCGGGTTCGGATTCGGATTCCAAATTTACCCGCCCCGCAAAGATGGGAAGCGGACCTACAACGAGGGCTACATCGTCGACAACGGCAAACTCATCGGCGCCCGGGTAGTCAAGGCGCCCTTCCTGCACACGCTGCAACCGTGCGACGAGGACGTCTCACTCGTCCTGGACGCCGGTGGCAAGACCCTGGAAATCGAGGGCCGAACCATGATGTCGACGTTCATGATCATGCCCCCCGAAATCAACGGCGGCCTGCAGCTGCAGCAGGCGCTGGTCCGATACAGCTTCAACGGCGAGACAGCAGTCGGAATGCTGGAACGCTCGATCACGCCGGATCAGATTTAGCGCCTGACAGGCCACCAGGCGCAGCCTTAAGCGTGATAATCCAAGCATAAGACTGGCCAGCGTTCCTTCCAGTGACCCTGGCGTTGCTTATGCTTGATTTTCCGAGCATAAGGAGACACATGGCCAGGCCGCGCAGGACGAGGAGACCTCAACCCGACCTCTCCATGCCTGAAATAGCACGCTTAGGGCGAGTCTTTGCGGACCGCAGAATCGAGCTCCGTTTGACCCAACAGGCACTTGCAGATCTAGCTGGCGTCTCGCGCTCGAGCGTGCAGTCGCTTGAGCGCGGGGACGGCTCGATCAAATTTGGCTCTGTCGCAGAGATCGCGGACACACTCGGCATGCATATCGACGTGGGCTCGAAAACGGAATGACACCTGCAAGTTCCGACCTACGCGAAACGACCCGCGCTGACGTCTACGTCAACGACCACCTTGCCGGGTCCATGGTTCGTGGGACCGACGATTCCATCAGCTTCAACTACATCGATACCGAACATGTCGCCAAAACCCGCGTTCGTGAACAGTCTGTCTCGTGGTCGCTTCTTAGAACGAGAGACCGCCCGCCTGTAATTACCGCGGGTGGTGCTGTCGCGCCGTTCTTCGCCGGACTCCTGCCAGAGGGAGTCCGACTCGGCGTTGTCATGTCCTCTACAAAGACGTCCGCAGATGACCACCTCACGCTGTTGCTCGCTATAGGCGCTGACACGATCGGCAACGTGCGCGTGCTGCCAGCCGGGGTCCAACCCACCGAACAGATTCCGATGTTTGTGCCCGAGCGCGACAACGACTTTCGTGCGGTCTACAAAAAGCTGATCGGATCGGTGAATGCCGACCCGGTCGGATTGGCGGGTGTCCAGCCGAAGGTGAGCGCAGCAACGTGGTCGGCGCCTACTCGAACGACGTCAGGGCCGGCAATCCTCAAGCTCAGCCCTACTGAGTATCCGTTGATCGTCGAGAATGAACACTTCGTTATGCGGATGGCCGCAGCCTGTGGTCTGCGGGCTGCAACGACTTCGCTCATCCACGATGCGACGGGGCACAGGGCCCTGTTGGTTACCAGATTCGACCGGGAAGGGTCGGCACGGATTCCGCAAGAAGACGCCTGCCAGGTTGCGGGAATATACCCGGCTTCGAAATACCGAATAAAAACCGAGACTGCGATCACGACGCTCGCGGACGCATGCGCTCGCGGCGGAGGGTCCAGGGTAATCGCGGTCCTCGAACTCCTCAAAGTTGTTGTCTTTTCCTGGCTTATAGGTAACGGCGACCTCCATGGCAAGAACATGTCGATCTGCTCGGACACCGACCCGTCAAGACGCGAAAACGAAACCGCAGGTAACGAGCGGGAGGTGTTCGAATCCCCTTAGCGCCACAACATTTGACTAGGTCAGGGCACTCGTCTCGAATTAGAGCCTCAAGTCGGGGTGGACTGTCTAGGGCGGCCCGAGGAATCGGCGCACCATACGGTCCTCGGCATCGGCATCTTTGAGGGGCCAGTACCACAGTGCCAGGAATACGCGAATCAACCAGTGTGCGGCTACGGGGTCGGGCGTGCTTAGCC
>Ga0302320_10007161_pt1 | contig 24601 bp, 24 predicted proteins | sample Bog_T0_3_FD_202130 | JGI IMG/M metagenome (GOLD analysis project Ga0302320, IMG submission 202130) | Peat permafrost microbial communities from Stordalen Mire near Abisko, Sweden - Bog_T0_3 | ecosystem: Environmental > Terrestrial > Soil > Wetlands > Peat | place: Sweden: Abisko, Stordalen Mire...
GGTTGGACGCACTTCTGGTGTGGCAATTGTCGCGTCAGCGGCATCGTTGCGTAGCCATGTGCGGAAGAGATAAGCGCTGAAAGCATCTAAGTGCCAAGCTCATCCCAAGATAATGTCTCCCGGAGCGCAAGCTCCCTAAAGACCACGGGCAGACCACCCGTTTGATAGGCCAGAGGTGTAAGCGTCGTGAGACGTTTAGCTGACTGGTACTAATCGGTCGTGCGGCTTGATCGCTTCTTTTTCGATCGTGGACTCGTTAAAAAGTGTGTCGTTTCATCGGGCAACCGGTTTCAATGATTCATGATTAATGGGGACACGCATCGGAATGGGCGATTTCAACTCGCGAATTGTGTGTCAGCAATGGTGTCCCTGTGTGTAGTTTTCAGAGAATCGCCGGATCCATTTCGGTGGTGTTCTTTTAAATTTAGGGTCGGTTGTGAGGCATGGCCAAACCATCCACTTACAACTGTAAACCCGTAAACAATTTGGTGGCCATAAAGCTGTGGTCCGACCCGATCCCATTCCGAACTCGGCCGTCAAACACAGTCTTGCCGATGGTAGTAGTCCTATAGGTTCTGCGAGAGTAGGTTGCCGCCAGTCTTTCAAAAAGCCGAAACCGGCCCAGGTTTCGGCTTTTTTATTGCCTTTTAAGCGGTTTGGGACAGACCGCCGACAATCAGGGCGGCGACCTGGGGGGGGCGGGTAATATCGGTCGATTTGGCGTGCCAAATGCTCAATTTACTCCCATTAGGCAACATCCAAAAAAAATGCCGCGCGCCATTAACATGTTGATGCGTTTCTGCGGGAAGGTAACCGTCATACTTTTCCCGCTGGTGCCTTTCTTCATTGCTCGCGCGCTTCCGGCCGCGGCCCAAGGAACGAACGGAGGCCCCGTCTCCAGCGAAACGGTCATTAGCAACATGACCGGGTTCTGGGCGCTTCCCTCCAAAGAACAAAGCCAGATGCACCGCATCCGGATGGAGGTGCTGATTTACTACTGTGACACCAATTGGAATGTGTTTTGGGGAAATTCGGATGGCTCGGATACTTTTTTGCCGTTGCAAGGGATCCCCATGTCCCTCAAGCCTGGAGAAAAAATATCCATTGACGGCCAGATTCTTCCGGTGAGTGAACAATTTTATTGGGACAAAACTGCGGTGAAAGTTCTTTCCGAATCCAACGAAATCAAATCTGTTTCCACCAAGGGAAGGTTGCTGGATGTTGCCGGTCTGAACAAACACTTTGTAGCGGTGGAGGCACAGGTGAAATCACAAGCGTGGGTTCCCAATCCTCAGGCAGCGGTTCCCTGGCACGTTCTGAGGCTCGGGCTGCATGGCGACGATTATAATTTCAACGCCTTTGTGAATGTTGCCAATCCTGGCGCGGTTAATACGGATTTGACCGGCAAATTTGTCCGCATCACGGGGGTTTATTCAGGGACATCCAACGACTTTGGAGCAATCACCAATCTTACCGTGTGGACCCCGGACTTGAACCATGTTGAAATCATTGGGTCGTCGAACGAGAATCCGCAGCTTTCTGCCTCAGCCAGTTCTTCCGGGAACCTTGCTGCACCCACCCGCCCGCGCCCGGCCACGGCCCAGGGAACAAACGGACGCCCCGTCTCCAGCGATATAGTCATTACCAACATGAACGCGTTTTGGACGATCCCGGCGGAAGACAAAAGCCAGGTGCACCATGTTCGGATGGACTTGCTGATTTACTACTGCGACACCAATTGGAATGTATTTTGGGGAAACTCGGATGGTTTGGATACGTTTTTGCCGTTGCGGGGGATCCCGGTATCACTCAAAAGCGGAGATAAGATATCCCTGGATGGCCAGGTTCTTCCGGTGAACCAGGAATTTGTATGGGACCGAACCGCGATCAAAATTCTCTCCGAATCCAACGAGCTCAAGTCCGTTTCCGCCACGGGACGACTACTGGACGCCACCAGTCTCGACAAACATTTTGTGGAGGTGGAGGCGCTGGTGGATTCGCAATCATGGGCGGCCAACTCACAGGCCTGGGCTTCCATGCACGTTGTCAGGCTCGGGTTGATTGGCGACAATTATAATTTCGAGGCCTTTGTAAAAATCGCCAATCCCGGCGAGGTTCGTCCTGATTTGGCCGGCAAATTTGTGCGGATCAAGGGTATTTATTCGGAGACTCTCGATGCCTTCGGGAAAATTGCCAGCCTCACCTTGTGGACCCCGGACTTGGACAATGTCAAAATCATTGGGTCATTGAGCGGGGATCCACGGTTTTCAATTCCGACCACCTCGTCTGAGAACTTTGCCACGACGGATTCGAGAACCTTGGTTCGCATTGCGGGTGTGGTTCGCAGCCAGCAACCCGGAGAGTCCATCACCATTTGGGATGACTCCGGACAGGTCCGCATTCTCACCAAACAGTTCCAACCCCTGCAGCGCGGCGACCATGTCGAAGCGATTGGCTATCCTGCGGTTCAAGGCATCGACCGGTTTTTACAGGGGGGATTATTTCGCCTCACCACAAACAGTGCGGTGGTCGATTACGACAGCCCCACCAACCACTCCAAATTGCGCCTGGTCGATCAGATCCGCGGTTTGGATGAAGAAAACATCGTACGACAACTTCCCGTCAGCATCGAAGGCGTGGTGACGTGGGTGGATCCTTGGAGGAGTTATATTTTTGTCATGGACACCAGTGGTGGCATCCGCGTCATGCACCCCCGCTTCCCGCGGGGAAGGCGGTTTGTGCCCGGTATGCTGGTCAAGGTGGACGGCGATGCCGCCGTGGGTGAATTCGCTCCCGTCATTACCAATGCCGTCGTGCGCCAGACCGGAACCATGCCGCTTTCGGAAGCTCCGCTGATAAGTCTGGAGCAGGCCCTGACGGGCACGGAAGACGGCCGCTGGGTTCAAATGCGCGGCTACGTCCGCAAGGTGACCGATCTGGCCAGAACCACCGAGTTGCAACTGGTTGCGCCCGGCGGTGAGTTCACCGTGCGTCTGCCCAAGGACGATTCATTGAAAGCCTCGCAAGGCTCGATCATGTTGGTCCGCGGTGTTTGCGTGGTTGCTGCGAATGCCCGCCGGCAATTGACCGGTGTCGAAATCTGGGCGCCCGCGCTCGAAGACATTCAGATTGAACAAGCTGCCCCGGCGGATGTGTACGCGCTGCCCATGCGCTCCATTGCGAGCCTTCGACAGTTCTATCTGTTCAATACCTTGAATGAACGGGTGCATACCCGTGGCACGGTTACCTTGCAGGTTCCGGGCCGCTATTTCTATTTGCAGGACGGCGATAACAGTGTTCTTGCCCTCAGCGAACAGGCCGAACCGCTGCGTCCCGGCGACCGGGTTGAAGTCGTCGGTTTTTCAGGAAATGACAGTGGAAACTTTGTGCTGAGGGAAACGGTCTATCGTCGTATCGCGTCCGGTCCCGAACCGGTCCCGTTGCAACTGCCCGACGGGCAATCGGTCAACGAAGATTTGGACGGCTTGCTTGTGCGCGCTCAAGGTTTGTTGCTGGATACGGTCGAAAAATCCGGTGGAACACACCTGAATGTTCAGGCGAAAGGATTGATTTTCGAAGCCCAACTCGACAAGCCCGGACAATTTGCAAAGGAAAAACTGGAGTTGGCGAGCAAGCTTGCCATTACCGGTGTGTATCGCATTCAACGGGACGAATATGGCAAACCCCGCTCCTTCCTGTTGAATCTTCGTGACCGCAGTGATGTTCAGGTCCTGGCGCCGCCGCCGTGGTGGACGCTGCGCCGGCTTTTACTGTTGCTGGCCGGGGTTCTGCTGGTTTCCCTGATCGTCCTGTTATGGACGATGGAAACCCGGCGCAAAAACAACCTGCTCCTGCGGGCGCAGGCGGAATTAAAGACCGCCCATGACATATTGGAGGAGCGGGTTGAGGAGCGTACGCGCAACCTGCAGGAGGCCAACGAAGCGCTCCGACGCTCCGAGGAACGCTTCGTCAAGGCGTTCCGCGCCAGCCCGGTTCCGTTGCTGTTGCAGCGGTTCCAAGAATCGCGATTTGTGGATGTCAACGAGAGCTTTCTTGAATTGACCGGATTCAAACGGGAAGAGGTTTTGGGGCAAACTCCCGACGGATTGAAATTGTTTCCCAGACCGGAAACTGGCCGGGAAATCCTGGACGCACTTTCAGCCAAACACCCGGTCCGCGACCTGCAAACCGAACTGAAAACCCACGAAGGGAAGACGCTGACCGTGCTGATTTCCGCAGGCGCATTTGAACTGGAAGGTCAGCCGCATTTTTTGATGTCCATCCAGGACATCACCGAGCGGCTGAACGTCGAAAACCAGCTGCGCCAGGCCCAGAAAATGGAGGTGGTCGGCCAGATTGCCGCGGGTATCGCACACGATTTCAACAACATCCTGACCGTGATTCAAGGCCACGCGGAGGTGCAGTTGAATGTCGAGCAATTGGATGAATCGCTCGCGGATTCGCTGCGTGAAATCTCGCGCGCCGCCACGCGGGCGGCGTCCCTCACCCGCCAGTTGCTGGCCTTCAGCCGTAAACAGATGTTGCAACGCCGGCCGCTGGATGTGCCGCAGGCATTGGCCGATCTCGAAAAAATGCTGCGAAGAATCATTGGTGAACACATCCAGTTGCGGGTCCAATGCGCGGGCAACCTTCCACCGGTGTTCGCCGATGCGGTCAATTTCGAGCAGATTATCATCAATCTTGCGGTGAACGCGCGGGACGCCATGCCGAGGGGCGGTCCGCTTACCATTAGCGCCGAATTGGCGGTGATCGACGCAAAACACAAGGAGCGGGAGCCCGACGCGATCATCGGTACGTTTGTGCAGGTGAGTGTTGCTGATGAAGGCAGCGGGATGGATGAAACCGTGCGCAGCAAGATTTTTGAGCCATTTTTTACCACCAAGGAGGTGGGGAAGGGAACCGGCATGGGCCTGGCCATGGTTTATGGCATCGTCAAGCAGCATCAAGGATGGATTGAAGTTGAATCCTCGCCGGGTGCCGGTTCGGTGTTCAAGGTCTTTCTGCCCCTGGCGAATGAGGAGGTGCACCCGACCTCCGAACATGGGACTGATTTGATCAAGGCGGCCGATGTTCAGTCGCGGACCATTTTTCTCGTCGAGGATGAAGCCCCGTTGCGCGAAATGGCTTCCATGATTTTAAGACGGCTCGGACATCAGGTGGTGGTGGCCAAGGACGGACCGGAGGCATTGAATCTCTGGCCGCAACACCGCCGCGACGTTGACCTCCTGTTGACGGATATGGTGATGCCCGGCGGCATAACCGGGCGCGAACTGGCGGATCGCCTTCTGCGCGACACCCCCAAAATGCACGTTATTTATTCCACCGGGTATAGCGCGGATTTGTCCAGTTCAGGCATTGATTTGGTCGAGGGTGTCAATTGCTTGTTCAAGCCTTACGATGCCACAACGCTGGTTCGGGCGGTCAAAAAGGCTTTTGCCAACGGAAATTGAATGGGCTCGGAAGCCGGATGGAAGACGGCCGGAGGCGAAGGCTCGGAGGGTCAAACCGGTCAAAGGATTACGCGTTTGGCGGTCCTAAAATAGTTCCGGATTTGATGGTTTGAATGCTTGTGATTCGGGAAAGTATGGTAGCATGGCCATCAATGAACATCCTTATCGAAGATGCGGAAAAACTGGAATATCTCACCGGCGACAGCCAGTGGACAAAAAACGCCGCTGAAGGCAAAAATTTTGGGGCCACGGAAGCGGCCTTTCAAGTTGCAAAGAAAGAGCCGATCGGCAAGTTTAACATCGTATTTTACATCCCCCAGACGCGACAGTTTGTCAACCTGGACCGCGGGCACGGCAAAGGCCTGGCGCATCCAGCCGGTCCCACGGCGGAGGGTGCCGCCTTGGCCTAGCCGGAGAACAGGCTCCCCCTGTGTCGCCGGGACGAAGCGGATGGAGGAAAGAAATCGGACCCAGATATGACATTTAAAAGAGAGATGGACCAGTTTTTCACGCGCAATTGCTACTTCGAAAAGGAACGTGAAAAAGTCAATGCCTCGCCGGACTACCGGCTTGCGGTGGAGAAGAATGACGCCACGCAGGCGCAGGAGATTGCCAGTCGCATTCTCGAAGGCCGGCCGCTAGACTCGTGATTCCATGGGCAAATCCAAAATCGCAGGCACCGGACAAGGTTATCTTGGCGAAACCATGGTCCACAAAATCACCCGCGCCGTGGGCGTGGTGGAACACGTGACCGAAGCCCAGGCCGGCTGGCCGCCGGAGATAGCATTGAAGCTCCCGGATGGTTCCATCAAGAAAGGCCGGCTCAGCGATTTTCGGGAAGCCAGCGCCAACGAAGCCAAAAAAATCCCACCAGCGTGTCCCTAAAAGGCTGCGGTTTTTGCGCCTTCGCGGTTCAAACCAGTACAATCCCGACGGCCTTCAGTTTGCTGGATTAGGCGGCATGGGCTGTGGCGGCTCAAGCGTCCAGGCGCAGGCATCGCTCAATTCCTTTCCGTCGCGTTCGGCCCGGGCGCTGAACTGGTTTTCGCCGGGCTTTAAGATGACGTTCTTCCAGATAAACACGCAGTTCGTTGCGTTGCTGTGGTAGCCTTCCGATTTTCCGTTCAGCAGCAATTCCACCCTCCGGGCATTGGAATAAACTTTCACGTCGGTGACGGCATTCGTGCGTTCGGTAAACCGCCGGTCAGTGAGGTACAGCACCGGTTCATCCGACCAGTTGGCCTGGTAAAAATAAAAGGCGTCCTTTTTTATCTGGCGATCATAGGTCACCAGACCCTTGTCGTTGCGGCCAGGAATGCCACCTTCGTGGCGCGTGCTGACGGCAAAGTCGAACATGTTCCAGACGAATGTGGCCCAGACATAAGGGCGCGTTTTCATTGCCGCCCAAGCCGTTTCATGAACTTCCGCCTGCCATTCTTCGGGATGCCACTGGCCGTCGGTGCGCGGTTGTTTCGGATTCTGTTCGTGCTGCTCGACGTTCGCGCCCGCGCCGTATTCGCTCAAACAAAAGCCGCCGTGCTGGCTGTCGTAACGATGTTGATCCAGCAAACGGCCAAAATCATTTTTCGGGCCCCAGCCGGAATACCAGCCGGGATACATGTTCCAGCCGAGCAGGTCGGGAATCTTGTTCATTTGCGGAAACCGGTCGGTACAGGTGGCGCCGATGGTCGGACGCGTCGGATCCTCGCTGTGGGCGACATTGTTCAAATCCTGCAACTCCCGTTCCGGATCGGGCGTGTTTATCAGTCCGATTTCGTTGAACAAACTCCAGGCAAAAATCGACGGATGATTAATGTTTTGCCGGATGAGATCCAGCAACTGGCCGCGCGAGGTTTCGGCAAACCGCTGCGAAGCATTGATTTCATTGACCTGCGGGATTTCCGCCCAGACCAGAATGCCCGCCTGGTCGCACCGGCTGTAGAAATAATCGCTGTGCTGGTAATGCGCACAGCGGACGACCGTGGCGCCGATTTCCCGGATGAGCCGCAGGTTCTCATCCATGTCCGCGTCGGAAAGCGCCCAGCCCTTGTTCCACCAGTCCTGATGCAGGTCCACGCCGTGCAAGGGATAGGGTTTGCCGTTGAGGAAGAATCCCAGGTCCGGGTCCACCCGGTAAAACCGCAGGCCGAGCGGTTGCGCGACCGAATCCACCACGCCGTTGGTTGAACGCAATTCAACCACCGCCCGGTAGAGGTAGGGGTCCGGGCGTCCATTCCACAAATGCGGGCGCGGCACCGTTACGCGCAACCAGTACGGCGCCGTCACGTTCGGCGCCAAAACGACCGGTTGTTGGCTCGCGGCAACGGTTTTTCCGTTCGCGTCCAGCAAGGTCGCAACCAGCGTCAACGGCTGCCGGTCAGCGGTGCCGTTGGAAATTTGCACCGTCACGTCCAGCACTGCCTTTTTCTTCGTGACACTGGTTTGCAGCCAGGCGACGCCGGGCGAGCCATGGTCCGTGAGGGTGAAATTCTCTGCCGCCGTTTCGATCAAGTGCACCGGCCGGTAGAGGCCGCCGTAAACGGAAAAGTCGCCGCTCAACGGCGCAATGTCCGGCTCCCAGGAATTGCTCACGCGCACGGCAATCACATTGGTGCCGCCGGCCGACAGATGCCGGGTGATTTCAAAACTGAACGCGCCGAATCCGCCGCGGTGTTCGCCGAGAAAGTCGCCGTTCACATAAACATCGGCAAACAGGCTCGCGGCTTCGAACCTCAGAAAATAGCGTTTGCCGGGTTCCCGCTGGAGATCCAGTTCGCGCCGGTACCAGCCCGGCCCGCGGTAATAATCCTTTCCCTGTTGTGCCTCCACCCAGCCCCAGTTTTGGGGAATGGCAACCGTCTGCCAGTTGGTGTCACTGAAGCTTGCCGCTTCCGCGCCCAGGATGTCACCCGGTTTGAACCGCCAGTCCGAATCCAGCAACGTGTCCTCGCGCGCAAGCGCCGGGCAGCCCAGCGCGAGCAGGGAAAGGAAAATAAAAAATCTGTGCACGGCAGGAATCTTGCCGGGAATTCTTTTGAAGGCAAATGCAATGTTGACGCGGTTGGTCGGGGCCGCCGATTGGGTCAACGCCGCCGTTGTTTCACTTTGAGCTGGGTGGACGCGTGCATAAGCGCCGCCTGAACGCGGGCGGCTTCTTCGTCGGTGATTTTTTCCGCCAGCCGCGCCTCGGCGCGGCGCAACGCCTCCTCGGCCTTCGCCTCGTCAATGTTCTCGGCGTTGATGGCCATGTCCGTGAGAATGGCCACGCGGTCGCCGGTCACCTGCACAAACCCGTCGCCGACGCAGATGTAAATGGTCTCCTTGCCCTTCTGCGCGATGATTTCGCCCGCCACCAGCTGCGTCATCAACGGCATGTGTTGCGGCAGGATGCCCATTTCGCCTTCGGTGCCGGTGAGGGTGACCATGTCCACGTCGTCGGAGAAGGTTTTCGCTTCCGGCGTGACAATTTCAAGTTTTATGGTCGCAGCCATTTTAATTCACGTTTTACGTTTCACGCTTCGCCCGCACGCCAGCCTTGGCTGAAACGTAAAGCGCGAAACGTGAATCCATCCTTCAACTTTCCTTGATTTCCTCAATGCCGCCCTTCATGTAGAAGTTCTGTTCGGGCACGTCGTCGTGTTTGCCTTCCAGAATTTCCTTGAAGCCGCGGACGGTTTCGGCCACGGGCACCTGTTTGCCCGCCCGGCCGGTGAATACTTCCGCCACCGAGAACGGCTGGCTCAGGAAGCGTTGAATCTTGCGCGCACGATAAACGGCCAGCTTGTCGTCGGGCGAAAGCTCGTCCATGCCGAGAATCGAGATGATGTCCTGCAAATCCTTGTAACGTTGCAGGACCTTCTGCACGCCGCGCGCGACTTCATAATGGTCCTGCCCGACGATTTCCGGCGCCAGCGCGCGGCTGGTCGAGGCCAGCGGGTCCACGGCGGGATAAATGCCGAGCTCGGCAATGGCGCGCTCCAGCACAATCGTCGCGTCCAGGTGCGCGAAGGTCGTGGCGGGTGCGGGGTCGGTCAGGTCGTCCGCCGGCACGTACACGGCCTGGAACGAGGTGATGGAACCTTTTTTGGTCGAGGTGATGCGTTCCTGCAGGTCGCCCATTTCGGCCGCCAGCGTCGGTTGATAACCGACGGCGCTGGGAGTGCGGCCCAGCAACGCGGACACTTCCGAACCGGCCTGTGAAAAGCGGAAGATATTGTCAATGAACAACAATACGTCCTGATTTTTTTCGTCACGGAAATACTCGGTCACGGCCAGCGCCGACAGTGCCACGCGGAGGCGCGCGCCGGGCGGCTCGTTCATCTGGCCGTACACGAGGCCGATTTTGGAACCGGCCTGGAGGATGGGCAGGCCTTTGGCGTCCTTTTTGGGATGCCCCTTTTCATCTTTTTGAACCTTGATGACCCCGGCCTCGATCATTTCATTGTAAAGATCGTTGCCTTCACGGGTGCGTTCGCCCACGCCCGCGAACATGGAGATGCCGCCGTGTAGCTTGGCGATGTTGTTGATCAATTCCATGATGACGACGGTCTTGCCGACGCCGGCGCCGCCGAACGCGCCGACCTTGCCGCCCTTCAGGAACGGACAAATGAGATCGATGACCTTGATGCCGGTCATGAGCACCTGCGGCGAGGTGGATTGATCGAGCAAGGTCGGGGCCGGGCGATGAATGGGATAAAATTTGTCGGCCTGTACCGGCCCGCGTTCGTCCACCGGCTCGCCGACGACATTGAATACGCGGCCCATGACGGCCTCACCGACCGGCATGGAAATGGGGCCGCCGGTGTCCGTGGCTTCGTAACCGCGCTTCATGCCTTCGGTGGATCCCATGCAAACGCAGCGCACCCAGTTGTCGCCGAGGTGTTGTTCGATTTCGAGTGTCTGTTTGGTTTTGCCGGCGCCGGGCACGTCGTACTCGACGGTCAGCGCGTTGTAAATGGCGGGCGGCTGGCCGGGAAATTCCACGTCCACCACCGGCCCGATGATTTGCACAATTTTGCCTTTGTTCATAAACGAAATGGTTTCAACCCACCGCCATCTGCGCGGTGGCGATTTCCAGCAGTTCCTTGGTGATGTTCGACTGGCGCAATTTGTTGTATTCGAGCGTCAGTCCTTTGATGAGTTGCTGCGCGTTGTCCGTGGCGTTCTTCATCGCCACCATGCGCGCGCTGTGTTCGCTGGCCCGGGCTTCCAGCAGGATCTGGTAAACCCGGAAATTCAGGCTGTGCGGCAGCAATGACCCCAGCACGGTCGGCTCGTCGGGTTCAAATTCAAAAATGTCGGTGACTGCCGCCGCCGGCAGTTCCTGTACCGGCGCATCGCCGTGCCCGGCCTGAACGGCCTCGATTTTCCCGAAGGGCAGGAGCGGCACCACCTTCGGCTGCTGGGTCAGGGTCGAAATGTAATTGGTGAACAGAATGTCCACCGCGTCCACTTCGCCTTTCAGAAACAGTTCCTGCGCGAATCGGGAGATCGCCCGCGCCTCGCCGAATTGCGGGGTGTCCTTGTAAGTGAACTCGGCGGCGAGCGAGCGCCGCGTGCGCGCGATGAATTGCGACGCCTTGCGGCCGGCGGTGATGAAAACCACGGGACCGTTTTTGTCGAGCTTCACCGCCTCGCGGAACAAATTCCCGTTCAATGCGCCGCACAGGCCGCGATCGGTGCTAACCATCACAACGGCGCGTTTCCGGACCGGGCGCGTCTCCATGAGCGGATGCTTGAAAACCGCCGCGCGCGCCGCGGCCTGGGCCAGCACGTCGTTTATCAACGCCGCGTAGGGCCGACCGGCCAGCGCGGCCTGTTGCGCCCGGCGCATCTTGGCCGCCGCCACCATCTGCATCGCCTTGGTGATTTGGGCGGTGTTCTTGACCGACCGGATGCGTCGGCGTATGTCGCGTGTGCTGGGCATGGCAAATTATCTCTTTCGACAGGTTCTGACGCGATACCGCGGCGCGGTTTCCCGGACGTGAAAACCGATCTCGCGGCGGTTTTCCGGCTTCGGCGGTTCAACCAACTGCCGGATGGCCTCAAATAAACTGGTGATGGCTTCGTCATGGCCGCTGACGCGGGTTTCCAATTCCTTCAATTTCTGTGCGAGTTCCTTGTTGGCCGTGATGTGTTCACGCATCCAGACAAACGCACGTACGACCCGGACACTGGCTTCGACGGCCACCGGGCTGTTCAAAACACTGGCGAGCATCAACGCGCCATGTTCAGTGAAGGCCGTCGGCAAATAACGATGTCCGCCGTGCAGACTTGAGGTCGCAAATTGCGACCTCAAGTTTGCAAGCTCTTGATGGGCAAGCTCAAACGCAAAGTCATTGGGGAATCTTTCGGCATTCCGGCGGAATTGTTCTTTTAACCGTTTCGTGGTCACGCCATATACCCGCGCCAGATCAAAATCCAACATAACCCGCTGCCCGCGAATCAGATAAATCATATCTTCGATCCGCATTACCTGAGCCGCGTTGTTTTTGTAACTGACCATGAAATTGTTCAGTGATAGGTCTGCTTGAATTCCGTGACCGCCGCCTTCAGCTCGGCCGTGAGGGCGTCGTTGATCGCCTTTTCGACGCGAATCTTCGCCAGCAAATCCGCTTTGCGGGTGTTGAGGAAGTCCGTGAATTTGGCCTGGAAATCCTTGATCTTGTCCACCGGCACGTCGTCCATGAAATTATTCTGCACGGCCCACAACACCGCCACCTGCGATTCCACGGGAAGGGGATTGTATTGCTGCTGCTTGAACACTTCCACAATGCGCTTGCCGCGTTCGAGCTGCGCCTGCGTCCGCGCGTCGAGGTCCGAACCGAATTGCGCAAACGCCGCCAGTTCGCGGAACTGGGCCAGGTCGCCCTTGATGCGGCCGGCCACCTGTTTCATCGCCTTGACCTGCGCCGCCGAACCGACGCGGCTCACGGACAAGCCGACGGAAATTGCCGGGCGCACGCCCTGATAAAACAAATCCGTCTCCAGATAAATCTGCCCGTCGGTGATGGAAATCACGTTTGTGGGAATATAAGCCGAGACGTCGCCCGCCTGGGTTTCAATGATGGGCAGCGCCGTAAGCGAGCCATTGCCGTAACTTTCCGCCACCCGCGCGCTGCGTTCCAGCAAACGGCTGTGGAGATAAAACACGTCGCCCGGATAGGCTTCGCGGCCCGACGGACGCTTGAGCACGAGCGACACCTGGCGGTAGGCCACGGCGTGCTTGGACAAATCGTCATAGATGATGAGCGCGTCCATGCCGTTGTCCATGAACCATTCGCCAATCGCCGCGCCGGCGAACGGCGCCAGATATTGGTTCGTGGCCGAGTCGGAAGCCGCCGCCACCACGATAATCGTGTAAGGCAGGGCGCCCGCGGCTTCGAGCACGTTCAGCACCCGCGCGATGTTCGATTGTTTCTGGCCGATGGCGACGTAAATGGAGTACAGCGGGCGGTAACTTTTGTCACCGGCCTGCTCCGCCGCCTGATTCAGCCGCGCGTTGTTGATGATGGTGTCGATGCAAATGGTCGTTTTGCCGGTTGAACGGTCGCCGATGATCAATTCGCGCTGGCCGCGGCCGATGGGAATCATCGCGTCAATGGCCATGATGCCGGTCTGTACGGGCTGGCTGACCGATTTGCGTTTGATGATGCCGGGCGCGATTTTTTCCACCGGGTAAAAACCGCTTTCCTTGATGGCTCCCTTGCCGTCGAGCGGCTGGCCCAGGACATTGACGACGCGGCCCAGCAAACCCTTGCCCACGGGCACCTGCAACAGCCGGCCGGTGGTGCGGACTTCGCCGCCCTCCTTGATTTCGGTGTAATCGCCGAGGATGATGGCGCCGACCTCGGTTTCCTCCAGGTTCAGCGCGATGCCGGTGATGCCATTGCCGAAATCCAGCATCTCGTTAAGCATCGCGTCGGTGAGGCCTTCGATCTTGGCCACGCCGTCACCGATTTCGCGGACCACCCCGACATTTTGTTTCACCGTCGCGAGCTTTACGCCCGCGATCTGGGCTTCAATTTCCTGCAACAGGTTGCTCATAAGATTTTTTCAAAAACTTTGTGCCAATTTATCCAGCCGCGTCCGCACACTGCCGTCGTAAAGGTCGCTGCCGACCTGGATGCGCAGTCCGCCCAGCAGCGCCGGATTCTGGCGGAACGTGATGTCGGCGCCGGCGCCGTAAATTTTTTTGATTCGATCCGCCACGCCCGTCTGCAAATCCGCGGGCAGGGAGGTGGCGCTTTCAATGCGCGCGGCATGCTGTTCCAGATCCAGTTTCACCAGCCGGTGCAGGCGCGACAAAATTTCAACGTAACCGCGCGGTTTTTTCGCCAGCAGCAAGGTCGTGGCCTGCCGGACGCGGCTTTCATCCAGCAAACCATTCGCCTGACAACTGCGGAACAGCTGCCGGGCTTCGCGTTGCGCCAGTTTGGAGATTTTCATTCCAATTCTTTTGAGATAGGGACGCCGCGCCGCGGCGTCCGGTCAGCGCCGCGCGCTGACCCTACCCATCTAGGCCACCAGTTGTTTTTCGGTTTCCTCCGCCAATCGCCGCTGGTCTTCCGGCGTAAGGATCTTGCCGGTGACGGTGGTGGTGGTCTGCACGACCAGCCGCCCGACTTCCCGTTTCAATTCTTCGAGCATCCGCGCGTGATCCTGCGCGGCGGCTTCGCGCGCCTTGGTGATGATTTGTTCGGCGGCGGCAATGGCCTTTTGCGTTTCGACTTCGCGCACGTGGGCGGCGGCGGCCCGCGCCTCCTCGATCATCTTGTTGGCGAGGTCGCCGGCCTGGGCCAGAACCGCCTGGCGGTCGGTCTCGGTCTTGGCCAGTTGCGTCTTGATTTTCTCGGCGTTGGCCAGGCCATCGGCGATTTTTTCACGGCGCACCTCCAGCATGGCGAAGATCGGCCGGTAGGCAAATCTCCACAGCACGAAAAAGACGATGGAAAAACTGATCGTCTGCGCGATCAGGATCTTCCACTGGATACCTAAAGCGTCCATGGCCGGATTATTTGACGACCAGCCACGCGATGACGGCCCAGCCTTCGGCGAGCGCCATGCCGACGAACATGAACGTCAGGATTTTGCCAAACATTCCCGGGTTGCGGCTCATGGCGATGACGCCACCGGCCGTGGCGATGCCGATGCCGATGGCCGCGCCGCCAAAGGCGAGACCGATGTGGACGTTGCCCTGAATCACAGGGGCTACTGTATCTGCTAGCATCATAACTTTTCTTTCAGTTGGTTTTGGTTGTCGCCCCGGCGTCCCGTGCCGGGGCAAAAAATAAATCAATGGCTGTGCTGTTCATCGTTGTGCGTGCAGAGCGTGCCGACGAACGCCACGACGAGCATCGCAAACACAAACGCCTGCACGATGCAGACGAAGGTTTCGTAAAAATAGGTAAACGACGATAGCAGCAGCGACAGCAGGAAATGATTGTGGAACTCCATGTCCAATATGCTTTCGCCGGCATAAATATTCCCGTAAAGGCGCATCGCCAGCGCCACCGGCCGCGCAAATCCCACGGAAAGCAATTCCATCGCGCCGATGAACAGGAACAGCAGAAAGAACAGCGGATAGGTCCATTTGTTGGTGTCCATCTTCACGCCGAAGATGTGTTTGATCAGCCCCCAAAAACCGTTGTACCGCACCGCCCAGAACAGGCTCATCACCAGAAATATCCCGGCCATCACGATTGTCAGATTCGCGTCGGTTGTCGGCGGGCGGAAGAACGGTGTGAACTGTCCGTGATGATAAGACCCGATGCTGCCGACGCCCGGGACCAGATCCACCAGGTTCGACATGACGATGAAAATGAAAAACGTCGTGGCAAACGGAAAAACCCAGCGCGCCACACGCTCGTCCAGAATGTCGCCGATCAGGCCTTCCCACGCTTCCACCAGCGATTCCATCACGTTCTGCATTCCCGATGGGACTTCCTTGACGCCCTTCCACGTCGTCAGGCGGACAATGGTTAAAATGACGGCCGCGACAATCCAGGTGCAAATCATCGAGTTCGTCACCGGCAATCCCAAAACCGTGAACAGCGTCGGCGCGCCGGACGGAACCACTTCTGCCGCCGGTTCGGCGGTTGGCGCCGTGGCCGTCGTGTTTGCCGCGCTGGAAATGGCTCCTCCCGGCGGATGGCCGGGGGCGGATGGCGAAGAGGGCTGCGCGTCCACTGCCACCGCGAAAATCGCGGCGAGGAACACACCCGCTAAAATAATTGTGCCGAATCGCTTCACGCAAATAACTTCCTTCAGTCCACACGGATTGCCTGTTTGGTCAAACCGGATTGCGGGCCTCAAAGTCAAAAAGAATGCCTCGTCGTGAAAAAATTCACAAGCCAATTTTGGCCATTTTTCGACAGCATTTTGGCTGGTTTGAGTGTTAAAAGCACTCCTGGCGCAGCGATTCCGGCGTTTTCCCGGCGGCGCGCAGTGTTCGCAGGCTCAAGGCATCGCGGTGTTTGCCCGATTGTATTACCGGATTGAAGTTTGTGGCCAAGCTTTTGTCAGCCGCTTGCCGGCCTAATTATTAATTACGATCCCGGCCCTCCAATTAAGCCCAAAAGCCGCAATCGAATGTTCAGGGACTCAGTGAGTGTAGTGAGTGTCGCTTTGCCCCAATGGCGAAATTGCCGCCAGATTCGGAATGTGCTTCACCATACCCGTTCGCGAGGCCATAAATTCGCCTCCATTTTCCATGCTGCCTTTCCACCCCAAAAGTCCCTGCCGCGAAATTGAAGAAAGGACACCCCCGTTTTTCATGCCGATCGTCATACCGTGGCTGCAGGATGTTGCGGCTCCGCCGGTGCAAGTTGTGACTCTGCCGTTCCCGTCGGCTGCGGCAGGTGCCTTTTGATCAGGTGCATTACCGCCTTGACGGCCAATTCAATCGGCAGGAACGGCTTGGCAATGAGATCGTCGCCGCCGCTCAAAACCCCCTTGGCGCGGCTTTCAAAATCATTGTGGACGGTGACGTAGATCACGGGGGTTTTCTCATAGCCGGGAATGGCCCGCAATTTCCGGCAAAACTCGTAACCGTTCATCAGCGGCATTTCGATGTCGAGCAGAATCAGCTCGTAATTTGTTTCTTTCAGCAGCTTCAAGGCCTCCAGCGGATCTTTCACGCCGTTGGCCTGGAGATGTGCCCGCTGGAGCGCGAAGATGGCGACGCGATTGGTGACCGCGTCGTCGTCCACAATCATGACCTTGCTGACCAACGGCTCTTCGACCGATGGCTCGCGCGCCAGGGCAAAAAGCACTCCCATAAAATCCAGGGTCATGGCGATTGTGCGCAGGCTGGACGGCGTGATGAGGTCCGGCGTGCGTTGCAGCTCGAACAACAGGGCTTCGAATACACCACTGAGCAGTGCGATGTAATGGAACCTGGCCAGGCCGGTAATGGCGGTGACGAAGTGCACCTTGCGATAAAGAGCGTCGAGCCGCTCCCCGCGCGTCTTTAGGTCCGGACTCTTTCTGAACGCCCGATAAAGCTCGCGCAAATCCACAATGATGGAGGGCGCGTCCCTGAGAAAATCCTGGCGGCTCTTGATGCTGGAACTCATTTCCACGGCTTCCAGATCGTGCTCGGCCTGCTTCAACCCGGCGGGGGCCGTGGGCGACTCGATTTTTCTGGCGGCCGTCGGATCCTTGATCAGCAGGTCATTCGCGACGGCAATCAATTTGGCGGGGTTACACTCGGCCTTGATGACGGTTTGCTGGACGCCGATCTCAATGGCGGCTTGTGCCAGCTCATCCATGAACGCATTGGTGAAGATGGCGACCGGTATGGAGCGCAAACGGGCTTGCGAACGGAGGAATTTCAACACGTCCACTCCCGAAAGTTTCGGCATCATCAAATCCAACACCACGAGGTCAGGCTTGTCCGCCTGCAACAGTTCCAGCGCATTCAAGCCATCCGTGGCGGTGGCCACGCTGAAACCATATTGAGCGAGCCTTTCTCCATAAATGGCCCGGATCACTGCGTCATCATCCACCAGAAGAATTTTTTTCGGCAGTTGCCCGGGAGGCCCTGCCTCGGGCGATTCCACCGGCGCAGCCGGCGGCGTGGTGGTTCGCGTCTCGTTCACCGGCGCTTTGTTTCTCATCGTTTTCATCGGCGATCTAGGGCTGTAATCTGAATTGTCCAAGAATCCAGCATGGAACATCGATGGGTGTAGCAAAAGATATGCCAGCAAAAATTACCGGTGACGGAGAGGTTGCCTGACGGATCCGATCCAATCCTCCGACCTGGAAATAATCCTAAATCCATCATCAAAACAACTTTGTCGCGCGGCCGCCCGGGCGCCTCAAAACTCCGCGGAGCTTCCAAGTTGCCGTTGGACCGCACAACCGCAGACAACGACTCCGGCAAATGCCGGTGTCTTGCGCATCTTCGAGTCACGCGATCCAATCCGGCGCAACGTCATTTTTATGGCCGCCGACACCCCGTGCACCCGCAATCGTTCCATTCGACGGAAGGCGGCTCCACTGGAAGATTTGCCTGTGGATTTCCTGGCAATGGGTCGGCATTGTGAATCATCTTTGTTTCGTCAGCGCGGCTCAAGCCCATTTTCGCCGCCAGGAGTCTGGGGTTTCGCCGTTGGCACGCAACGTCCGCAGACTCAAGGCATCGTGGCGCTTTGCCAGCCGCTCACCCGATTCGTCGCACAGCAGGGGGCAGTGAAAAAACGCCGGAGGCTTGAGGCCGAGCGCGTGGTACAGTAAAATTTGTCGGGCCGTGCTCACCAGCAGATCCGCGCCGCGCACCACCTCGGTGATCCCCATCGCCGCGTCGTCCACCACGCAGGCCAGTTGATACGCCGGAACGTCATCGTGCCGCCAGACGACAAAATCGCCGAAATGCGTGCCGGCGATGAACTGTTGCGGCCCCTGATTTCCGTCGGTGAACGAAATGGTTTTGCCGTCGGGAACCCGGAAACGCCAGGAGAATTTTCGATTCACGATTTCGGATTCGCGGTTTTGCCGGCAGGTCCCCGGATAAATTGATTCACCGTTTTCCAGGTGCGGGGCGGCCGCGGCCTGCTGGATGTCCTTGCGTGAACAGGTGCAGGGGTAAATGAACCCGCCCAGGCGCAATTTCTCCAGTGCGGCGCGATAGAGTTTCATCCGCTCGCTTTGGTTGTAAGGGGCAAAAGGTCCGCCGCAGTCCGGGCCTTCCTGCCATTCAAAACCAAACCAGAGCAGGTCTTCAATCATGGCCGGGACGAATTCCATTTTGAAACGCGTGGAATCCAGATCTTCGTTTCGCAAAACCAGGGCGCCGCCGTTCGCCCGCGCGCGTTCCTGCGCCGTCCAAAACGTCCGCGCATGGCCCAGATGCAGATAACCCGTCGGCGACGGCGCGAGCCGGCCACGATACGATTTTTCAGAACGGTTCATGCGGATTCGCGGCCAGCCATCCGGTCAGGCCGGGAAGGGGCCGGGACAGAACATTTTGCGCCTTGGAAATGTTCAGGGACGTGTCCGGCGCGCGCGGTGGGCCGGCAAAATCCACGGCTGAGCCGGGCTCGATGTTCGCCTGCAATTCCGGCCAGCGCCGGGCCAGCAACTGCCCGATCTGCCAGCGCGACAGTCTTTCCGCGCCCGCCACGTGATAAAGTCCGGCGCGGTTTGAGGCGGCCAGTTGCCACAGGGCGCGCGCCGTTTCGCCGGCGAAAATCGGGCAACGAAATTCGTCCGTGAACAGCTTCATTTTTTGTCCGGTTTTCCAGGCGAGCTTCAGTTGTTCGTTGAAGCCGCGCCTGCCGCCGGGTGAAATGCCGCCGTTGATGGACGTGCGCACCACGAGGTGGCGCGGATTTTTCAAAACGATTTGTTCGGCGGCCACCTTGGTTTCGCCGTAGACATGAACCGGATTCACCGCGTCCGTCTCGACGTAATTTCCCTGGCGCCCGTCAAAAACCAGATCGGTCGATAGAAAAACGAACGGAATCTCCGCGGCCAGTTCCGCGAGCCGTTCGGTGACTTCGACGTTTACCCGTCGCGCCTGCGCGGGATTGGCCTGGGCTTCAACCATCCCGGACATGGCCGCGCAGTGGATGACCAGTTGCGGCCGGTCTTTCTGGAATTCGCGGCGGACGGCGTTGAAATCAAGCAGATCGAGCCGGGCGCGCGCCAAGGCCCGCACCTGCCAGGCGGGGGCGAACATTGGCGCAATTTGGACCAGATAATTTCCGATGAGTCCGCCCGCGCCGGTGATCCAGGCTAGCGGTTTGTTTTCTCCGGCAGAAGTCTTCAACGGTAGATTTCCTTGCGGTCACCGACAGCGAGAATCAGCACCAACAGAACTGTGTCATGAATTTCATAGACGATGCGATAGTTGCCGACGCGGAAGCGGTAGCGATTGCCGAAGCCGGACATTTTTTCCGCACCGGGGCGCCGGGGGTTTTCGGCCAGCTTTTCAAAAGCGGCCTCCAGGCGTTGCTGAAGCTGGGCGTCGCGGATTTTCCGCAGGGTTTTCTCGACCGAAGGACGGATTTCGAGACGGTAACGGCTCATGCCCAGCCGAGTTTTTTGCGGGCTTCATCCCAGGGAATATTTTTGCCCGGCTCCGCCAGCGCACGTTCGGCGGCAGCATTGTCAATGAGGTCTTCGGCGCGCCGCAAGTTTTCATCTACGAACCGGAAAATTTTCTTCTGCTGCGCCTGCGGCAGCTTCTTGATTTCCGAAATGATTTCAGTTGCGCTCATGCCTAAATCTTACGCCTGAATTTGGGCTTTGCCAAAAACAATTTGTTCTGAAACGTGCCTCGAAAGCTCGTTTCAAGATTGCCAAACTCTGCGAGTTTTTGTGAATGAACACCACTGATTCGCAAACATCTAGCGGCAAAAGGAGACGACGTCGAAGGACCCATTATCACACAACCATCCGATGGGAGCTTGTGTTATGCCATTGGCAAAGTGTCCAAAGTTAGATTTTGATTTACGAGGTTTCTTTCAGGCTTTGGGTAACCTCTTCACTGTCAGACTGATTTAATCCACGAACCGCTGGGTGAGGTTGCCATATGCGTCAATCCGGCGGTCACGCAGGAAGGGCCAATGCGTCCGCGTCACGTCCACCCGGGCCAGATCCACCGGGACGATCAATATCTCCTCACGGTGCGCGCCGGCCCGGGCGAGAATTTCGCCGGATGTGCCCGCCACGAAACTTTGCCCCCAGAATTCGATGCCCTGGCCCGCCAGCTTTTCATGGCCCACCCGGTTGGGCACGGCCACATAACAGCCGTTGGCGATGGCGTGGCTGCGCTGGATGGTTTCCCAGGCGTCATGCTGTGCCTGGCCGTATTTTTTCTTCTCGCCCGGATGCCAGCCGATGGCCGTTGGGTAAAACAATATTTGCGCGCCCTGCAGGGCCGTCGCCCGCGCGGCTTCGGGATACCATTGGTCCCAGCAAATCAGCACGCCGATTTTGCCGTAGCGCGTGGACCAGGCCTTGAAGCCCAGGTCGCCGGGCGTGAAATAAAATTTTTCGTAATACAGCGGGTCGTCGGGAATGTGCATCTTGCGATACCTGCCCAGCAGCGAACCGTCGGCGTCGATGATGGCGGCGGTGTTGTGGTAAACGCCGGCCGCGCGTTTCTCGAAGAGCGAGGCGATGATCACCACCTTGAGCTTTTTGGCGAGCCGGCTGAAGGCGTCGGTGCCCGGGCCGGGGATGGATTCGGCCAGCTTGAAGTTCGCGTGGTCCTCGGTCTGGCAGAAATACTGCGAGCGGAACAGTTCCTGGGTGCAGATGATTTGCGCGCCGCGCCGGGCTGCGCGTTCAACCAGCGCGAGCTGCTTTTTGAGGTTCGCCGCCGGATTTGCGGAAGCGGTGGTTTGAATCAGCCCGAGGGTTACGACACTGGCGGAAACGCGTTTCATTCATTTGGCGCGTTGCTTGAGCCGGGCGGATTCTTCGAGCATGGCGGTGCGGTTGCGTTTGTCCTCGGCGGCGCCGCGCGGAACGACCTGTTCAAAGAGTTCGCGGATGAATTTGCCGAGCGTCTCGTTCGTGGGGCCGTAGCCGCTGTGGTAGATGTAATACTCGAGGTCGTACATCAATTCATCGGCGGTGGCGTAGCGGTGCTTCAGGTCGCGCGCGAGGCAGTGGTGCAGGATGTCATTCAGCCCGTCGTCAATGCGCGAATCGAGCGTGCGGAGATCGGGGATCGGCTGATTGATGATGCGCTGGCGGGATTCCTCGGGGGTGGCGCCCTTGAAAATATTGCGCCCCAGCAACAGGTGCGAGAGCACGACCCCGACCGAAAACAGATCGGAGCGTTTGTCGGTCACTTGAAAATTGGCCTGCTCGGGGCTCATGTAATCGGCCTTGCCCGCCACCACTTCGCCTTCCTGGTCGGTCAAAAATCCGCGCGCCTTGGCGATGCCGAAATCGGTCAATTTCACGTCGCCCTCAAACGCAATCATGATGTTTTTAAAGCTCACGTCGCGGTGTACGATGCCAAGCGGTTTGCCGTCCTTGTCGGTTTTGGTATGGGCGTAAGCCAGCCCGCGCGCGACCCGGCTGGTGATGAACACGGCGAGTTCCTTGGGCAGGACGCGCTTTTTTTCGGTCAGTTGACGGGTGAATTGTTCGAGGTTCACGCCCCGGATCAATTCCATGCAAATGAAACAGGCGCCGTTGGCCTCGCCCAGATGATAGGTCTGGACGATGTTCGTATGGATCAAATCGGCGACCAGCTTGGCCTCACCGATGAAGTTCTCAATGAACATCTTCTGACTGGCGAAACTGGGCCGGATGATCTTGATGGCCACGCGCTTGACGAAGTTGCGCGCCCCGTGCTGGTCGGCCTCATAAACCACGCCCATGCCGCCTTCGAAAATCTTGCGGACCACGTCGTAGCTGAAATCGCTTTGGATCGTGAAGAGTGCCACGAGGCGGATGTTGGGAAAACCTTTCCCGAAGTCAAGCCCCGGTGCAGGGTAAAAAACCGTGATTTTTTTATGTTTTTTGCTTGCAGGCCGCGCGTGAAGGTTTTTAATTCGACGCGAGTCAAATGACTTTTTAACGAAACCAGACAACACAAACAACAACCGAAGGACACCGACGATATGTCAAAAGCTATCTCAAAATCCCAACTCGCCGCCGCCATTGCCGAAAAAGCTGCGCTTTCCAAGAAGCAAGCGGTGGAAATTCTCGATCACATTGCCGAACTCGCCTACAAGCACGCGAAGGACACCTTCACGCTGCCCGGCATCGGCAAGCTGGTGCTGCGCAACCGCGCCGCCCGCCTCGGCCGCAACCCCAAGACCGGCGAAACCATCCAGATTCCGGCCAAGCGCGTCGTGAAGTTCCGCGTCGCCAAGGCCGCGAAGGACGCCATCCTCGGCGCCAAGTAATTTGTTTCCTTTCCCGAAGGCGCTTCGATTCGTCGAAGCGCCTTTTTTGTTTTTATCGACGCAACCTGAGGTTAACATGGATCGAATTTATGAAACCCCGCGTTCGCTTTGCCCCGTCGCCGACCGGTTACCTGCACATCGGCGGCGCGCGCACGGCCGTGTTCAACTGGCTCTATGCCCGCCACACCGGCGGCACGTTCCTGCTTCGCATCGAGGACACCGACGCCGCGCGCAACTCGCAGGAGGCCGTGGACGTCATCCTGAACGGCCTGCGCTGGCTCGGCCTGGATTGGGACGAAGGCCCGCTCACCGGCGATGCCACCGGCCCCAGCAAGGGCGATCGCGGCCCGTATTTTCAAAGTCAGCGGAAGGAAAATTACCAGCGCCGCGTCGAGGCGCTCTTGTCGCGCGGCCTGGCGTATGAACACGAAGGCGCGGTCAAATTCAAAATGCAACGCGAACCGGTCACCATCCACGACCTCGTGGTCGGCGAGGTCGTTCGCAAACTGACCGACCGCGAGGAGCAGGACCCGGACTTCGTGATTCTGCGCTCGGACGGCCAGCCGGTGTTTCACCTGACGAACGTGGTGGACGATTTGGAGATGGGCATCACCCATGTCATTCGGGGCGAGGACCATTTGAGCAACACCGCCCGGCACCTGGCGCTGTTTCGCGCGTTCGATGTGCCGCCGCCGCATTACGCGCACATTCCGCTGATTCTAAATGCCGACGGCACGAAGATGAGCAAGCGCGACACCGGCGCGTCGTTGACGAATTATCTTGATGAGGGATTTTTGCCGGAAGCCGTCGTGAATTACCTGTGCCTGCTGGGCTGGTCGCCGAAGGGCAACCGCGAAAAAATGTCCCGGTCCGAAATCGTCGAAGCCTTCGATCTGCCGCAAATCCTCCGGCACAACGCGCGGTTCGACCACGAAAAGCTCCTCTGGTTGCAGGGCGAATACGCGCGTGAGTTAAATGACGACCGTTTTTACGAACTGGCCGTCCATGCCTTTGCCAAGGCTGGCATTGACACGAACAAATTCCCGCTCGCCTACGTCAAAGCCGCCCTCGATACGTGCAAGGGTAAATTCAAACTCTTCAGTGAGCTGCCCGGATACGCCGGTTTTTACTTCGCCGATCAGATTGAATACGACGCCGAGGCCGCGAAGAAGGATTTTGTGCCAGAGAACAGGCCGCGACTGGAAAAGCTCCGGGACGCCTTTGCCGCAGCGCCCGCGTTTAACGCCGCGGCGCTTGAAACTGCGCTCAAGGAAACCGCCAAAGTGCTGGGCGTGAAGGCTGGTGTGCTGGTGCATCCCTGCCGGCTCGCTGTTACCGGCAAAACCTCCGGCCCCAGCCTGTATCATCTGCTTGAAGTACTGGGTAAAGAAAAAGTAATGGCGCGGATTGAACGGGCGTTGGCACGATTTAACTAACGTTGTTGCGCTTTGTCCGAACCATCATCGAGAAGCCCACCACGGCGCAGACAAAATCGAAATGCGCAGGAAGTTTTTGACTCGTCTCGCTGGCTGAATCCGAGGAATCCCAACGGGATTCCATCATTCAGCCCAGGGTTGGCGCGCAGCGACTACCCTGGGTTAAACGCACCCAAAACCATCAACCCCAACGGAAATCTCTGCAAAAGTATTTGAACAAACTCGCGTGCAAACGAATCAGAAAGCCATGCAACCCCAACGCGAAAACCAACCGACTTTTTTCGATCTGGCCGTGCAACAACGCGGTGCAACCAACCGG
>Ga0302320_10007163_pt1 | contig 24598 bp, 7 predicted proteins | sample Bog_T0_3_FD_202130 | JGI IMG/M metagenome (GOLD analysis project Ga0302320, IMG submission 202130) | Peat permafrost microbial communities from Stordalen Mire near Abisko, Sweden - Bog_T0_3 | ecosystem: Environmental > Terrestrial > Soil > Wetlands > Peat | place: Sweden: Abisko, Stordalen Mire...
CACGAGGCTTGTGGACATTGAGAATCGTCACCACTAGGCCGGGCCGGTCGGCATCTCGCCCAACGCGGCTTGTCGCTTGAATGTACTCGGCGCTGGCCTTTGGCTGACCGAACACCACCATCAATCCCAACCGCGTAATATCCAAGCCAACAGAAATCATGTTCGTTGCAATCGCGACATCCACATGCTTGTCGTGACTGAACGGGAAAGCGAGTCTTTGCTTTGCTTCAGAGACGCGAGCTGTATTAACACGGCTAGTCAACTCGACAGGCTCGTAGTCAATCTTCCGGCGATCAAAGAGTCCCGCTACTTCGCCTTTGCGCTTCCTGTCTGCGTACCCTTCCAGGCGATTGCGGACTTCGTCTTCTATCAGCCGTCGTGCTCCACCAAGCTCACGCAGGCTGTTGAAGTACCCAAGAAGCGTCAGGTATGGATCGGCCGCGCTCGCTGTTGCTCCCCGCTTTTTAATCTGGTTATGGTACTTCTGAGCTGCGCCCAGGAGAGCTAAGTAAACGCGCAGCATGGCGACTTTAGGGCTGCGTCCCTGAGCCGCGATTCCAACGTACAAGCGGGCATTCCGCTCAGAAGATGGCAACGTCTCGGCAAAGAACGAGTCTCGCCGGTCTGGACCCGGTGGTGGGAAGATGTCCACGCAATGCCGGTTGAACAGGGCTCTGATCTGCGTCTCCGCTCGCCGCACCGTGGCTGTCGAGGCCACGATCTTCGGCCTCACCGTCTTGCCTTCTTTCTCAAGCGCACAGAGTTCGTCCAGCGCCGACTCATACAGGCCAACCATCGTTCCTAGTGGACCGGAAATCAAATGCAACTCGTCTTGAATAATCAGGTCGGGCGGCAGAAGGCGCGGCACCGGCAACTTGATCCCCGAAGTTGGATCGCAGGGGCCATAGAATCCGTTTTTGTCTCCACGCTCCACCCGTCCAAAGAAAGCGCCGACATGGCCCGTCCAGGGAAGCGCCGCGAACTTGTCCACGGTTGCAATCAGGAAGCATGGCAGTCTGCGGTAAATCGGTTCGTCCACGGCAAGAATCGGCAGCGGTATGCCACGGCCAAACTTGCATTCTCGATTCATGCAGGAGATGCGCAGGTCGTGCGGATTGTCGTTGTTCGGAATCAGCCGGAACGACAGCTTGCTGAATTTGGTTCCACACCACGGGCACTCTTCCAGCGGGATCGGCGAAGGCTTCCGGTCGTCATTTTGAAACCGGTTGGTCCTGGTCCGAGCCGAGTTCTGATCGTTGTCGCCTTTCTTGCCCATGCGATTCGGTGTGGCCGCGCGGCCCACCCACAGCCCGATCTCAAATGGCCAATCGCCCAGCTTGACTACATCGTTCTGGCGTTCCAGTTCGAGTGCGCAGATCAGCGTCGCGGCGCGGCTGAGCTGTTCAAACGTCAGCAGCCGTAGGGTGTAGCGCATCAACACGCTCAGGCCCGCAGAGGTGATTCCCGGATTCCGCAACCTACGCAGTACCAGGGTGAAGGCCGCCAGTCCCAAATACGCTTCGGTCTTGCCGCCGCCGGTGGGGAAGAACAGCAGGTCCACCACATTCCGGTCGTCGCTGCCCGGTTCGGCAATCGCCTTCAAGTTCATCAGCAAGAACGCCAACTGGAATGGTCTCCATGCCGGCTTCACATCCTCTGGCGGCTTGCCTTGCATCACGCCCAAGCGCCGTCGGCCTGCCTCGGCCATACATTTGTTGGCAATCCGAAATGCTTCCAGGCAATCCGGCGTGGCCAGCAACTCGATTCCGCTCTCGATGCGATTCGATGCAACCTTGGCTCTGTTGACCAAATCTTGCCCGGTCAAATGCCGCTTCGCCGGCGTCTTGGGAACCAAATCTGCCTCGGCCTGAATCCACTTTCTGTACTGATCGACCAGCGGGGCGAGCTTCTCCTTGGCATCAACCCCATCTGCCAGGCCAGCCAGCACGTCCATCGACAGCTCGACGCCGGGGATGGTGGCCGCTTCCACCTTCTCGACCTCGGCATTCGGAATCCAACAGGTGCGCACCACTTTGCAGCAGACGCCATTCTCCCGGATCGCATCGGTCGCTACATTATGACCAACGGAATACTCGCCGGCATCCTGATATTGCAGGTCGGCAACGCGCTCATCCCAATCGTCGCTGGCAATTCCACGCAGGTCGGGACGGTGCAGAAACTCGGTATGGCCGGATATCTCCAACTGGACTTGAAATGCAAAAGCTTCATCGCGGACTGCATCTGGAGCCTCGGCTCTGCGATTCACCACGAAGACAGAAGCCGTGCGCGCGCCCACCGGAACATCCGCCTCGGCGGCCAGCAATCCAACCGGGCGGGAAAGGTACGCCACCACCAGGCCGTCACTGTTGGGGATCTTCTGTTCACGCGGCTGCTCGGTTGCCTTGGTCAGGTCGATGGTGACCACTTCTTCATGCGGTTGCCGCACCCACTCTTCCGCCGTCTCCTTGCGGTGCCGATAATCTCCCCACCGAACACAAACCTTCAGGCTGGTTGTTCCGGCAGGAACCAGGACACTGGCGCCGATGGAAGACGGAAAGTACCGCGGCCGCGCAGAAGCCTTCTCAGTGGGAACGTCTTCGTCTGTATCTCCACCGCTTCCGGCCCCACTTCCAGCCTCGTCCAGATCATCGTCGGCTGTTTCGTCGATGCGCTGCTCGGCCTTGGCACCCAAGGGAACAAGGAACCCGGTCAGATACCAGCGCGAGGGTGCCTGAACCAGCACCTCCTCCGGGTCGCCAAGATCGATACCAGGGCCAACTAGGTCCAGGCGCAGCGCTTCCACCAGCTTGTTTCTCACTTCGGCAGAGGTCATCTCTTCAGCCATCGCCTACGTATCCTCTTCTTCTGTACCAAACAGTGTAGCGGACGGAGGTTGACCGGGTTTCTTCCGGCTGGACTTCTTCGCGCTCTTCTTGTTTGCCGCTGTTATCAAGGCGTTGGCAGCTTCTTCAGCAGCTAGTAACTGCCCCTCTTCGAGAGCGCGCTGACGATTCAAATCGAGGAGACGGGCGAGAACCTCATCGTGAATCTCATCGGGCCAGCGATAGCGGTACTTCTTTTTCTTTGGACGCCCGCCCTCATCTTCCTCGTCCTCGTCATCGAACTCCGGGAAGAACTCGCAGACCGGCTGCAACTCCCGCCATCCGTAGGCGTCGAGCACGGCACGATCCATCGCGGCGTGGAGTGCTCGCAGGCGCTGAATGTCAGCAGAGTCCTCATTCGGATCATGGAAGCGATTGTAGGTCTTGGTTAGACCCTCTTTGGAACGTAGCATCAGTTCGCATCGAAATTCATAGCACTCGTTACCGGCATTCACGAGAGTGACTATGGATTCCCACTTCAGAGGGAATGGAAATGTTCCAAAGCAATCCTCGACATTGTATCGAGGATCGTCCTTCATCGAGCCGCCCATCAACAGTGCCCAACATTCATGTATCCGAGAAGCCAATATCGCCAGGGCAGAACAGGACTCGAACGAAAACACAATTAAGGTTTGATCGTAGACGTACCCTGTCGGCAGAAAGGTGAATGTTGAGAAATTCGTGCTTGTCAGAGACCTGACCAGCACCCTCCGAAGCCCTTGAATAGCGTTATATAAATCGGCCGCTGACCGCGCGAAGCGCCACCAAATTGCAGGGTTCACTATGGACGCTTGTTTTTGTCGGTCGGCTCTGACTTTCTGCTCTGCGATTGAAAATAGATCAGGCCAGCGTCGAGCCTCGTGTTCCGTCATAGTTCCAAAGTTGATGATGCATCGCGTTGGAGTTGGATCGAAGCTTTGATTGACCTCTTGGCCATTTATGTATGGGAAAATACGATCCCCGTTCCTTGAATCCCGCGCAACCAGCGAATGCATTTCAGCAAGAGTCCCAGCTATTCCAGTCGTGTCCGCATCATCGAACGTGAAACCAATCCCCAGAACAAAGTTCCCAACAAAACAATGTTTCTCGTTCTCTGCCAGTTGTATTGGGTCATTGCTCGACCCCTTACCGAAGAGGTAGGCAGATATACTCTGGACGGGCAATCCATTTAACGATAGTTCGCCCTCATACTTACCCTTGGCAACATGAACTATGCTCACAACGACTGCGGCTTCACCAGGCCATCTGAGGCGCTTGGTTGCTTTGAATATCATGCCGCCGTTGACGCAAATCCATCGCATTCCTGTTTGTCTGGTATCGCCCTGAGCGATTGTGTTCGTCGCAACAAGTCCGAAGCAGCCGTCATGCTTGAGCATATTGAAGGCCCTGCGGAAGAAATGAGCCACGAGATCCGCGTTTCCATGGGATTCTTCATGAATAGTCTTAAGCCAGTCAACATAGCCATCGAGATTCGAATCGATCAGGTTATTCTTTCCCGCAAACGGCGGATTCCCGACGATAACATCGAATCCTCCAGTCTGTTCTCCATGCTCATTCACTACAAAGACTTCAGGGAACTCCAGCTCCCAATGGAACGGGTGAATGCCTTTGGAACCGCTATCCAGCTTGCTGACAGCCGCCTCGATCTTCGCCAGACTCTCAAGGTCGGTGACGTTGCGGAAGACGCGTTCCGTCAGATCGCGCAGAACCGCCCGGGCGTTGTCTCTGGCCTTTGGCTTCTCCGCCGAGAAGAAGGCGGCTATCACGGCGTCCCCTGCCTGGCGCAGCGGCGCGAGCGTCTCCTCTGCGCCCTCCATCTCTTGGTGGAGTTGCGTGTAGGGAACATCGTCTCGCGCTGCCAGGATACGCTGGCGATAGGCACTGAGCCGGTCTATTCTTTGGCGTACAACTGGCTCTAGAAAACTCTGCTGTTTGTCTCCTTCATTCCAATTGAACGCCGCTATCTGCTTGCGGGTCAGTCCGACGAGCGAATCGCCAGCCCGCAGCGAGTGATCGAGAAACGTAAACGGATGATCCTTGGCCAGCGTTGCCAGCCAGAGCGACAACTTGGCCAGGTCGGTGGCCATCGGGTTTTTGTCTACCCCGTAGAGGCACCGCTGCGCGATCTGCCGCTGTGCATGAAGCGCCTCATCCTCATCCGGCGGCAGGATGGGCCGCTCATTATGCGTATTCCATGCACGGCTCAGGGCATCTCCGAGTTGGCGGCAAGCCTCCACCAGAAAGGCTCCCGACCCCATTGCCGGGTCGCAAACCTTCAGGTTGAGAATTTGCGCGGGCGTTGGGTTGTCTCCCAGTTGCTTGAGTACCGGAGCCAGAGCCGCTTCAACAATCGGCCCGGTCAAGCTGCTGGGCGTGTAATGGGAACCACTGCGCCGCCGTTCATTGGACGGCTGGAAGATCATTGCTCCCTTGGCCACAATTCCCGGCGTCACTGAAGAAGCGATCTTACGTTCGAGCGCGTTCATCAGGTCGTTGACCGTCGCGGCAGCCTTGAGCAGATCGACGGCCTTGCCGGTCAGCTTCTGATCCGATTCCTCGGTGAACCGCTTCTGGCGATCCTTGGCCGGAGTCGCGAGCAGAGCATCCAAATTGATGGTGGTGGGCGCGCCGTGCTTCTTGGCGGGCTTGATGGCAATCGAAGGGCCGGAGGCGACGTGCAGCTCGAAGCCCATAATGGCCTCGTAAACGCTGCCAATCTGCTCCACTGCCAAGGTGCGGTAGCTTATGCGCTCGCCATCCAACAGCATGAGCTTGGAAAGCACGCGGAAGAGCACGCCATCCGGCACACGCGGGATGCTGACCTCATCGTTTACAGCAAGACGGCCTTCAAGAAAGAGATAGCGGTCGGGGTCGAAAAGATAGCCCTCACGTGCCGGAATGCGCAAGGCCGCATGGCTGCCGCCACGATAAATGAGCCGGAAGAGCGTGAGCAGTTGCGCCCAGGCGCCGTATCGCTGGTCCATTGTGTCCGGGTAGCGGCCATCGTCGATGCGCAACCGCTCATAAAGCCCGGTGATCGAGTAGTAGTTGGTGAAGACCGGATCAGTAGAGAGCAGGCCGCGATCTTCGGCATAGAGAACGAAGACCATCCGCAGCAGCGTGGTGAGCAAGCCGCGATAGACGTGGTCGGGGTCTTTGGCGAGTACGTCGTGAAGCAACTTTCCCTGCGCCTGGTCGTCGGCGGCCTGGAAGCCGCGGAGCAGCTCATAGAGAGCCTCAAGTACCTGGCTGGCAAGCTGCGTGGAGACGACGTTTTGATACTTGCGGCTACTTTCGAGGACGGCAGGAAGGCGCTCCCGCTCGGCAACGCTGTAGAGGCGCTCGAATGAGAGCAGCATTTGGAAGGCAGCAAAGATCGGCCTTCCGGCAACTTTGACCATTTCCGCGAGCTTGAATGTGGCGTGGCCGCTCAGTTCCTTTTCAGGAGCGTAGACGAGACGAATCTGTTGACCATTTACCAACAGCCCAATGGGGACGTGAGTCTGGCGAAGCAGACGCTCAAACTTTGCTTGCGGGCTTGCCTGCCAGTGGCGCGAGTCGGTGTCATCAATAGCATCGAAGTCGGTCCCCTTGGCGAGGACTTTAATGAGGAGAATCCACTCGCGAGCATTCCCGGTGACCTCAAACTCACGCAGCGCATAGGTGGGCCGCAAGGTTTCGCTGTAGTCGGGCAGGGGCACTTCGAGCGATTCGGGTAACGGCTCTGAGCCAGGAGCGCCATAGAGATCGCTCGCCGACCAGCCAAGCACGGCCTGCGCAAACTGCGGGAAGTCGGCAATTTCCGGGATTGGCTCACCATCGGTGTTGGAAGGAAGCGCATCGAGAAATCGGCGATGGTCGGGCGCAATGTTCTGGTTGATGCGGACGTTTGCATCGAGCATGGCCGGAATGGAGACGACGAGACCGGCGGGCTGGACGTATCCCAACCACTCCTGGTGCGCGAGAACTGCGGGGTCTTTCGCCATGGTCTATCTCGATGTCGGCCACAAATAGATGAGGCCGACAGGTTCAATGCGCTGGGCGCGAACTTCGTAAAGGGCTCGGATGCGCTCGGGCTCAGTCGTCAGCTCCGATTGGAGATCGATCAGGCGCTTGCTCCAATAGCGGCGGTTCGACTCAAGCTGACGCTTCTCCTCATCAGGGAAATTCAAGGTCAACTGCGGCGACCGGTCGTGACGTTCAACCGTGCTTTCAATGTGCTTCTGCTGTTGCTCCAGAATCTCTCGCATCGCCTTCGATTCCGTCGCGGCTCTCTTTTCCAGCAAAGCGGTAGCGTCGCGCGCATATTCCGCCGCTCGCTTTTCTAGATGAGGCAGGAGTTCGCGGACATCTTTGGGTGCCGCCAGTTGCAACTGACGCAGGATCACGTCGGAAACCGGCTGCTCATGCTTTTCCAGCAGGGCCACATCGAGCAGACTCATGGTTTTCGATTCTGCTTCCCGGCTGTACGGGGCCAGCTCGCCTTTGCGGACAGCCGGATCGATCCAGCGAGCCGTAATCGGAACCAGTTCTTCATGAAGACGGGCAGCACCAGGACCATAGAGAGAAAGGCGGCCAATGAGCAGAACGCGGGGAACAGCGTCGGCGGTCTGCGCCATGCAGGCTCGCGAGAGATCGTGGTGAACAAAGCCCTGCGCGGTAAAGCGGGATAACAGCCGCTGGACAGCACGCTGTTCCAGATGCAGTTGCACAACTTCATCGGTCACAACGCCGGGATCTTCAAAGACTACCGGCCGAATAGGAGACGTTCGACGCCATTCCCATAGCTTTTGATCGCGAGGCCGTGGTGCCCGAAGGCTGTCCATTGTTTCAGCCCAGGTGGGGTCGGCACCTTCGCGCTGGTCCATGGCTGGGAACACACACTGGCCACTGGCTGGGTCTGAAAGGGAGGCTTTCAGTGGCTCCGCCCCCAGAATTTGAAGAGCGCAGGATATGGCCGAGCGGAAATGGTCCTTTGAAAATGAGATGGATTCCTGGGAATTCGCAAGCATGGTCCTCAGGCGGTCAATCTGCTCGCGGAGATCAGACTGGCGCTCTCTGGCGGCTTCCAGTTCTTCATCAATCGCTGTGCGCCGATCCTGCTCAAGATCAGCGGAGTCGATCTCGTTGGTAAGGGCGTCGATGTCTTGGCGGCGAATGCCGTTCTTCATCATCAGATCAAGACGGCTGTCAATCACCTGCGCCAGACTGCCCAATTCCTCGCGAATGGTCTTTGTCTTGCGAACAAGCGCAGCCAGCACCCGGTCTTCGGGTCGCTGCTCATAGAAGAAGTACCTGCAATACACGTCAGGATTAGGCTGGAGTTTGCGGTCAATGCGACCGTTCCGCTGCTCCATACGGCTTGGATTCCATGGGACATCAAAATGGAAGATGTTCCAGCAATGTGCCTGGAGATTGAGTCCCTCTCGTGCCGCATCTGTGGCGATCAGAATGCGGACCGGATGCTTTGCAGGAGGGGCGTTGAAAGCGGTTTTGATGGCTTCACGCTCATTTGACGATGTTGGTCCATGGAAAATAGCGATGCGCTCATCAGCGCGATCCGAGCCGGAGATCGCAGCGGCAATCTGTTGTTGGAGATACCGCTTGGTGTCGTCGTACTCAGTAAACAGGATGACGCGCATTTCATTCCACTTGGCACCCGGACTAGAGAGAGCTGGACACATATTCTCCTTGATCCATGAAACGAGCTTGTTCACCCTTGCATCTGGCATTGCACGGCTCGACTCTGCCAATTCAGTCATCGTTGCGAGAATCGCTTGTTCTTTGCCAAAAAGTACGCGAGCCGCTTCCGAATCCATCGATCCAGCAGTGGCGGCTGTCACCGAGGCAATTTCAGCATCTTCTTCGATGGCAAGTTCCGCATCGGAAAGCAAGGAGCGGTCGTCGTCGGCCTCAGCGCCTCGGCCCAAAAGATCGACACGAAACGAGAGTGGCGTTTTTTGCAGGATTTCTTGGGACTGGATGGAATTCCATTGCCTCAAAACCGTCTTTCGGTGAACTCGCAGGGTTCGCGAAAATGCCTCGATAGAGGAGAACAGGCGCTGCTGGAGCCCGCAGATCAACAGTCCAGAAGCGGTTTGCACTCTTCTCGACTCGATACTGAGCCGTTTCTCTCGCAGTTGACGATATTCGTCGAGAAGCGCAACCAAGCGCAGCTCTGGGGCATCATTTGGCAGATCCTTGATTTCTTCCTGGACGACATGGCGCTTTGGGAATCCGCCAATTATTTCTCTGAGATCGTCTTTAAGCCGACGAACCATGACATCGTCGAGCGCTTTCTTGGTAACTTTGACCCCGCGGCAAAAGCGCTGCGGGTCCAAAATCTCCAGCAGTGCCGAAAAGCTGTTTGAATGGCCGTTGTGAGGTGTCGCCGACAGGAATAGACGATGTTCAAAACGTTGAGCGAGATCTCGAATCGCCCGCGTAATTTGGGAATCGATGGCATAGCGTTGGCCGCTGGCCGGTGCTGCATGGTGCGCCTCATCCAGAATTAGGAGGCTGCCAGCCCGGAATGTTCCCAGCCAATCGGCCAGAGGTCCTGCATAGGTCTCATCAATCAGCAGACGATGAGAGATAAGGAATCGGGAGTTCGTGGTCCAGGGGTTGACCCCAAAACCGCGTTCCCTGCGAACATTCTGGATGTAGTCCTTGTCCAATATTTCAAAATGCAGTCCGAAACGGCTGTCCAGCTCCTCCTTCCACTGGAGAAGCATCGACGGCGGACAGGCCACGACGATGTCGCGTACCTTCTTCCTGAGAAGCAGTTCACGGGCAATCAGCCCAGCTTCAATTGTCTTTCCGACGCCAACATCATCCGCTATAAAGAGGTTAACCCTCGGTAGCAACAGAGCCTTCCGTAGGGGCTCTAATTGATACGCGTCAAGGCGAATGCCGGCCCTAAAGGGAGACTGCAACAATTTAGGGTCCGTAGAGGTGACGCAGTTCCAACGAAGCGTATTCAGATACGCAGCAAAATGTCCTGCCGGGTCAAATCCTCGGGAGGCAATCGAATCCCAAGCCTCACCAGAGAGAATCCGGGCGTCCAATTCCTGTTCCCAGAGGACTTCAAGTGGCTGACCCTGCGCGTCGTCGTCGACGCACGAAAGTCTAACGAGAGTGGAATCGGTTGGGCCGAGAGGGGCATTGGTCTGCTCGACCAGGTAGAGCCTCTGCCTTATGCCAACGATCTGACCTGCCTGTGGCACGGTTTCCGAGCCAATCATGTGAGCGCCATTCCCCAAGAGGATCCGAGTCTTCAGTGCGTAAGCCCAACTGGCAGAACTTCATAAGAGTGAATTGATTATAGCGTGTGCTCTGGGAAGTTTACGACACAGTAAAGGATTCGAGTCCGTCGCGGTGCCGATCTCCCTACCCAACTCGACCATGAGATTACCTGAGGCTTGTTGCGCCCCTACTGAGAATCGTAGCTTTTTGAAAAATCGTTCCCATCTGTCCCAGTGGATTTTGTGGCAGCTTGTTTTGGTGCGTCAACATGAGTAGCGGATATGGGAAGACTGACACGCGGACAGAGTTCCGCGGGAAAAGAAGAGTAGCTGCTCAGACCATCTCCGATCCGAATGCCTCAGTCTTCCGAGAGATTTGTGGCAGAACCATCTGCGAGGGATAGAGTGCTTGAATCGCCTCCCAAACATCTGGTCTGACAACGAGATCGCAACCCACATTCCTGTCTGCGGATCGGGATAGACGGTCACCAAGCGGGTGTAGGTGCCATTGCCGGAAAATAACTGCAGGGTATCTGGATATGTCGTCGAGTTGGAGCGGCCCCAGAGTTTCGCTGGGCACGACTCCTAGATGGGCTGTGAGTCGGCGCTGAAGCATCAATAGGGGCAAGATACCCAAGTAGTCCGACAGATAATCCATACCGACTACCGGCCCGTCTCGAAACAGTGGAGCGTCGGATTGAGTATCATTCCAGTTCTCGAAATCTCCGATTCCGAACGGCAGAGAATTGGAAGGCGAACTTGTCACTCCCAGGCGCGGGATCACCATGCCGGCCGCAACTCTGACGGTAGATTGAACGTCCGCGTGGACGCTCCCCTCGGAGAGTTGGTGCTCCGTCTCATAAAGGGCTACTCTAACCCAGCCTGCATAGTCGTCGGTTTCTGGCAAAGAACCGAGCAGTTGATCGTCCCCATTCTGTTGAGACGGAAGCGGAATGTCAGGCCTGACTACTCGACTCGCCCACCAGCGGACATACATCTCAACGTTTGGTGAGACCCGACGAGCCACCTCGTTTAGAAACGACGTGTCCGGTCTGCCTTGTCGCCAAGACTCGACGTCGAGGTGATTCAGCGTCCTGTGGAGGGCGATTTCAAACAACTCGTCATGCCAATGGAGGACTGGCGGCGCTGGTAACTTCTGCCCGGCCGGATCTTGGATGAGGGCAAGGCGCCGCTTTTCCGTTTCGAGATTTTCTGGGTCACTTTGCCACAAGTGATCGAAGTACACGGCCAGGAGGTGCGGATAGTCTGGCCAGAACATCGACAGGTTGTCTACCCGTTCACTGTGGTCCCATGCCAGAATCGCTTCCTCTTTGTTATCGGAGAGCGGCCCGCGCTCAAGAGGCACACGTTCGCGGGCGCCAAACTGAGTGGCAACCTCAGCTCGATCGAGAAGCATCCGTGCAATCTGGCAAACGCCGAACGAATCCCCGACAGCCAACGGCTCAAGTTGCTGAGCCAATGCCTTGGTAACCATGTACGGATGTGATTCGAACCGGATGATCAGGACGAGGAGGGCGAGCAACGAAGTGAAAGAGCCTAAGGCACCTAGAAACTGGGATGCGGCTGTCGCAAACGAATCAGTATCCCGCTTCAAAAGAAATGCTGCACCAGCTAGAGCTGATCTCTTGCGCCGCAGATCCGGGTGAACGATTCTGGACAGAAGCAGCCAGGTAAGCGATGTCTTAAGCGACACAGAATCTGCATCACCTGCTTCAAATCGCTCAAACGGATGAAAGGTATCGAAAGCCCGTGGAAATCTGGATTCGATGACCTCGCAGGCAGCTAACCAGATAGATCGCGCCATTCCTGGATTTCCGAGCCCACAGAACAGAGTGACGAGGTTCTGGCTCAGGCCAGCAACATAGGACTCCCCGTCGATCCGAGCAAGCATCTCCTCCGCAAGCAGCCCATACGCGACTTCCGGCGCGAGTCGAATAGCTTCCCGAAAGAGCGGGACGTGCTTCTCATCGCCAAATACCAGCCACCCGCCCGCCCCTCGAGAACGCGTGAATGCCAGCCCAAAGCAGAGGGCGGCAAGTCGGAATTGGCCGATGCGTTCGAAGCCTGCTGCGAGGCCACTATAGACGATACCGGCCTTTCCTTCTGAAATGGAATCCTTGGCAATCTGCTTGAGGAGTACCTCTACTTGTTCGGCATATCCACTTTCGAGAATGCTAAGTAGACGGTAGCCAAGCGCGTTAACAAAGCCTTCCAGTTGCTCGTCGTCGCGAAACCGGACCTTCCTCACCTGAGCCAGCAATTCGAGCGGGGACGCGACTGAGCTGAACCACGGCTGCGAAATTTCTTTCCTATCCCGACTGGAGAAGCTTCGCCCCGTGCGCCGCTCTCCGGGATTATCGGTTGCGAAAGTGCTGCGGTCGCCGGGAAGTGCACCGCCAAGCTCTTCGATGCGTGTACGAACCCTATCGATATCGGCATTGGATAGGGAGTGAGTGTCGCCCTGCACCTCGCTGGCGAAGCGCACGTAGAGCTTCATCCCGAGATCCGAACACTGTTGGCAAATCCGATCAAGGACAGCCATTCGCGAACTGATGGTCGCGGACGGATTGTCCGGGAGGAGAGTCGACCAAAGGGCATCGAGGGTAAGCGGATCCCCATGAGCCTCCATGCTCAACAGAAGAGCCTCAAGCGATTCTTCGAGCCGCCAATCCACCACTCCGCAATTCCGTGCAAAAGCGCGTGCAAGTAAGACCGCTGCTTGAGCCGGACGAACCTGGCACAGCGATTCGAACCAATCGACAGGGAATCGCTTCGTCCCCTTCGAGTCCGTATGGGCGACGACCTCGTAAATAAGTGGCTGACTTCGCTCTACCAGGTCGGCAGCACTTTCGCCCGCAATCCTTCCAATAGCCAACTGCCCTTCTAGCAGTTCGCCGAGGGTGATGTCTTTTCGCTGACCATACGCCGCAAGGTACTTGCAAGCCCGCGCCCAGTGTGCTTCAGCCTCGGCCATTTTCGATAGGCGGGCATAGATATAGCAGAGTTGCAATTCCTGTACGACAATCGCTGTGTAGACGCCGCTGTTACTGGACCGTTGAGCACACTGATCCTGAAGCACCGGCAAAATCAGATGTTCTAGAGCAGGGATCTCAACGAAGTCCCTGAGCACGTTGAAGAGGGCTTCAGTATCCAATGGTCCCCCTTCATTGTTTTGCAGGAGTGTCGTCGTTTCATTGGACACGCGTACAAGCTTCGGCAGGACAACCTTGAATGCGTTGGGATCTTCATCCAGGAGATCCAGACCGGCCTTAATCGAATCAAAGATTTCCGACTGGATAGAAAATAAGTCGCAAGCCCGCGGGTTACCGACAAAAGGTCGCGTGTCCTGAATCAAGAGATCGAATGCTTCCGTGGCGACTTGTTTAGAGGCATTTCGATCATGATCAGCCATCTCGCCTGCCTCCGCGATGGCGATCGCAAACAGCAGCCAATAGTGATACCACCCTTCACCGGCGACACGAAGCCTCTCGGCCGCAATTTGTGCCTTATCCGTCCGAGCGACGATGCTCAGACATGCCAGCCATTCCGTCACCGCTTTGCCATCCCGTGAAAAACGGGGATCGCTCAAATTGAAACTGTCGAGGGCTGGATAAGGAGGAAGGTTTTCGGTGCTCGCACCAAGTCGAACAGCGTCGGCGATGATGGTCAGATCCGAAGTTGCGGAGACAATCTCGTTCCCGATAACTGTTGCGCGCTGTTGATCGCCGGATCTCTTCGCCAACCGCAACTCTTGGAACGCCAAGACCTGTCGCAGGGAATCCGGCAACGTCCTAGATTTGAGCAGGTCAAAGATCGGTTCTCCAAAGATCGACCGGAGACGATGTACGGCGCCATACAAAAGACCGGATCGTTGCGGAAAACGGACAGCCCAATCGATGAGGATGTCCATGGCCTCCTGTTCCCCTTCCAGTCGTGCGATGCCTCTGAATTCTGCGAGCGCGAAATCGAATTCGCTGATGGGACTGCTTTCAGTGGACGGGGGAAGACGGAAATACTCACGCCACGGCGGCACTACTCCGCCCCTGTCACAGATTTCGCACAGGAGAAGCCCCGGTTCAACATCAAAGGTGGGTCTTCCTTCAAACAGTAGCCTCTCGTTCAGCGCAGCTACGCCCCTGAGTTCGCCGAATGCCATCCCGTACATTGCCACGTCGCCCAATCGCTCACTCACATAGGTCGCATTCGCGCGCTGAAGCTCATTGATGCGTACAAGGGCCGGCCAATCCAGTTCTCTTGCGGCAGTTTCGGCGGCAACGACGAGGTTGTAGGAAATCGCCGTCGGCGATTGCCCCTCCGCAAGACTGTCAGTCATGAAAGTTGGAGTGACTTTTGCCAGCAAATCAATGTTCTTGCCGGCTCTCCGAAGCGTCGGTAGCAGGAAACGATAGGATCGAGAATCTTTCAAAAAACCGCGACGTTCAAGCCATGAACAGACTGGCTCAAGACGATCTTCAATTGAAGCGCCTTGCACAAGGAGATTATCCGTGACAAAACGACGAAAGCTTTCATGGTAGATCCGGAAACCGCCCTGCGTCGGCAGCCTTTCGAGAATCGGTTCGAGAAGCGCTAGTGCTGCTGCCAGCCTATGCGCATCCGCAGGAAAGAGTTCTGCAAGGTCCACGCGGGATACGCCAAAGTCTAGCAGGGCCAAAGTCTCCGCGAAGGAAACAGATTGGTGCTCCGAGATACGCTGAAATAGATACTCGTAATAATTTCTGAGGTCTCCGTTCCGCAGTGGAATATCCCCGAGGAAGCCGACAACATCGACAGCATAGCCGGCCGAGATGCGGGACAAGAGTTCGCGAATGATAAAGGTCGCATACAAGGGGTTGCCTTCAGCCCGCTTGGCGATCTCTGAGACGACTCCGGGTAGTTGATCCGCATGGCCGGAGTCGACAAGTATAGCTGCGAGTGAGGCCTTGTTGATGAGTGATTCTATGTCGCCTGAACTCCAGGAGGGCATTTGAAACACATTGTCGCCACTGGCAAGCGGAGCTAGGTGTGGTCCCGGTTGGGATCCAACGATAAGGTGTACGTTCGAGGGCAAGCTGAGAAGGGAGAGCTGTTCAACGATGTCGATATCTTCCGCCGCGAGACCCTTCGATTGGTGAAAGACACGGGAGATGTGATCGATTCCGTCCACGACCAGGAAGATCAGGTCATCTTCCTGGGAATCGCCGAGCAACCTCTCGAAGCTTTCAGCCGTGGCCGCGTATAAGGGAGAGGCTCCCGACCTCAACTCAGGGCGAACATCTAGCAGTTCGGCCGTTAAATTGCCGAACATCAAGCGGGAGGTGACACGACGCTGCACGTCTCTGTCGGTTGGTTCTAAATAGCAGTAGTGGCGGACGGCGGCAACACCGGAGCGTCTCCAGCGGTCTGTCAGTTGCGTGAGCAACCAGGACTTCCCAGCCCCTGGTTCACCAGTCACCAAGGTCACAGGGTTTTCACCCACGCGTTGAGCCAGAGCATCCAGGATGGCCTCTTGCTCGATCAGTACCGTTTTGTTGATCGGAAACTTCTGGGCGATCCTCCCGAAATCGGTGCGGAGCCGCAGTCGGAGAATCGTGTCGTTTGGCGAGACGGTCCTCTGGCCGGACCGTGCCAGCGTAGCGAAGTTGATAAGATTTGCCGCCGTGTCGACAACCTGAAGATCCTGATTTGGAAACTGCCCCACCCCAATTCCGAGACTGAGGATATCCAGGAGCAGTGTCTCCAAAGGGCCTGGCGAAGCGAGGTCCAAAGACGCCATTGGACACTCGAGTTCCAGCCTAAAACGGCTGCAGAAACTCTCAATCTCGGACGAGCTATAGGAACTCAGAAGCTTTCCTAATGGCCCCGGAGAATCTCCTACGAGCGCGGATGGCCGAAGCCGATATAGGGTGGTACCGTATCCGGTAAACGATGAATCAGAGTTCTCAGGTTCGAGAACCCCAGTAAGCCGGGGATCCGTCGAGCGCGTCCAAGTAGCACACAGTCGGTACTCCTGTGCAGAGAAGCCGTCTTCCTTTGCCGAGTAGAGGAGTTGGTCAATCCGGGTATTTCGTCGAGTCGTCGAGAGATCCTCTAACGCGAGAGCGAGGGAGGAATTAAGACTGGACTTTAGTTGAATTCGCCGCGAGCCGCCGAGGCCGATGTCGTCGAAGATGTCGCCGGAGAAGTTTTTCTTGTCAACACCGACCGAGTATGAGTCGATAAGAGCGCGGGCCAGGAAGTACGCTGTGACCAGATCCTGGTACATGTATCCAGAATGGGCGCGTGCGAGGCCGCATGGTTCGGTTTCGACTCCGTTTTCTTGCTGCTCCGGCAATGGGACTCCCAAATAGTTGCTGTCAGAATCAATTCTCATTTTATCCCGATCCAGGGTTGAGATTGATTGGAGCTCGTGTCGGAATCGGCTCCTAGATCCCAAATTACTCAATGAGGAGGTGCTCTTCCATGGCTCCATCGACGGCATTCGCAACTCTTAGCAAAAACTGCGCGGTTGTATTGCGCAGCCTGAATTGACATTTTCGTTGCGTTAAGCTGTTGCCTTCTTTATCCGCTCTTGTCCCCGGCAGGCCGGGCGCTGCCGTCGAGACAAAAGAACATCGACACGGGCTCATCGATCGGCAGGCTGGCCATCCAATCGCCGCTGCCGGGGCTGGCCGCGCACCAACTGAGCAGTGTGGTAATGGAGAGCGGCATCCCTGCTGGCATCCGCGGGCGCAACTGACCGAGGACGGCTGCATATAAGGCGCGCTGCGAACGGGTTGCACCGAAGTCGATTTGAAGGGCGCGAAGGCTGGACCGCCGGGCCAGGTCCGCGTGGGCGATGGCGGTCTGCTCGCGTACGGTTGGTCGGGATCGCGCGCTAGTTCCAGCAACCCGCGCGTCTCTGGCTTGTATACTTCGGCAAGACGGCGCAAACGGCGGCTCGCCTTCTCTTGGTCCCCAGCAGATCAGCCGACGCCGGAAACGTCAGATGCTCGGAAGCGGCGAACGGTTTCCCGCGCTGGTTGGCCCGAAATCTTGTTGCCATGAATTCGTAAGGCCATAATTGCCGGACGGCGCGAACGCCTATGGAGTTGCAACTAAAGCATCTGCTGTCTGATAGTTGCTCGATGGAAGATTGATTCGTGAACAACTTTCTGGCAAACTGAACGTCCAAAGTGAACGAGGCGTTATGCGAATCGCTTTCTTCCCCTCCTTTCGCATTGCTGCCGGTTTGCTGCTGGTCGTCCTGTTGGGTGTGGTCGGATGCCAAGTCCTCCGCTGGAGGAATCCTGTCTCTCCCGAGGCGCTGCTGGCACGAGCCGACGAGATGTCGTGGCTCAATAGCTGGATCGAGGCCGAACCTCTTTACCGACAAGCGGAAAGTCAATTCACTCAGAGACGTCAGCTCTCGAAGGCGCTCTACGCGCGCGTCAGCGAGGTGCCGGCGCACAGCGAGTCGTCATCGACCGTCCCTGCGCAGATTGCTTTGCTGACGCATGATCTGGCGCTACCAGAGGAGCAGGAGCCAGAGACCCGGCTCCGCGTTCTGACCATCCTCGGAATGCTCGAAGTAAATTATGACGCTGGGATGGCACGAAAGACATGGGCAGATGTGGAAGCGTTGGCACTGCGTCAGCATCATTATCTGCTGGCCTCCAGGGCAATTGGCGAACAAGGGATCGCCGCCTTCTTGCTCGGCGACATCGCGACAGCGAAGAAGAACGTTGTCAAGGCATGGTTCGTTGCAAAGACAGCCGACCCTGGCGCGCACATTCGATACGCCAGCATGTACGGCGCCGGTCTGGTGGAAATGCACAAGTATAAGGAGGCGCTTGGACCGCTCGATGAAGCCATCAATGTTGCCAAGAAGACCCGCGGCGCGGCGTATCCGACGATTGCCATCACGGCCAAGATCGAGGCCCTTAGCGGCCTTGGGGAGAACAAGGAAGCGCTGGCGCTGGCCAGTGAAGAGATGCAGCGAGTGAGCGGCTACCACCTTGCCGGGCATCTCTATGAGCTTTACCAGACCAGGGCTGGCGTCTACGAGAAAATGGGCCAATGGGATCCAGCTGTTTCCGATTACGGTCAGGCAGTTCAATTCGCCAAACAACTTTCGTACTGGCGCGGCTTGACGCAGGTTGACGGCTCACTCGCAACGGCATACCTGCATCAAGGGGCATTGCAGCCGGCATTGACTGCAATCAACGAGGCCATTGCATCCAACGAACAAATCTCCGACGAGTTGTACTTTGTCCCACGCGATCTCGCAATCAAGGCAGAGATCATGGCTCGCCTCGGGGACAGCAAATCTTCAATCATTCTGTACGAGAAGAGCGCCGACATGCTCGACGCACTACTCAGCAGAGTGCCGACGCCGACCGTTGAACGCCAACTGCTTGCCGATCTCAGCAAGGTTTACTCAGGATATTTTGAGTTCTTATGCGATCAGGGCAAGACAGCGGACGCGTTTCGCGTAATCGAGCGTGCCCGTGGGCGAGTTGAGGTGCAATCCTTGGCGCACCATGAGGTGGTGACGCCACACGAACTGAATCCTGCCGAGCAGCGATTGACGAAGTTGAACATCGACTTGCTCAATGCCGATGGATCGGCAGCCAGAGCGAACATCCTTGCCTCCGTTTATGAGACAGAACTACAGCTTGATACGGATTCAACTGCGGGTGACAAAGCGCCGGAGCCGGTTGACCTTCGCCAACTCCAGCGCGAACTCCGTCCTTCGGAGCTTTTGCTCGAATATGTTCTCGACAACCCTCACTCCTTCGCGCTCGCGATAACGCATAACACCGTTCACCGATACACGCTGACGTCCCGTGATGAATTGGAGCAGGCAGCAAGCCAGTATCGTTCAGAAATTATGAAGCAGAAGACGGACCTGCCACTTGCGCAACAGCTTTTCAATGGTCTTCTGGGAAGCATTCCAGAATTCAAAGAGAAAACGGCGCTGATTGTGGTGCCAGATGGAAAGCTTCACCTGCTTCCATTCGCTGCATTGGCTGACAACGGCCAATACATCCTGGCCTCGCACAGTGTATCTGTAGTCCCATCAGGAACGGTACTTCACATCCTGGAGCACCGAGCACAGCAGACTGAATCGACAAATCTGCCGTACGTCGGGGTAGCTGCGTGGACGACTGATTCGCCGCCGCACACACTGCTGGCCAGCATTCATCGAGCGGTCTCCGGGCCGGAGAGGAGCGAACTCGTTGCCCTTCCTGAAAGCCGCCATGAAGTGGAAGCGATTGCCGCCGACTTGCCCAAACCAAGCACCATTCTCCTGGGCGCCAGCGCGACGGAGACGAACTTCAAGCAACTTCCTCTCGGCCATTACGGCGTGATCCACCTGGCCCTTCACGGCTATGTCGATCCTGAGATTCCAGATCGTTCCGCTCTCGTCTTCGCTCCACAGCCACAGCCCACGGACGACGGTCTGCTCCAGATACGCGAGATCAGGAATCTTCATCTCAATGCCAGCCTGGTCACGCTCTCAGCCTGCAACACCGGCGTCGGACCAGTCGGAGAAGAGGGCGTCGCGAGTATCGTCAACGCATTTATCGAGGCCGGCTCGCAGAGCGTTGTCTCCACACTCTGGGAACTTGAAGATCACGCAACGGCGCATTTGATGACCAACTTCTACGATCACCTCGGCCGCCACGAGGAGAAAGCTGCGGCGTTGCGGCAGGCACAACTTGAAATGCTGAATTCAGGAGCGGCGCCGTACTACTGGGCGGGCTTCGTGCTCGCTGGCAATCCTCGTGGCAGCCTCTTCCCAGCGCCAGCGCTCAATCTCACTTCAAGGAGTTCCAGATGACGGTGAATCACACTGCTCAAGTCGCGCCGCCACAGCTTTCCCAACGCGATCGCCGCGCCATTCTCGACAAGGTGCTAGCCGCTCTAGACAAGCGTTTCTATAAACCTGAGAAGTTGAATGGCGATTGGCGCGCCGCTGTCGATCACCACCGGCTTTTGATTGAAGCTGCCGACACACCAGACGGCTTTGAACAGGCCATGTCTGATTTGCTGGCTGAGTTGCATACGTCGCATCTCGGCTTCTTTCACGGCAGCGCCCGCAGAGCTTCCAGCCGCGCCGCGCTGAGCGCAACCTACCTTGCCGACGAAACGCCTTTCGGCAAGCGCTGGATATTTCAGGATGTTCACTCTGGCGGCGCCGCATCGAATGCCGGAATCAAGCCAGGAGACATTCTTCTCAACGTAGATGGGCGGGAGATTGCCCCGCCTGAGCATCCAGTCTTCGCGATGGGCAAGCAAACCAGTCTGGAGATTGTTGGCGGCGACAATCAGCGGCGCGCCGTCGCGGTCGATGTGGCGCGGCCCAAGGGGAAGAAACTCCACTTTGTCGAGCCGACGCTGGTTGAGGCACGGCATCTCGAAAACGGACTGGGATACCTGAAGGTCGCCATGTTCCCTGGGCTGGTCGGCGTCGAGGTGGCCAACGAAATCTCCCGCGCCGTCGAGGGGCTAGGAAAGATAGACAGCCTCATTATCGATCTTCGCGGGAACACCGGAGGAGGGATCGGCGCGCTTCGCGTCATGAGCCTGCTCACGCCCGACAGGATTCCCGTCGGATTCGCCTTAGACAGAATGCGGGTCACTCCCCATCTTGATTCGGAGAAGCAGCGATTCCGGCGATTCCATTCCATCCCTGCATCCAAGAATGCGCTCTGGCTGCTCGCATTACAGTTCGCGCCGGCAATGCTGGCCAAGACGCCCATCGTGCTTGAGACCGAGGGGCTTGGCAGCAAGGCGTTTCACGGAAGAGTGACCATCCTCGTGAACCGCCATACTGCCAGTGCCGCAGAAATGATTGTCGCGTTCGCACGAGAAAACAATCTGGCCAATATCATCGGTGAGAAGACTGCCGGGAAGTTGCTTTCTGCCACCTCCGTCAAAGTGGGCCGCGGATTCCGGTTGGCTCTTCCGACTGGTGCCTACTACACATGGAACGGCACGGTACTTGAAGGAATGCCCATCGAGCCGAACGAATTGGTTGAATTTGCTTGGCGGGCAGCACTAGCCAACAAGGACAGTCAACTTCAATTCGCTATCGAATCTGTCAGCGATCAGCAAAGAGAGCGGGCCAGTTGATCACCCGGTCAACGCCTTAGCCGCTCTCAACATCAGCGTAGCCTGTTAGATGCTGAGGACTCGATCGGCTTCACTCTCGATCCCGATTGCCCACCGGAATGTTCGCTGAGTGACTCGGCGGAGATTTGGCATTATCCCAGAAACTCTCCAGTGGACATCGGCGTTTACGGGTACTAATCGACGGAACATCCGCGATGCGGGCAATGTTAATATTATGTGCATTAGAGCTACCTGAGAAAAACACACGATGGCTTCGCAGGTCGATTTTTTAAGTCTGGACGAACTCTGTCTTCTCCATCACGGGGACGCCATCGAACGCTTCTACTGGCCCAAGGTTGCGAGTTCCCTGTCCGAGTATGAAGTCTTCTGGAAGAGATTCATTGTCCTTCTGACGAACCGCATAGACCCGTTGGAGTATAAGGAGTGGATCATGCTTCGGAAGGGGCTCGGTGAGGAGTATGAGTCCTTACTCATGGCGAACTACACCACTTTTTATCACTGTGTCGTGGCTCACGAGCAGATCGAGATCGGACGAAAAGCTAAGGCCGAGCGCGCATTCAATCACCCGGAATTGTTCTTCTTCTCTGCCAACGCCTGTCTCGAAAGTCACAAGGCTCTTCAGGCGCAAGCTGGAGCATTGTTGCGTCGCGGGGGCCTGACACCGCGCTTTCCAAAATCGCCTGATGTGATTATTCATGTGATCACCTCCTACCGGAATGTTTTTGCGCACCGAAAGCATCTCGGACGCGGCTCACAGCATGGCCGGGACTTGATCCCAACACTGAAACATCTGTCGGGGTCGAAGAAAGATCCCGACTTGCTCTGGAGTTATACCATGGCTCTGGACGAGAAGGAAATGACCGATGCACTCGATTTCCAGTCGGAACTTTGGGTGGAATTGGCGAAATATCTGCAAGGCACCTGGAAGGGATTGGCTGAGGCATTTGAAAGGTTTCGGCTTACCCCCGCCTTCATCAACGAGGTTGACCTAGTGGCACTCCTGCCGATCTATGCGGGAATAGCGAGCAACGTGTTACCGAGCCTGGCGAATCCGCTTGCAACTTCGGGAACTATCGTCTATGAAGACAAGAAAGACTCATAATCAGTCTTAACGACACAACGGTCGTTCCTGTCTTATTCGTCATACACCCAGTCCTTTGCCAACCCGAGGAGTTCCTCCATGGAAGTTCCGGCTTGCTCGACAAGCACGCCTCTATCCATATCCACAATATACTGCGCAACCGGAAGGATGATGTTCGACAGAGGTACACGGGAGTATGGGTTGTGGACCATGATAGGTTCAATGCGTGTGAAGTTCCAAGGCTCTAGCGTAGACCATGCCATGACTGCGCTGATGGTCCGGTGGATGGGGCCATTCGGCGACACCCAGGATCCATTGCGAACCCGATCCGGACGAGTGTTTCCCTGGGGATCGACGGCGATCACTTCCGGTCCGAAAAGCCCATTCATGACGTCGATCTTTGCAATGCGGAACTCCTCCACCACCTGGATTGCAACCACCAGAGGGAGGGTGAGTCGTCCATACCGGTCCTTCGCTGCCACGCCATCTCTGAGTGTTTCGTCCAGAGTGAGTTGCGTGGCCCGCGTGGGCATGGTCATGCCGATGGGGCGCACGGATGGATTTCCAAGGGCTTCGTCGCCTTTGGGTATGGGATCGAAGTTGATGCGCCATCCATCGTGGGTCCATTCATACGTTGGAACACCGTCATATCGCTCTTCGAGGTAACATTGCTGGATCGTCTGGCGGTCGAGGGTCGCCAACCATCGCGCGAGTTCTCCGCGCAGCCTGGCGCCGGGAGGCGGAGTATCGGGAGCACCTTCCACTCGCAGGCCAAGATAGAAATCCGGTGAAGCGAGGTTATTCAGTGCATCGTACACCTGGTTCATCCGGTTTGCCTCAGCCTCCTCCCTATTGGAGTTACTGACGGCGATTGCCTCCAGATAAAACAGCTCTTGCCCGCCTCGGCTTACCAGAAAATCGGGATGTGTCATGACTCCGGGAATGTCGGGATGAAATTCGATTTGGAACCGACAGCGAAGGAGCATATGGTGAAGAAAAAGCTCAAAAACGGCGGACCGGTGCTGCCGTTCTATGGGCGATCTGAACCGTTGCCGGAGGTCCAATCGTTCATCTTCGGGCAGATCGAGAAACCACTCTTCAAAGAGAGTGCGGATTGCCACGATGCCGGGCCTCTCACTGTCTCGGTAGTATGTATAGATCGGCTCGCCGTAGCGCTTCGCGCGTTGTCCGATCGGCGCGGCAGATGGCTCAAACAGTGGCATGATGCTGTCTCCCCCGGTTAGTGCAGGCTTCTACCGGAAAACTTCATCGACCCGGTAGGACACGATCCTAGCCGACGGCCAGCCTGCGGTAATGAATAGGTCCAGCAACTCCCGCAGCACGCGGAGACAGTCCGGGTTCTTCTCGAAGATCGATCGATGCTCGGCGATGTAGGTGCGGATAATCCGCACGACGAGTTCCACGGCTAGGTCTTCAAAGTGATAGCTCCAGAGTCTGCCTGCCAACACAGAGTTGCCTATCAGGAGAAAGACGCTTGCGGGGTCGACCGGCACGAACATTTCGAGTGTCTGGACAAGGTGATGAACCAGATTCGGTGAGCCAATCTCCGCGAGCAGATTCCAGCTTGGGGCGAGGGCGGAGTAAAGCTCCCTCTGTTCCGGCGTGGTCAGCACTGGGGGCAAGCCGTGGCGCAGCTCCTGAAAGGCCCCAGACGCAAAATACAGCTCTGAGCTGCACGTGACAAGCAGGAGTTCAAGATCATCAAACTGCCCCCGCTGCTCCTGCGTCGGCTCCTCGCGCCGCAACCGCTTCTCGATCAGTTCACGCATGACCGGTACTGCTTGGCCGATGATCGCATTGAAGAGCTTGGCTGCCCGCTCTCGCGTCCGCAGGGCTCTCTCAGGATTTGCTGGCTCGACATATTGCAGTGCGTTTCGGAGCGTGGGAAAGACTCGTCCGGCGTCGTGCGCCGTCGCCGGTATTCCCTCGACAATCCCCTCGACCGAAGCCTTTGCGGTCGGGTCGTCACGCCACAGGTAGTAGCAGGTGAGGCAGGCGATGCAGCTCTTGCTGACCTCTTCAGATTTGCCGCGAGCGGTTTCAGCCTCCTCAAGCATCTTCGCTATGAGTGCGAGCGCGCGGTTCGGAAGCGCCCGCGCACACTGGTCCAGCTTGGCGATCACCTCGACCCGAATCCTGTAGTTCGGGTCGGTCGTCATAGACTCGATCAACTCCCACATCGCCTCCGGAGCACGGTCACAGAGGAGCAGAAGTCTCCAGGCGACCTGAAA